>OHJJ01000876.1_pt1 | contig 12003 bp, 7 predicted proteins | sample 1568551 | NCBI WGS metagenome assembly OHJJ01 (sample SAMEA3879505, study PRJEB24766) | human gut metagenome | biome: human-associated habitat; feature: feces | place: USA | collected 1985/1987 | reverse complement strand
TTCCTGCCATAACGTATACAGACGTTGTACCGCCTCCTCCGAATCCGCTATCGAACGATACAAACGAAACGCCTGCAAGCGATGTTGGGATACGGGATTCGTTGTCACGATCCTCCACAAGGCCTCTTCCAACGGACGAGAATCCGACGGGAATATCCGCTGGCAATCTCCTAAATAGCTTAAAGCCATCGAGAACAATAAAGAATTAGACTCATTCGGTAAATACGCTAACATTTCATCACGGAACCCTTGTGGAGAAATCGTTTTCCAACGAAGATTCTCATAAAGGGTAATCAGCAAAGATCCCTTCAACACCTCATCTTCCGATAAGCGAAGCACAGACCATAGACCGGAAGACTCCCCCTCTGTTATTTTAAAGAAGCCATAGCCACGCCCATTTGTATTCGGAAGAATGACACAATTTCCATTCGGAAGAAAACTTAATTTCATTCGGAAGGAATCAGAGTTTCCTTCGAGAGAAACCGGGATTTCTTCCGAATCCGTTCCACAGATCACCCGATAGGTTAATTCTTGCGGCCATTTTAAACCCCGGCCCAACGGATCACGCTGCTCTACGACCAACTCGCCGTCCTTAACCGAAGCCGTAATCTCCGGCATACCCTTCTGATTCACCCACACCTCACTCCAAGCGGCCAGATCCTCTTCCGTATATTTATTCAAGATACGGATCAAGCCCTCCCACGTAGCGTTCCCATACGCATAAGTAGTCAAGTACTCACGGATTCCCTGCTGGAAAGCCTCTTCTCCCAGAACACGTACCAACATTTCCATAACCACGGGAGATTTATCATAGATGATATTACCATATACCAAACCGGCGTTCCGCAAATTATCCAAATCTTGCTTGATCGGATTCGCACCTGACGTACGGTCTTCCGAATAAGACGCGGGAATATAATCCCGAATAAAATTCAACCGGTGATTCACGTCCGGATATAAAGGTTCTACGATACGGGAAGCAAAATAATTAGCGAAAACCTCTTTTGTCCATACATCATCAAACCATTTCATCGTTACATAATCGCCAAACCACATATGAGAGGTTTCATGTGCGATCAAGGAACTCCGACTCAATCGCTCATTTAAGGTAGGATGCTCATCCAGAAACATCCGGCGATCCGTATATAAAGTAGCACCCGTATGTTCCATACCCCCATATTGGAAACCGGGTAAGATAATCACGTCATATTTAGCGAAAGGATAAGGAATACCAGTAAAGTCTTCCTGCCATTCCAACGCATCGAACACCTCGTCGGCGATGGCTGGGCATTGAGCGATCTTTTTCGGATCCGTCTCCCGATGATAAATAGAGATATCCCGCCCGTTCCGGGAATAAACCTCCCGAGTCAGTTTACCGGCCACGAATGAGAACAGGTAGGTACTAAGCGGTTCCGTCTCCTTGAAAGAAATACGATTCCGACCGGAGACGCTCGTACTATCCGTTTGTGTGATAGCGCCATTCGCCACAGCCTGCCAAGTGGAAGGAACTTCCAAGGTCAAGGTAAAAAACGACTTCATATCCGGCTGGTCAAAACAAGGGAATACCGTACGTGCCCGGTCCGGAACCAATAACGATTCAAGGATTGATTCGCCGGAGTAAAAGTGATCGCTACCCGGTTCTCTCCCACCGCTACCCAATCTGAGGCAATCACGATATGCTCATCTTTCACTTCATAGGGAATATCTCCTCCGTTCAAGGTTACGGAGGTCACTTGCTCCGGTTCTCCGCGGAAATCAATAATAAGCGGCTGTTTCTCGTCTAATCGCAAGGATAGCTCCACTTTTCCCCGGATCGCCTCGTCACGAGATTCCGGGATCGAGAAGAAAAGATTATAACGGACATTTGAGAAATGCTCCTTCCGGAATTGAGCTAGCTCAAGGCTCACACCGGGCCGGGACAAACCGGCCTCATCTTGTTTAACAGAGCTACAAGCAACCAGACCGGACAGTACGCAAGCTCCGATAAATACCTTTAGATTCATATCTCGTAATTATTCTCTTAAGTATTCTGCTATACCCATAAAATTTCGTTCCAACAAATACATCTGGCTAGCCATAAAAGTGAAAAAATCTCCCCAATGCGCTCTCCGATGCAAATCCAATCCTTCTTTTGCTACATAGATACGGGCCACTTGTCGGCCATTCTCACGGACAAAACAAATATCCCAGATCAAGCCTTCGGGAAAATCCTGTTCCAACGTCTCTTTATACCAAGTCAGGCGCTCAAACATTTCCAGACGTAAATCCTCGCTACGGTGGTTTACCTCAAGAATAACGTAAGCCCCTTGGCGGTTCGCGTCGAATTTCAACTCAACGCCCTTTACCTTCGTATCATATAATGTCCAAATTTTCTTACGCCCCCGCAAATAGGGTTGCACCTCACAAAAAGCGGCGAAGCTTTCCCAAAACTCCAATTTGAGATTCTTCAGTTCCTCCTTACTATACATTACCTATAAATGTCTTTCTTTGTTACCTTAACGATCTGTCCGAATTTAGAGAGTTTCTCCATATCCATACTCTTTGAATTACCGACTATCGCATATATCATTAAATGATCTTGTATATTCTCCCTATAAAAACGAAGGATATCCTCCATAGTCATCCGATCGATAACCTCCAGATAATCCTTGTTCGGATCGCTCTCGTACCCTTCACGCCGGAAACCGGCGATCTTCAAGGAAAGGGAGCGACTAGTAGGATATTCATTATTCACCCAATTACGAATCGTCTGCTTCACCGACTCCACCCGTTCCGGACGTTCCGGCATATCATGCACCAAATTCTCCAACACTTCCATCGCATCGATCATCTTATCCGTCTGTGTAGCCAATTTCATCACGAAACTAGCGGGCTTCTCCGATCGATTCAAAGGAGGATGTTTCAAACGGGCATTTACTTGATAAGCGAACGAACGAAACTCACGGATCTCCTGAAACATCAAGGATGACATATCCCCTCCGAAATAAGCACTAAACAACCGGGAAATAGGACGATCTTCCTTAGCCTTCAACGGATCGATATACATATAGGCATAGATTATGCTTTGCGTGACATCCTCCATGTCCATGAAAAAGACAGTCGGCTTATCATACGTCATAAGATCACGGATATAGGGAGAGTTCGATGGAATACTTACCTCCTCCAAGGGTAAATGCTGCTTGATCTGCCGGGCGGCCTCCTCCATAGACAATGTACCACAATAATGCAGGTTACAAGCGACCGAACGTACCTTACTGAAAGTGTCCAGCAACATCTTTCCTTTTAGTTTCTTGATTTCAGCGAACGATAATTTAGTCAAATAACGGGATTGCTCCCCAAATTTGACTTTCTCTAACAGCATATCGGCTACGTTCTCGCTGGAATTGAACAACGATTTCTCCGTTACCTTCGCCTCGTCCACAATCTGCCGTAACTTCTTGTCATCTGGCTTGGCGTGCCGCAAGAAATCGCCGACCAAAGCCATTGTTTGGGTAAAATGCCCATCAAAACCATTCACCACCACCAGAAACTCAGAATCCGTGGAATCAAAAGTCAATGTACTACCAAGTTCCTGCAATTTACCCCGAAAGACCTCAAAAGACATCGATTCCGTCGCTACGAAAGGTAGATAAGCGGACAATTTATCAAGATCACGAAGCTCCAACTGCCCCACTCCATAAGATAGTGTCAGCGAGAATATATCATTTACGGAATTATGAGTCTTATACAACGTGACAAGCGGACGCAAGGATACGACCTCGGCGTCTTTCTCAAAATCGAGAAAATGCGGTTTCAATTCTTGTACGGGTATCTTTTCCAGACGTTCCACATAAGCGGAGGAAGCATCGGAGTTCTTCGGTATAATCGGTGAATAATCCGGCTTGGGCAAGATCGTTTTCGGATAGCGTCCGGTCTTCTTCGTGACGTACATATAATTCTCCGTAAAATATTTCTTGGCGATCTCAATCACGTCTTCTCTCGACAAGGCATCGATACGGGTGACCTCATCCAAATAATCCTGCCAGCTTTTCCCTTGAGAGAAAATACGCATCATCACCTCGGCCCTTGAGTTTATGTCTTCCAATTTGGAGGCATATTCGCGTTTCTGTTCCAATTTCAAGCTTTGAAACATCTCATCGCTAAAATCCCCCTCCTTAATGCGGTTGATTTGTTTCCATACTAATTTCTCGGCTGCCGCATAGGTCTGGAAAAAGAACTTCGGAAATACCAACAAGCCTAATATTCCAGCCTCATTCATACTTTGGTTAACCGCCATCGCACCCATCACCTTATGATCTACCGTCAGCTTATCCAAAAATCCCGTACCATTGGAGTTATTCAATAAAGATACGGCGATATTGAGCGCAACTTGATCCGGATGATTCGCGGGAACTCCCCGGAATCCCAATGCCATAATTTTCACGAAAGGCATAGGAATACGTACGCTCACCTTCTCCCGTCCCTTGAATGGCGGTAATGTAACAATATCCCGGTGAGGCGGCTTCCCTTTTCGTATCCGTGAAAAAGTAGATTCCAAGATTGGCAAGACCTCCTCCGTATCGAAATCCCCGCTTAAGATCAATCCCATATTGGAAGCGACATAGTATTTCTCGAAGAACCGGCGCATCTCCGAAAGACGGGGATTCTTCAAGTTCTCCGCACTTCCGATAATCGGATAAGCATACGGATGCGGATAGAAATAACGCTCTGTCAATTTCTCGATGGCGACACTAGCCATCGTATCTCCATACATGTTCTTTTCCTCATAGACCGTCTCCAGCTCACTCTGGAAAAGACGAAATACGGGATTTACCAAACGCTCACTATTGATCTCGGCCCATTGGGAGATATATTGCGGAGAGAATGTATTGAAATATAATGTATAGTCGTAAGAAGTCCCGGCATTCAACTTCGTACCACCGAAACGAGAGATCAACCGGTCGAACTCATTCGGTATTACATACTCAGCGGCACGTACGCTCAGGTCGTTAATGATTTGCTGCAAATGGGCACGCATCTTGGGATCCTCGGTATCCGCCAAAGCGTCATATTTCTCGGCGATAATGTCCAGCAAGACTTTCTCGGACTCATAGTCGATCGTCCCGATCTTATCCGTTCCTTTAAACATCATATGCTCGAAATAATGCGCGATACCTGTGTTAGGGGAATCTTTAGCTCCGGCTTTTACAACTACGGCTCCGAATATCTTAGGTTGGCTATGGTCCTCATTCAACCATACCGTCAAATCATTACTTAATTTATGCTCTCGTACCTGTAGAAAATCTGAGGTTGACAACAGAGATCTCATGGAATCCATTTAAGTTTATATTATTTCACAAAGATACATTTTTCAATTGGATTAATACGCTTACATTTACAAGCAATCTTAACAAAAGGGCAAATTTAACGTAGGATTGAACCTATTTTTAAGAGTAGTGTTATATCAAAAAACGATTATTATGATAAATTTAGGTAGTTGGATGAACAAAGTCCTCACCGGATGGGGTGTAGACGAGAAAATAGCGAACACATTTGACGAGGCGATCATCGCCATCTTACTAGTGGCGGTCGCTATCGGATTAGATTATTTATGCCAAGCTATTTTTGTCGGAGGGGTACGTAGTATCGTTAAGCATACGCATTATAAATGGGATACGTTATTAATTAAACGTAAGGTCGTACATTATCTCGTACATACGATTCCCGGCATTTTAGTATATGTTTTGCTCCCGATGGCTTTTATCCGAGGAAAGGAATTATTATTCATTTCCCAGAAGATTTGCGCGATCTATATCATATTTTCCCTGCTGTTAGCGCTCAACGGTCTTCTCTTAATGATGCTGGATTTGTTTAACCAACAGGAGAAAATGAAAAACAGGCCGATGAAAGGTTTTATACAAGTATTACAAGTGCTTGTTTTCTTCGTTGGCGGCATTGTCATTATAGCGATTCTCGTCAATAAATCCCCGGCTACCCTTTTCGCCGGATTAGGTGCATCGGCAGCTATTCTTATGTTGGTCTTTAAAGATAGCATATTAGGTTTCGTGGCAGGTATACAGCTTTCGGCGAATGATATGTTGCGCCCCGGCGACTGGATCACGATGCCTTCTGCCAATGCGAACGGTATTGTTCAAGAAATAACCCTAAACACCGTGAAAGTTCAGAACTTCGATAATACGATCTCGACAATCCCGCCTTATAATCTAGTGAATAGTTCTTTCCAAAACTGGCGCGGGATGGTTGAGTCTGGAGGACGCAGGGTTATGAAGTCCATTTATCTCGATTTGAATACGATCAAGTTCTGTACGCCGGAGATGCTAGATACCTTCCGCAAGGAAATTCCTTTATTAGCGGATTACCAACCGGATAAGGATGTAGTACCTACAAACTCCCAAGTATTCCGTGTATATGTAGAGCGTTATCTGACAAGTCTTCCTGTCGTAAATCAAGATTTGGATTTAATTATCAGCCAACTTCAATCCACGGAATATGGTGTTCCCGTCCAGATTTATTTCTTCTCCCGGAATAAAATATGGAAAGAATATGAACGGATCCAGTCGGATATATTCGACCATTTCTTCGCTATGATTCCTAAATTTGAATTGAAAGTATATCAATATTCAGACTAAAGTACGTGTTCGGATTATTTTTCCTATCTTCGTCTCCGGATTGTCTACTTAAAGTTTAAAATCGTATTTATGAGCAAGATACAAGAATGGGTATATAATTTATTAGTTCAAATGGGGTTGATAAGCGAAAATTCCAGTTACCTAGACAATATAGTGATCTTATTACTTATTATAGCCGTCACCGTTGGGATCGATTATAGTTGCCGGTATATTTTCCTAGGTATGTTCAAACGATTAGCGAGGAAGACGAAAAATCAACTGGATGATTTAATCGTGGATCGTAAGATCATCAATAAGATGATGCATATGATCCCGGCCATATTGATTTATATATTGTTACCATTCGCCTTCTCAGCCGAAGAGACACCGAAGATTTTAATAGTACTCCAAAAACTTTGTCAGATTTATATCATAGCGGTTTCTTTAAGGTTTATAAACGCTTCCTTAAATCTGATCCACGAGATCTATAATAAAAAAGATTCCTTTAAGAACAAGCCGTTAAAAGGCTTCATACAGATCTTGCAGGTTACGGTTTTCTTTATTGGGGTGATATTGATTATCAGTATTCTTATCAATAAATCCCCGGTTTCTTTACTGGCCGGATTGGGTGCGTCTGCCGCTATCTTGATGTTGGTCTTTAAGGATACGATCTTAGGTTTCGTTGCCGGCATCCAATTATCCGCCAATGATATGCTCCGGGCCGGAGACTGGATCACGATGAGTAAATATGGTGCGGACGGCACGGTTATCGAGGTGGCATTGAACGCCGTGAAAGTAAGAAACTTTGACAATACCATTACGACCATCCCTCCTTACGCCTTAGTAAGCGACGCTTTCCAAAACTGGAGAGGTATGAGCGAATCCCCGGGCCGCCGTATCAAGCGCTCTATCAATATCGATATGAACAGCGTACATTTTTGTACCCCGGAAATGCTAGAGAAATTTCGTAAGATCTCTCTTATCACGGATTACATCGATGGAAAAGAACAGGAATTAGATGAATATAATGAAGAACATCATATCGATAGTTCCATTTGGGTGAACGGACGTAGACAAACAAATCTGGGTGTCTTCCGTGCTTATCTCGTACGTTACCTAAGAAGCCTCCCGGAAGTAAGTAAGGAATTAGTCTGCATGGTAAGGCATCTACAACCGACTGATACAGGTATTCCCATCGAACTTTATTGCTTCTCATCCAATAAGGTATGGGTCGAATATGAAGGAATTCAAGCGGATATATTCGACCATGTACTTGCAGTAATACCGGAGTTTGGGCTAAGCGTATTCCAAAATGTATCCGGGGCGGATTTGAAGAATATCATCATCAAACTTCCCGCCGGCTCACAACCCTCAGAGTGTTTCTAGAAACTCATGTACATGTTTTTCCGGAAATGATAGGAACACTCTAAGATGTCAAAAAAATATCTTAGGTGCATCGGCCGACGATCCTAAGATACTTCGCCAGTGAACCTAAGATACTTCAGTAATGAACCTAAGATACTTTGCCTATGAAATCAGTATCGGCGTAGCCTTACGGCACTAGTGGTGTAGGGTTGTGCCTATACTGGCGTGAGGCTATGCCGATATATGTATTTGTCCCCTTAGAATTGGAAATAAATAAACGGCTGCACTCCCGCACTCTTAAACTGAACAACAATGAAAATCGCTATCGCCAATATAGCGGCCTGTATCAATAATGGGGAACGGGTCACGACTCCTCTCAAGGCATCCTCAGAGCGTTTAGGCATAAAATGCAGCACATAACCGATCACCATCAGCGCAAACACCCCTTTATATCCTAAGACGAATTGCATGAACACCTCCGGATGAAAATTCGTGAAGATCTGGCGAAGCATCTCTCCCACGGCCTTCATCGAGGTAGCTCGGAACAAGATCCATCCGAAACAAACCACATGGAAAGTAATCAGGACACCTAATACCCGTCGCCAAGGCTTCATCTCGCATCCTAAGGCCTTAAAGCTACTGAAATGCCCCATGATGAACTTATGCGCAGCCAAAGCTATACCATGTAAGGCTCCCCATAAGATGAAACTAATGGAAGCCCCATGCCATAACCCGCCTAGCAGCATCGTTATCATCAGATTCATATAGGTACGAATCTTCCCCTTCCGGTTCCCCCCTAAGGATATATACAGATAATCTTTTAACCAAGAGGAAAGGGAGATATGCCAACGACGCCAAAACTCGGTAATCGTAGCCGATTGATAGGGAGAGTCGAAGTTTATATTAAAGCGGAATCCCAACAACAGAGCGATACCGATCGCCATATCCGAATAACCCGAGAAGTCACAATAAATCTGTAGCGCATACCCATAGACACCCAATAAATTCTCCACACCCGTATAAAGCAACGGAGCGTCAAAAATACGATCCACGAAATTCATACTGATATAATCCGAGATAACCGTTTTCTTGAAAAGACCACATAAGATAAGGAACAATCCCTCACCAAACTCAGATCGCGTCACCGTAGGATTCTTATACATTTGAGGGATAAAATCCCGGGCACGAACGATTGGCCCGGCAACCAGTTGAGGAAAGAACGATACATAGAAAACATAATCGATCCAACGGCCGAGAGGTTGGATTCGTCCCCGATAAACATCTATCACATAGCTTATACTCTGGAAGGTAAAGAAAGAGATTCCTACCGGAAGGAAGATGTTCATCTTAAGCCATTCTCCCCCGGCGGCCATAGTAAACAGTTCGCCTAGGAAATTGAAATACTTGAAATACCCCAGCATACCTAGGTTTATGCAGAGACTAAGCGTAACGAATAATTTACGTTTTAATACCGATGTCGTATGCGAGATACATTGCGCTATCAAGAAATCGGAAGTAGCCGTAAATACCAGCAGCCCGAACCAAAGTCCACTACTTTTATAATAGAAATAAAGGGAAAACAATGTCACATAAATAATACGAGCCAACGTATGTTTCCTTAGCGACATATAAATCATCAGGAAACCGATAAACAAGAAGAAGAACAACCCGCTACTAAACAAGATCGGGGCATTATGATGATACGTCAGGATATCTCCCAGTTTCTCCCACGTGAATTGATGATTACTAAGCCAATCTCTAAGTATATTATATTCCATATAAGATTCTTATCGGTTATTATATGATTCCATGAACGCCCTAAACAAAAGCGTTCCTTGTTCTTGATACCCTTCTTTCGTAAAGTGAATCCGATCCCGTCCCATCAAACGAGAACTATGCCATTTGCGGCACGAGTTTTTCCCTCCCGTCGTAGTGAATAAATCCCAGCAAGCGACCTCTTCTTTCTTCGCTACATTCCGGATAGCACGGGCAGCCCGCTCGGTATTATCATTACGCACATACGTTCGCTGTTTTCCCGACCGGACTCTCCTATAACATTCCGGAGGAGTCGTCAGTAAGATCGCCGTATTCGGCAGCTCCTTCTTGACGATCGCCAAGAAAGCCTCTATCTGACCGGAAAACTCATCGGTATTAAAACGTCTGCCGAATGTCTCGTTGGTCCCCATAGAGATGATTAATAAGGACGGTTTTAATAAAGCCAACTGACGTATATAAGCCTCGTCCGTATAATTCACATACATCGCCCCATTCACTCCGATGGAATGGTATAAGATACCCTTGCCTCCATTCTTCAGTGTCAGGCCATAATATAAATTCGTAAAGGATGAGGCCGGTCGCAATGTATTCGTGCCCTCTTTCCGTCTCGTACTCTGCAATTGTAGAGTATCGGTCAAGCAGGAGATCCGGAAAGTGTCGGCTAATACACCAGGAACACATACGGTATCCGCACGGAATGTTTGGACCGAGTCTTTCAAAGCGCCAGCAGGAAGCATGGGCATCGACTTCTCCCCTCTATATAAGATCGCCTCATTAAACTCGTATCCGGCACCATTATTCGGAGTTATCACGACATCAAAATTAATCGAGGGGGAAACAGACTTAATCCCGATCCCACCGATCCCTATCGGGGTTTTCCGGACATGCTGAATACAACGTCCGGCAATCCAATCCTTAGCGACGGATTTGATAAAGTAATCATCCGGCTCGTTGGTCCTGCTCAACTTAAAAGGAGCGATCCAGCCTCGTCCGGCATTCCCGAACGCCTGTTGGAAAAGGCGCATGACACGACCGCTTAAATGTCCGGCTTGGATATGCGAATCCCCCAACTGGACGATCGTGATAGCCGTATCTTTCCCTGCACGCAACGAATCCAGTTCATTGAAAAAATTATTCCACGCCTTACTAGAATCCGGTAAGATCAACGTATCTTTTCCCACTTTCATAGAATAAGATAAAGGAGGCAACGCTACAGTATCCCGAACCGCCAAACTATCAAGAGATACATCCCCGTTTATTCCGGCTTTAGGTTTCGGAACAGAGAAGCCCATGATCACTCCTAAAACAACCAGACTAATTAACCACTTTCTCCGCTTCATCATAAAAATCTTTTTCTGATAATAACGCTTTCAGCAAGGCATCGGCAATCTCCCGTCCACCCCTGAAGCTTAAATGCGTATAATCCTTACTAGCCCAGTTTAATTCTACGAAACGGACCATACTATTCTCTCCTCCCATGGCACCGAATACATTCCAGAAAGGAACCCCTGCCTTTTTAGCAGCTTGCCTTTGCGCATGCAGCAAGGCTAACACGGCTGGCATCGTCTCGAATTCGCCATCGTCTTGACGGCTTCTGTCCGACACCCCCAACATCAATATATCAGCTTCCGGAAAACAAAGTTGTATATGGTTAATGACCTTTACCATCCGGCTACTATACCATCCATAATTCATCACGCTATCGCTCACGACATTCAACCCATACTGCAAGACAATCAAGTCATACGGACGGATCTTATTCAATGCTTGGCAACGGGAGACATCCAATCGCTCCAATATCATACCCGAGTTTCCCCGAAGAGAGAAATTATCGACCACAACACCTGAATGATCCTCCATAGCGACCCCTAATGCCCGGAACTCCGGAGTATTCTTAAAAGTGAAATCCGCTTCGGTGAACATCCCTTCCAACTCGTATTGGGTTACGATCGATGTGGCGGGAAGCATCTCTTGTAGGGTATCGGCGGAAGCGTTGCAAACCAAGCGCATCTCCGTATTCTTATTCTGCTCATAAATCAGTTTCAAAGAAGAGAACGTCTGGAGCTCCGGATAACGCTTAGTCGTCTTCACATGGATAGAGGCGTTCTCCTCGTTTGCCTCGAACATCATCCCGGATAAAGTATATCCATGCTCATGATCTGTCAGCATAGACCAAGTAGTCCATCCGGAGGCACGTTGCTCCACGGTTGGACGGAACTGTGCCGCTACGGATGTGACCGGTACAAAACCAACA
>OHJJ01000864.1_pt1 | contig 12105 bp, 8 predicted proteins | sample 1568551 | NCBI WGS metagenome assembly OHJJ01 (sample SAMEA3879505, study PRJEB24766) | human gut metagenome | biome: human-associated habitat; feature: feces | place: USA | collected 1985/1987 | reverse complement strand
TCGTACTTCCCGCCTCCCGCAAACGGCGGTTGATCTCCGGGAGCACTCCCGTCAACGCCTCTCCGTACGCAAACAAGCTTCCGTCGTTATTGATAAATACCGGTATCCCGAATATATCTTCCAGAAACGGGCCTAACGCTACGCCACCCCGGAAAGAGGGGAAGTTGGGTAAATCGCCTATGATACCGGCTTGATAATCCGCCGGACCAGGAAAAGCGAAACTGATAGCGACCGGAGCTTCCGGCAAGCCTGCTTGAATTGCCTTAAAACCCTCTACCAAATTACCTAAACACTTATCCAAGCAATCCGCGCATGCCGGAAGAACTACCGGATCGGCTATCTCTTTTCCACCTTGGATGGCAGAGAAGACAAAATTCGTTCCTCCCGCATCCAATGTCATTACTATTCTATTGTCATTTGTGTACATCATATATTCCTTTTCTTTACTTAAAGAGGTCCCGCCAGTGCCACAGCAGTGGCACTACTTTGCCATTAGAGGTGACACAACCTTGCCTTCGAAGTGGCACAATCGTGCCATCAGTAGTGGCAAAGCAGTGCAATGCCTATGGCAAACGGTGATTATTGCCTAAAACGTACGTAAGCCTTTATAGTACCACAATATTTACCTACAGACGATCCATACGGACGGATCGTATATTCACCCACGCAAGCCGGGATGAAAGGTTCGAATGCGCCTGTCGGGCTCTCCACGATCAACTCATCTCCCTTGATTACATTCAGTACTTGCACCCCTCCATTCGTATTGTGAGGCACGATATCCGTGAACCAATGACGGCGGGTCTCGATGAACTCGTTCTCATGCAAGCCGGTCCGCTCCTCCCGCCAACCGTCTCCCTCGGCGATCATCTCCACTTGGTTGATCAAGTTATGACGGACAAACTCCGTTTGCCGCTCCCATTGGATCACTTTCGAGCCGTGGCCGATATTAATAGGTCGAGGCAGTCCGTCCAATCCCAAGCGGCCCCAGTCCCAAAGCTTAAACGTAAAGATACTTGGCGTAGCGCTAATCTCAAGCACCATGGCACCGGCTCCCGAACAATGGACCGTTCCGGCGGGGATCAGATAATGATCATGGCGTTTGGCAGGCCATTTATTGACATATTTCTCCGTATCGAAAGGCTTTCCGGTCTGTTGGGACTCGTTTAGGGCAGCGATCATCTCGTCCGGGTTGACACCGGTTTTCAATCCCAGATAAACGGTAGCGTCCTCCTCGGCATCCAGCAGGTAGTAGCTCTCGTCCTGCGTATAATAAATCCCGAACGTATCCCGGATATATTGGGTGACCGGATGCACTTGCAAACTTAGGTTTCCTCCTCCCATCGTATCCAAGAAGTCGAAACGGATCGGGAAATCTTGTCCGAAACGAGCCTCGACCGGCCCGCCCAGCAAGTCTCTCGTCTTATAGAATACCAAGTCATTGGAAGGGATCTCAAACAGCTCTCCGGCAACTTTCAGGTATAAACTATTTTCCTCGGGCACGCAATCAAAACACCAGCCGAAGTTATCTTGCTTTTTATCCAGATCACAGACCTCTTTCATCCATTGGCCGCCCCAAGGAGCCGGATCAAAGAAAGGTACTACCCGGAACGGAGTATGCGCCGTTTTCTCCAACCCTTCTTTCAAGGTCTCCCCGGAAATCATCTTAGGTGTTCGGACGATATGGGTATCCAACCAATAATCGACCTTAGGAAGGACTTTCTTCTTCAGATTATCGCAAACAATCCAATCAATAAAATATCCTCGCTTATAATGGTACGACGGGGCTTCCTCCCGGTTTTCCACACCTAGCCCGTTCACCTCTTTTCTACGGGAACGCATCTGGATCTCCCAACGAGCCATATCCGCATAGATCAATTTGTCCGGAGCGGAAACGATCTCGGCGGCGGCGTGGCCATAAACGATTGTCCAGCCTTTTCCATCACGCAAGGACTCCCGGCAGGCGTTCACCTTCTCCTCATCCAAGAAATCCGTATAAGAGAAATGAGCCCGGCGGCCAAACAACCGGTCATCCGTCAGATAAGGATAGGTCATCGCCTCTATATCTTCTGCCGATTTAAATAAATCTCGCGTATTGATAAAACGATCGGGCGCGAGCGCTTGCAGTTCACGCATCAACTCCTCGTGATGAACCCCTTGGTAGCATTCCACCACCCAAACTTGTGATCCATTCGTTTCCGCATGTATCTCCGCCAATCGCTTCCGTATCGATTCCCAGCCTTTCCACAAGGTACCGTCTACAACGGTGGCCGGCATTTTATCATAATTACTTTTTCTCATCTCTTTTGACATTTAATATTGCACGCTTGTATTTAACTCTTATTTTTCTCTGCCCAATCCCTTAATAATTCAATCGCCTTAGATAACACTCCGGCCGATCCCTTGAAATTACCAGAGCCGCTGGGGACACCGCCTTTGCCATACCATTCGTAGAATCCGTCATTTTGGATCACACGCTCGATCATCGGATGGATCTCCGCATAAGCCTCCTCAACCATTCCATTAACGACAAGCTGCTGGATCATCCGACCGCCAAACCATGTCCAATCCCCGCCATTCTGATACAGATAAGCCTTAGACATTCCTCCATGGAAAAAACCATCCGGATACACGGGATATAAGGTCAGACCAATGCTTGGCATACCCGACAGGCGAACATTCTCAAGCATCTGGGCATTTACGGTACGTATCTCGTCTTTCGATAATAAGCCGGCCTCTATAGCGATAGCCGTCCCACCATGATAATGAATGGCAAGTTCATCAAAACCTTCCGGAATCGGAGATTTCTCCGGATAAATATGAGGAATGAACTTCTGGCGCTTTACATCCCATAGATGAGCCCGCACATTTCTCTCGATTCCCTCACGCAGACTTTTCCAACGGGAGGCTTGCGGAGAATCAGGAGCCATTTCCAACAAATAATCCAAGGCGATTATGAACATAGCGTTATCATATACATCGATAGCCGGATCCGACAAATCATTCATATCACATCCGAAATCGTCATTCGGCTGTACATCGCCCCAATCAGCGGTCATTGCTCCATAAAGCAATCCATATTTCTCATTATATCGTTCCCGCATCAGATAATCTACCATCGCGTTCATTCGCTCGAGAACGGTCTTCCCGACAACTTTCTCATTCAATATCTCCCGATCACCCGTCTTACGAATGTATTTACCTACGATCTGAATCAAGGAAGATTCTTGGTCCGTCTCTACCGTATTCTTAAAAGCGACATGTTTCGGAGCGGCATTCGAATAATAAGGCGTATCATCATACCATGTAAAATCTTCTTTCAGCACATAACCATCGATCATCTCATCATTCGGCTGTTGAAGAGCGAAAAACAATAAAATAGCTTCCCGCAGTTCGTGTGGATCACTCTCCTCGCAAGCGATCTCTATAAACGTATTCATATCACGAGCCCATATCTGGGAATAACCGCTACCTGCGTTAAAACCATTGCGGATGGTAGCACGAGCCATACTATCGACCTTCAACAAATTCGTATCAGACAATATCTGATTGGCCAATCGCTGTCTATCGGTTAATCCCGTACAAGACAAAAAAGATACAAATACAAAAGAAACTACAACTAGAATTTTATTCATGGCATTATGTTATGATTTATGTCGGCAAAATTATTTCAATAATCCAGAAAGAAATGCTACATTTGTTCCGATTTACTTGTACAATCTTATGATTTATAGATCATGGTCAAGATAAAAGAAGGATTTAAGGGAGAACGGCTCGTTTCTTTACCCGAGGAACTATTGGCAAGCTACCGGAGGGAACCGCTCATCAATAATTTATATGTACGCAAGATAGGTTTCTTCCCACGTGTTAAATATCATTTTCTCCAAAAAGAACATGGCTGTGACTACGCCATGCTTATTTATTGTACGGAGGGAAAAGGATGGTATCGTATCCTCGGTAAACAATATACCGTGGAGAAATACCAATATATCATCATCCCTCCCGGTATCCCCTACTCATTCGGGGCAGACGAGGGAGATCCATGGACTATTTACTGGTTACACTTCCAAGGGAAGCTTTGCGATCAATTCCTGCCGTCGCATCCGGTTCCGGTCACTATTTCGCCGAATGAATATTCCCGTTTACAAGATCGGTTACGGCTGTTTGAGGAGATATATAGCAGTTTCTCCATGGGATATATTAAAGAATATATGATTTATTCCTCCATGTGCCTTTACAATTTTCTGGCCTCTTTCATCTATCTGGAGCAATTCCGCCATATCATGATTCCCTCGCAAAAAGAATATCCGTTCACGGCACGGGTTATTCATTATATGCGTGAGAACATCCAGCAGAATCTTACCTTGAAGGAATTAGCGTCTTATTTCAAATATTCCCCTTCTCACTTCTCTGCTCTCTTCTTTGGCGAGACCGGGGTCTCGCCCATGAATTACTTCATACGCTTGAAAATACAGAAGGCTTGTGAATATATCGAGCTAACGAATATGAAGTTGAATGAGATCGCCACGCATCTGGGATTCGAGGATGCCGCCTACTTCTCGCGTACGTTTACGAAAGTTATGGGTTGCTCTCCTTCCGTTTATCGTAAAAAGGAGATGGAGATATAGAATTCGTTTGGATTTCTAGTATTTCTCATAAGAATAAAATATATTTGTACAATAGATATTTAAACGAACATAAAGTAAGTAGTTACTATGATAGACCTAACACAGTTCACCCCTTGGACTCTCTTTACGGATCTTGGATTCATTTCGATACTTCTATTGGTTGGCAAATTCATACGAGTCAAGGTAAAACTGATACAACAATTATTCATACCCCCCAGCTTGATCGCGGGCTTGCTAGGACTGGCGTTCGGACCTAATGGACTGGGGTGGATTCCGCTTTCCAATGACTTAGGTACTTATGCGGCTATCCTTATCGCCTTGGTGTTCGGCGCGTTGCCTTTATCTTCCCCGAACGTCTCCATGAAAGAAGTAGCGAAACGAGTCGGACCGATGTGGGCGTACGCTCAGGTGGGTATGTTATTGCAATGGGCATTGGTAGGCCTTTTCGGATTGTACGTGATCAAACTGATCTGGCCGGACCTGAATGACGCTTTCGGCATTATGTTGCCGACAGGCTTTTATGGCGGACACGGCACGGCCGCTGCTATCGGGTCTGCGTTCGAGGGATTGGGCTGGGACGAGGCTCGCAGTTTAGGCATGACAACCGCTACCGTGGGGGTTATTTGCTCGATCATCGGAGGTTTACTGATGGTCAAATGGGCGGCCAAGCATAAACAAACCGCTTTTATCTCGGATTTCGACGATCTACCGGACGAGCTGAGAAGTGGGTTGCTGCCAGAGGATAAGCGGGATTCCATCGGAGAAGCTACGACTTCCTCCATATCCATCGATACGCTGACTTTCCATGTGGCCTTGGTATTTGTCGTGGCTTTTTTGGGATATATGGTTAGCCAAACCGTAAAGGTGTATTATCCGGTATTGGAGTTACCTGTTTTCAGTTGTGCCTTTATCATTGGATTAGTATTAAAGAAATTCTTCGACGCGACAACCATATCCAGATATATCTGCCCGCAGACGACCCAGAGGCTGAGCAGTTCCTTCACGGATATGTTGGTAGCTTGCGGTGTAGCGTCTATCAAGCTAGGGGTGATCGTAAAATATGCCTTGCCGCTTATCGTACTCATCATAGCGGGCGTGGCGATCGTCTGGTGCATAACATTCTTCTTAGGAAGAAGATTAGCCAAGACCTTTTGGTTCGAGCGCATGATTTTCGCTTGGGGATGGTGGACCGGCACGATGGCCATGGGCATCGCCTTGCTGCGGATCGTCGATCCGAAACTTTCCAGCAAAGCGATGGATGATTACGCGATGGCTTACCTGCCTATCGCTCCCATAGAGATCTTATTGATCACCTTCGTCCCCATCCTTTTCGTCAACGGATTGGGAGTTTGGTTGCTATTAGCCTGCTTGGTCCTTTCCCTACTGATCTTGCTACTGGCGTGGAAGATGGGATGGTGGATTACTCGCTCTTGATACTATTTACCGGGTTCTCGTTCGCCGCTTTCCAGTTCTGGAAACTCACGGTCAATAACGTGATTACGGTTACGATCAATAAGGCGATTAAGAATACCCACCAATGAAGTGGAGTCTTATAAGCGAAACCCTCGAGCCACATCCTCACGCCCTGCCAAGCGATCGGCGCCGCTATCACGAAGCAAATACCTACAATCCTCAGATAGGCCTTATTAAACATCAGCAGGATCTCCCCTACCGTAGCTCCATGTACCTTGCGGATACCTATTTCCTTACGGCGGTATTGAGTCTCGAACACCACTAAGCCAAATACCCCGACCAAAGAGATAATAATCGCCAGCAGACTGAAGACCGTAACCAAGCTGCGTAAGTTCTCTTCCTTCCGGTAGAGATGATTAAAGATCTCATCATAGAACTCGATATTGAACGGATAGGAAGGGTCTAATTCTCTCATCGTCTCCTGAATGTGACCTACTACGGCATGAATGTCCGATCCGGCTTTCAAGCGGATATAAGAGATTGGCAAAGAATAACCAAAGTTTCCGACCAAGAAAGCGATATTATCCTCTCCACCACGAAGCGAGGTGAATTTCACATCGTCGGAGAAACCGACAAGATGACCGGAAGAATAGCTATCGAACGCATCACCCACTTGCATATCCAACCCCTCCATCGCCGTACGATTGAATATATAAGACACATGATCCGAAAGCTCGTCCGCCTTTGAGAAATCTCTCCCTTCTATAACCGGAATCCCCATCACCCGCAAGAAATTGGAAGATGCTATAATTATGAAATACTGAAAGTCCTTACCCTTATAATTACCGCCATTCGTGTTATACCCGTCCTTAGAGCCCACTTTCTCCATAGCGAAAGCCACATCCTCGATCCCCGGATTCTCTTTCAAGCGATTCACATATGTATCGTGATGCTTATTGTACATTGTCTCATTCAGCTCCACGATAGCTACCTGATCCTTATCGAATCCTAAAGAGAAATTCCTCATATAACTATTCTGGATTTGCACAAAGCAAGCCCCAATAATCAACACGATCGAAACAACGAACTGGACACAAATCAATGTCGTACGTAACTTACGCCCGGAAGGAGATAACCCGAAGCTGCCCTTCAGCACCAAGGCCGGAGGAAAAGAAGTTATATAATAAGCAGGATAAATACCCGCCAGCCAACCGATAACCAACGCTACGATGCCACACAAGAAAACGATCGGAAGATTTGAGACCAAACTCAAATCGGCCTCGATAAAAGGTAACGCTTCCGCCCAATCCAATCCCCAAAAGATAACGAGACTTACCTGCCACGCCATAAAACTAATAAGGGCTGCCTCTATCAATAAAGATCTGCGCAACAAAGTATCCGAGCTACCCAATACCTTCTGCGTATTGATGCTTTTGATTCGCAACGGAGTCAAAGAAGTGCTAAAGTTCGTGAAGTTAATAGCCGCGACAATGACGATCAGAAGGGCTATACCGAACAATAAGGCCGTGACTTCCTTGTTTCCGCTCCGGAATGTACCACCGTCTTGCGTCTCATTCATATAATAAATATCAGTCAGCGGGACGAGCCGGATCTGTTCTCCTTCATGGTAAATCTTCTTGAAATCAAAATGACGGTTGAAATTATCGGCAACCTCATCTGCCATGGCAGGATTATCAAGCAATAAATAACAAACCCAGTTACTTGAGCTAAAATTATTGATATTATAATCCGGATCGATCGCCGTATAGACCACGTTCCGAAGCTGCGTGTTCTCCGGGAAATCCTTATAAACCGCACCAATCGTAAAGAGTTTAGCCGATTTAGTCCAGATATTTTCTTCCGCTCGCAACGTCTTACCAACCGCAGAGATGTCTTCCCCAAACAACTTGTCAGCCAAGCTTCGGGGTACCATTACTTTCTCAGGATCTTTCAAGCAATCGATATCGCCTTCCACGATCGGGAACGCGAATATCTTCGGTAAACTAGCGTGGCAGGTTGTCACGATTTCCTTAAACCCAAACGGTTGCCCGTTTCTATCCACCGAGAGATAAACACCATTCTGGCCAAAAGAAGGAGTCAACAATGTACCCGCCTCTATATGCGGGGAAGATTGGATGACAGCCTCCACAAAGGCACGGGGTAATATTGTCCCGAAAGTACCCGGAATGGTCAAGTCCACCCTAAAAATCCGCCCGGACGTAGGATGGCAACGGTCAAAAGTCCGCTCAAAATTAATCTGTATCAAAATCACGATAAAAGCGGCAAAAGCAACCGCAAGACCGGCTACGTTCAATGCGGTCGCCATTTTAAACCGCCTCAACACACTTAGAAAGTTTCGAATAATCGTTTTCATTTTATTATAGTTTCATTTATTATTCCGTTTTAATACTATCCACCGGATTCGCGTTCGCCGCACGCCAGTTTTGGAAAGTTACCGTAAACATCGTTATTAAGGAGACAATTAATAGAGCGAACGCAAATATCCACCAATAAATAGGAGTTTTATAAGCAAAACCCTCTAACCATTTCCGTACGCCATAATAAGCCAAAGGAGCCGCTATGATAAAGCAAACGCAGACAATACGGAAATAAATCTTATTGAACATAACCAAGATCTCATGAACCGTGGCCCCGAATACCTTACGAATACCGATCTCTTTCCGGCGATACTGGGTCTCGAATATAACGAGGCCGAATATACCGACAATAGAGATAATCACAGCCAACAAGCTAAACAATAAAATCATCGTACTTAAATTCCGTTCTTGATGATATAAATGATCGAAAATCTCATCATAAAATTCCACCTCACAAGGATATGTGGGATCTAAGTGGGCTACTGTCTTACGGATATGATCCACCACGCCCATGATATCGCTTCCCGCTTTCACACGAATAAAAGAATAAAGCATCAAACGAGGTTCATTAATAACAAAACCTAATTCGGAGACGCTTTGTCGCAAGGAAGTAAATTTAACATCATCTATAAATCCGATGACGGAACCATCGGCCGATTCCTCCTCAAGCCATGGAATCCGCATGATATCATTCGGTTCCATGTTCCATTTATCCCGCATTTGTCTATTGAATACATAACTATAGTTGTTACCTCTCTCATCAGACTCGGTAGGCATCCGCCCCCCAATCAATGGAATACCCATTACTTTGAAGAAATTCCAAGAAACAGAAAGAGAAGTGAAATTAACACTCTGCTCTTTATATACACCTCCCCACGTACGATAGCTATCCTCCGATCCAAACTTCTGGGAACAGAACGCCACATCCTCTATTCCCGGATATTCTTTCAATCCACCCACGTAGCTATCCTTATGGTCATGCATAATATTCCGGTTCAGCTCGACAACTACTACCTGATCTTTGTCGAAACCCAAAGAATATTTTTGCATAAACCTATTTTGTTGACGAACGAACATGGCTGATATAATCAATACGATAGAAACGATAAACTGAAAACCGATCAATGCCGTACGCAACTTCTTCCCAGAGGAAGAAAGCCCGAAAGAGCCTTTCAATACTAATGCCGGAGGGAAAGAAGTCATATATAAAGATGGATAGATCCCCGCAATAAGACCTATTATAACAGATAATACAGCTAAGCCACCTACTAAACCGGGGTAAGCAGTCAATGTCGTATCCGCTTGCACAAAATACAGCCATCCCATATGTCCTAATCCCCAAACGATAAACAAAGAACAAAGGAAAGCAAGCAAACTAATACCCACGGCTTCAAATAACAGGGAAGCACGTAATATGCCAGCAGAACTCCCCAGAACTTTTTGCGTGTTGATACTCTTGATGCGCAAAGGCGCCAAAGAGGTACTAAAATTCGTGAAGTTGATACCCGCCACAATAATCACCAGAAAAGCGATCAGCATCAGTAACCGGGCTTTCTCCGCGCTACCGCTTTTCACTAAACTTCCGCTGGAATCCTCGTTCATATAATAAATATCGGTTAGGGGGACCAGCTCGGCATGTATATCTTTCGCCATATCCCCATATTGCTTCGAATAGTCAAAATGGGCATCAAAATTCTCAGCTACTTCTTTCGGGGAGGCAGAAGGATCTAGCATCACGTAACAGAAATAGTTACTACTTATCCAATTCGTCAGCGCGTAATCCGGAGACATCTCCGTATAAATCACGTTTTTCAACTGTGTGTTTTCCGGGAAATCCTTATAAACACCTCCTACGACCAAGTATTTCACGCCCGGTTTCGTCCAGATCCCACCATCGGGAACGATCTGCTTTCCAATTGCCGATTCCTTTCCAAATAATCGGTGAGCCATACTTTCCGGTATCAAGGCTTTTTCCGGTTCCGACAAGCAAGAAGATTCTCCTTCACGCATCGTAAACTGGAACATCCGGGTAATCTCCGGATGGCAAGTTATGATCGTCTCCTTGAAACCTTGCTTTCCCTCTTTTCTTGTAACAGTCACATACATCTCTCCTATATACGGATTGATTAACGTACCGGCCTCAATATGCGGGGAAGAGTGGATAAAGGACTCTATCAACGGGCGGCAATGGATCATGCTCGCTCCATCCGGGAAAGAAAGCCCCATTCGATAAATCCGGGTCGAGTTCGGATGACAACGATCGAAGTTACGCTCAAAGCTTACTTGCATCATGATAATTAAAAACGCGGCGAAAGCGACGGCCAATCCCGCTACATTCAAAATGGTAGCTACCTTGAAACGTGTTAATACATTGATGAAATTACGTATGATTGTTTTCATGACTTACTCTATTTTATTGTTGCATGACCTCGGCACCGTTCTTGGAATCCAAATTACCCGTTGGCTCATCGGCCAAGATTAGATCTGGATTTGTGATGATAGCACGAGCTACAGCTACACGCTGCTTTTGTCCACCACTAATTTCATATGGAAACTTATCTAAAATACCCTCAATCCCTAATTGTTTTGCGATAGGATCCAATCTTTTTTTCATTTCTGGATATTTTTTCTTACTTAAAACCAAAGGCAAGAAAATATTATCGCGATTATTAAAATTATCTAATAAGTTAAAATCTTGAAAAACAAAACCAAGAGTTCGCAATTTCTTTTTCTGAAATATGCGTAATATCTTTACCATGTAATAAGACTTGTCCACTTGTTGGTTTATCTAAAGCTGCCAAGATATTTAATAGTGTTGTCTTACCAGATCCAGACTCACCCATAATAGCGACATATTCGCCTTTATTCACACTAAAGTTTACGTTGGTCAATGCCTGTACTTGATTCTGTGTAAATCTTGTTGTATATACTTTTTTTAAATTTTTTACTTCCAATAATGCCATATTCATTACCTCCATGTACACCAAAATTCTACAAAGAATTCAAAAATGCAGCCATCGATTCAGCTAACACTATTCTTACAAGATTGTAAGATTACTCAATTCTTCCTTCAAAATGCGTAAGGTCTAATATCACTCGAGTGCCCTTACCTACATTAGATTCAATCGTTATTTTATGATTCAGCATATCTAAAATATTTTTACATAAATATAGACCTAAACCACTTGTCGTTTTATCACTACGTCCATTTATACCTGTATATCCTTTTTCAAACACACGACTTAGATCACTTGCACTAATACCAATACCCGTATCTTCAATAACTAAAACATGTTTAGACTTCATATATATAGATATCAAACCATTTTCATTGGTATATTTAAGACTATTCGAAAGAATTTGTTCCAACACAAACACAAGCCACTTTTCATCACTCAAAATAACATCCCCGGTTTCTTTAAAACTCAACTGAATGTGTTTACGAATAAATTCTGTAGAAAAGCGACGAATCGATTGTCGAATCAAATCATCCAACTCCAATTCTTTAAATAAGAAATCAGTATGCGTACTATGTAAGCGTAAATAGGCTAAAACCATATCTGTATATTGATCCATACGTAAGAGTTGTAACTTAATTTCACTACGACTCAATTCCTCATCTTCAAGTAGTAATTTCATAGCGGCAATGGGAAGCTTAGCCTGATGTACCCACATCGTAAAATAATCTT
>OHJJ01000861.1_pt1 | contig 12123 bp, 10 predicted proteins | sample 1568551 | NCBI WGS metagenome assembly OHJJ01 (sample SAMEA3879505, study PRJEB24766) | human gut metagenome | biome: human-associated habitat; feature: feces | place: USA | collected 1985/1987 | reverse complement strand
GTACGCCGCCGCCCGCCATCGAGCAGAGTTTTACACCTAATTGGGGATAAAACAGTTCATGGCGGGCGGTGGTGTTGCCCTCATCGGCATCACCCTGATCCCCCTGCTGTCCGGTCTGCTGTCCACCACCTGATGTCGCTCCAAACCCGGCGGGGGCTTTCGCTTTGCAGCGGAAGCCCCCGCAAAGGAGGTAATCTCCCTTGATATTGGATATGATCCAGGAGTGGTTCAAGGAACTGCTCATTGACGGTATCATTTCAAACCTGAGCGGGATGTTTGATACCCTGAACACAAAGGTGGGCGAGATCGCCGGGGAGGTTGGCATGACGCCGTCGGCATGGAACGGCGGCGTTTTCAACCTCATCCGGTCTCTGTCTGAAACAGTCATTATCCCCATAGCCGGTATCATTTTAACCTTTGTGATGTGCTACGAGCTCATTCAGCTTGTGATCGAGAAGAACAACCTGCATGATGTAGACACATGGATTTTCTTCAAGTGGATATTCAAAACCTTTGTGGCCGTGTTCTTAGTCACCAACACCTGGAATATCGTTATGGCGATCTTTGATGTGGCCCAGAACGTGGTAAGCCAGAGCGGCGGTATCATTAGCGGCTCTACCAGCATTGACCTCTCCACCGCCATCCCTGATATGGAGGCTCAGCTTGAGGCTATGGACTTAGGGCCTCTTTTAGGGCTGTGGTTCCAGAGCATGGTGGTGGGGCTCACCATGAATATCCTCTCCATCTGTATCTTCCTGGTGGTCTATGGCCGTATGATCGAGATTTATCTTGTAACCTCCGTGGGGCCTATCCCCTTTGCTACCATGAGCAACCGGGAATGGTCCAGCGTGGGGCAGAACTACTTAAAGTCTCTGATTGCTTTAGGTTTCCAGGCGTTTCTCATTATGATATGCGTTGGCATTTATGCGGTCCTCATCCAGGAGATTTCCACCGCCGACAACATATCCGCTGCCATCTGGGGCTGCATGGGATACACGGTCCTCTTATGCTTTACCCTCTTTAAGACCGGCAGCATGGCAAAGGGCATTTTCAGCGCCCATTAAAGGAGGTGTATGCTGATTGGCTTATGTGACCGTACCGAAAGACCTTTCCAAAATCAAAACAAAGGTATTTTTCGGCCTGACAAAAAGGCAGCTTATCTGCTTTACCCCGGCGGTGCTTTTAGGAGTGCCGCTTTTCTTTTTACTCAAAGAGTCTGCCGGGAACTCCACGGCGACCCTTTGCATGATGATGGTTATGCTGCCGTTCTTTCTGCTTGCCATGTATGAGAAAAACGGACAGCCTTTAGAGGTGATCTTAAAGCAGATGATCGAAACAAAATTCATCCGCCCAAAGAACCGCCCCTATCAGACCAACAACTTCTACGAGGCCCTGGCAAGGCAGCGTGATCTGGAAATGGAGGTGAAACGGATTGTCCAGAACAGAAAAAACGGCGGGAAAGGTAAAACTCACCGCCAGAGAGAAAAAGGCCGTGGATAAGGCCATCCGGCAGGCTAAGGGGGACGGAAAGCCCCATACTGCCCAGGACAGTATCCCTTTTGAGGTGATATACCCGGACGGTATCTGCAAGCTGCCGGGCAAATCCTATTCCAAAAGCCTTGCTTTTGACGATATAAATTACCAGCTCGCCCAGGCGGATGATAAGACAGCCACCTTTGAAAACCTGTGCGATCTGTATAACTACTTTGACGCTTCCGTGGGAGTGCAGCTCTCCCTTATCAGCCAGTATGTAGGCCGGGAGGAATTTGAACGCTCCATCGAGATCAGCGACCAGGGGGACAGCTTTGACAGTATCCGAAAGGAATATGCCCTCATGTTAAAGAACCAGCTCTCCCGTGGGAACAACGGTCTGGTGAAACGCAAATATCTGACACTCACCATCGAGGCGGAGGACTTAAAGGTAGCCAGGGCAAGGCTCTCCCGGATTGAGACGGATGTACTCAATCTCTTTAAGGTGATCGGTGCAGCCGCAAAACCTTTGAACGGCAAAGAACGCCTGCAGGTCCTCCACGGCCTCATGCACCCGGACGGGGAGCCGTTCTCTTTTGAATGGGACTGGCTTCCTAAGACCGGTCTCTCTGTCAAGGATTATATCGCCCCGTCCTCATTCCAGTTTGGAAACACAAGGATGTTCCGCATGGGGAAGAAACTGGGTGCGGTCTCTTTCCTGCAAATCCTGGCACCGGAACTCAATGACCGTATGCTGGCAGATTTCATGGAGGCACAGGACGGCCTCATGGTGACGCTGCATATTCGCAGTATCGACCACAACGAGGCCATCAAGACCATCAAGAGGAAGATCACCGATCTGGACGCCATGAAGATCGCAGAACAGAAAAAAGCGGTCCGGGCAGGTTATGACATGGATATAAGTGCGACTCGTTCCTGAACAAAGCCTTCGTGGTTGAAGGACAAAATCAGGCACTAACAAAAGAACGAAAATTTCAGATGTTAGGAGAACTAACAATCCGAGAGGTGGAATGATGGGGTAACGCCCTGAAACGCCCCCTTAATACTCCGACTGGCAGGTGTAAGTGAAAACTGACTTGTCAGAAGCTCGGTGAAGTCGGCTGAGAGTAGCCGTCTGGATTGCTGGATAATTACCAGCCCCACGAAAGCTGTCCAGAGGTGGACGGTGCTACCTATAGGCCGGAGGTCTACAAAATACCCAAGGTCAGAATGTTTGAAATATGACTGACGAAAACCGCGAATGTAAGGGTCTATACCATGACGGCATAGAAATGTGCCGGTAGCGTTCATCGCTAATCAGTGTGGTGGAGTAAAAATTGATGTTATGAAACACCATAGCACGTTACAGGCGTGTTCAAGCTGACAGGCTTAAAGCGGAGACCTAAAGGTATATGTAAAGATAGGATTGTTGGAACGAGGAAAGGCAGTAGGCTTCTATCATTAGGAAGTAAGCAGACGAATCATATAAGCTGCTGTACTACTGCTGAAAAGCAGAGGTCGAACCGATGATGTTTTCTGCGAAAAAGAGGAAAACGGAAGAATGGCCTCAAGTCAGTCAAACAGGCAACTTAGCACTTAGTCGCAATTAGGATTGCGAGTATGACAAAAAGAAGTCACTCGCCGTAAAGGAGAGTGATGCCTGATGCCAAATGAGAAGAAACCAAAAACCAAATGCGTGGAGTATCTCCGCCATGCTGAATACTACGATATGCAAAGTACCTTTGATGAACTGTATGCCAGAAGTCAGGCAGGAGAAATTTTCGAAAACCTGATGGATGTGATACTTTCAAGAGAAAATATCCTGCTGGCCTATCGGAACATCAAATCCAATACCGGGAGTATTACGCCGGGAACAGACAAGCTGAAGATTTCTGATATTGGTAAACTTACCGCTGATGAAGTCACAGCAAGGGTACGCAAAATCGTCAAGGGAGCTAAAAACGGCTACACCCCAAGAAGCGTAAGACGCAAAGACATCCCAAAACCAAACGGGAATACCAGGCCACTGGGAATCCCCTGTATCTGGGATAGATTGGTACAGCAATGTATCAAGCAGGTCATGGAACCTATATGCGAAGCCAGGTTCAGCAACAATAGCTATGGATTCCGTCCAAATCGGTCGGTTGAAAATGCGATAGCGGCAACCTACAGGCTTATGCAAAAGTCAGGACTTCACTATGTAGTAGAGTTTGACATAAAAGGTTTCTTTGACAATGTAGACCATTCAAAACTGATAAAACAGTTATGGTCACTGAATATCCGGGATAAAGAACTGCTCTATGTAATCCGTAGGATTCTCAAAGCGCCAATCCTCATGCCGGACGGCCACACAGAACACCCAACAAAGGGAACGCCGCAAGGCGGAATTATTTCCCCACTATTGGCAAATGTGGTGCTGAATGAACTTGACCATTGGATAGAAAGCCAATGGCAGTGCAACCCGGTAACGGAAAACTACGCTTACAGAGAAAATGCGACAGGCTGTCCGATACAAAGCCATGCGTACCGGGCAATGCGGAATACACGGCTGAAAGAAATGTATATCGTGAGATATGCAGACGATTTTCGGATTCTCTGTAGAACAAGGGAACAGGCAGACCGGACGCTGATTGCGGTCACGCAATGGCTGAAAGAACGCCTACGCCTTGATGTTTCACCGGAGAAAACGAGAGTTGTTGACGTCAGACGGAGCTATTCTGAATTTCTCGGATTCAAAATCCGACTACGCAAAAAGGGGAAAAAGTACGTCGTTCAATCGCACATGTGCGATAAAGCATACAAAAAGGTTAAAGCCAGCCTGACTAAACAAGTCGGAAATATCAAATTTCCCAGAAAAGGACGTGGAGAAGCCGGGGAAGTACGGCTGTTCAACTCCATGGTTATGGGAATCCAGAATTACTACCAGTTAGCCACTGACATCAGCATAGACTGCGGTGATATTGGCAGAACTGTTAATACAGTTCTCAAAAACAGGCTGAAATCTGGAAAGACACACCGGCTGAAAAAGGAAGGCCGTGACCTGACAAAAATGGAAATCCAAAGATATGGGAAATCGGAGCAACTAAGATATATAGCACAATCCAAAGAACCGATTTATCCAATAAGCTATGTTCAATGTAAAAATCCAATGAGTCAGCGGCGAAAAGTGTGCGCTTACACAGCGGCAGGAAGAAGTGAAATCCATGACGATTTGCGGATAAACACTTTCTTACTGCTACAGCTAATGAGAGCGCCTACATACAGCCGCAGTACAGAGTATGCGGATAACCGTATCTCACTGTTCTCCGCTCAATGGGGAAAATGTGCGGTAACGGGAAAGAAATTTCAGTGTATATCAGAAATTCACTGCCATCACAAGAAGCCAAAAGGAATTGGAGGCAGCGATAAGTATGAAAATCTGGTATTGGTGCTTGCACCAGTACATGAACTGATACACGCAGTTGATGAGGACACGATTCGTTCTTATCTCACCGCTCTTAAATTGGATACTTCACAGCTCACAAAGCTGAACAAACTGCGAACATTGGCAAAAAGGAAACCCATTGATTTGGAGAAGCCAAATCTTACGAATAATTCTCATAATGGTATGACTAAGGAGACTAAGAAATCTGTTTGATTGATGGAACGCCGGATGCGGTGAAAGTCGCATGTCCGGTGTGAAGCGGGGGAAAAGCTGGAGATAACTTCAAAGGCTTACCTATCGCTATTTCCCTCTGACCTTGCTACCTACGGCAGTGAAGCGAAAAAGCTGTTGCAGGATTTGCAGAGCCGAAACGAGCGAATGTTCCTGGTCTCCTTTTTGGTGCTGAACACAGCGGACAATCCCCGTCAGCTTGGCAACAACATCTTCCAGGCAGGCTCTATTGCCCAGAAGTATAACTGCCAGCTTACCAGGCTGGACTTCCAGCAGGAAGAAGGGCTGATGAGCTGTCTGCCTCTGGGACTCAATCAGATCGAGATCCAGCGAGGGCTGACCACCAGTTCTACGGCTATCTTTGTACCATTCACCACACAGGAATTATTCCAGAACGGCAAGGAAGCCCTGTACTACGGCATCAATGCCCTGTCCAACAACCTCATCATGGTGGATAGAAAGCTGCTGAAAAACCCCAACGGCTTGATTTTGGGTACGCCGGGTTCCGGTAAGTCTTTCAGCGCCAAGCGTGAGATTGCCAACTGCTTTTTGCTTACCAATGATGATGTCATCATCTGTGACCCGGAAGCGGAGTACGCACCTCTTGTTGAGCGTCTGCATGGGCAGGTCATCAAGATCTCGCCTACCTCAACCAACTACATCAATCCGATGGATCTGAACCTGGACTATTCGGATGATGAAAGCCCGCTGTCCCTCAAGTCTGACTTTATCCTCAGCTTGTGTGAGCTGATCGTGGGCGGTAAGGACGGATTGCAGCCGGTGCAGAAAACCATCATCGACCGTTGTGTGCGTCTGGTCTATCAGACCTACCTCAATGACCCGCGCCCGGAGAATATGCCCATACTGGAGGACCTATATAACCTGCTCCGTTCACAGGAGGAAAAGGAAGCCCAGTATATCGCCACGGCCCTTGAAATCTATGTAACCGGCTCCCTCAATGTGTTCAACCACCAGAGCAATGTGGACATCAACAACCGCATTGTCTGCTATGACATCAAGGAACTGGGTAAGCAGCTCAAGAAAATCGGTATGCTGGTGGTACAGGATCAGGTGTGGAACCGCGTTACCATCAACCGCGCTGCCCACAAGTCCACCCGTTACTACATCGACGAGATGCACCTGCTTTTGAAGGAGGAGCAGACCGCCGCCTATACGGTGGAAATCTGGAAGCGATTCAGAAAATGGGGCGGTATTCCGACAGGTATCACCCAGAATGTCAAAGACCTTTTGAGCAGCCGCGAGGTAGAGAACATCTTTGAAAACTCGGACTTCGTGTATATGCTTAACCAGGCAGGCGGAGACCGTCAGATTTTGGCGAAGCAACTGGGGATTTCCACGCACCAGCTTAGCTATGTGACCCACTCCGGTGAGGGCGAGGGCCTGCTGTTCTATGGCTCCACCATCCTGCCCTTCGTTGACCACTTCCCGAAGAATACTGAGCTTTACCGCATTATGACCACCAAACCCCAGGAACTGAAAAAGGAGGATGAATAACTATGAAACAGAATATTTGCGAACTTGATACCATGATTTTTTTCCGTGAGGCATTGGAGGCTCACGAATTCATGTTGCTTCCGGTAATGGCCTCCGCTGTTGTTGAGTGTCGTACCGCTGACAAAGAACTCAAAACCTTGAATGAGGATGGCGAAATTGGTCTTGCCCGTCTCTTTTCGATTTGGGCGAATATGATGTGTGCCCCTGGTGCAGCAACCATTGTAGGGTGCAGACCTATCACAATGCTCTCTGAGATTCTGGCGCAAGTCCATGCGTATCTCACCGTGCATCCGCTATATGATCCGGAAGGTTTGGCCCTCTATGTGGAGCTGCACCACATGATGGATGCTATCCTAATGGGTGATTGGTTTGAATAAAGAGCCGCGCCTGCGCTTTACTGATGAGGAACGGGCTGACCCTGCACTGGAAAAGCCGATCCGCAAAACGGAGAAAGCTACGGCCAGAGCAGATAAGGCGCAGGCCAATATTCCAAAGAAAAAAGTCAGACAGACGGTCATTGACCCGGACACCGGGAAAAAGACCTCGAAGCTGACCTTTGAGGACAAGAAAAAACCACCTTCCAAACTTTCTCAAGGGGTTAAGGAAGCTCCCGTCCATCTGGTCGCGGGCAAGTTTCACAAAGAGATCCGGGAAACAGAACAGGACAATGTGGGCGTGGAAAGCGCCCACAAGTCCGAGGAGGCGGTGGAGACCGGCGCTTATCTGGTGCGGGAGGGCTATCGCAGCCACAAGCTGAAGCCGTACCGCAAAGCAGCCCAGGCAGAGCGCCAACTGGAAAAGGCAAATGTAAATGTTCTGTACCAGAAATCTTTGCAGGAAAATCCCCAGTTTGCCAGCAACCCTCTTTCCCGCTGGCAGCAAAAGCAGGCCATCAAAAAGCAGTATGCCGCCGCCAAACACGCCGGTCAGACTGCCGGAAATACCGCCCAGGCTGCATCCAAAACCGGAAAAGCCGCAAGGACGGTAAAAGAAAAGGTACAGCAGGCAGGGGCATTCGTCATGCGCCACAAGAAGGGTTTCCTGATGGCAGGGGTTTTGTTCCTCATTACCTGTATGCTGATGAATACCATGTCCTCCTGCTCCATGATGGCGCAGAGCATCGGTTCCGTTCTCTCCGGCACCACCTATCCGTCGGATGACCCGGAAATGCTGGCGGTGGAGGCAGATTATGCAGCCAGAGAAGCCCAGTTGCAGGAGGAAATCGACAACATAGAAAGCAGCCACCCAGGGTATGACGAGTATCGCTATGACCTTGGTATGATCGGTCATGACCCTCATGAGCTGGCAGCATTTCTGTCTGCCGTTTTGCAAGGCTACACCCGGCAGAGCGCTCAGGCAGAGCTGGCGCGTGTGTTTGCAGCACAGTATCAGCTGACGCTTACTGAGGAAGTGGAGATTCGCTACCGCACGGAGACCTCCACCGACCCGGAGACCGGCGAGACCACCTCAGAAGAAGTCCCCTATGAGTATTACATTTTGAATGTGAAACTCACCAGCAAGCCCATTTCCGCTGTGGCGTCGGAGATTCTGACCCCGGAGCAGATGGAAATGTATCAGGTCTACCGACAGACCATGGGCAATAAGCCGTTGTTGTTTGGCGGTGGTTCCCCTGACATGAGCAATTCCGAGGACTTGACCGGTGTACAGTTTGTAAATGGAACCCGTCCCGGAAATCCGCAGTTGGTGGAGCTGGCCAAGCGTCAGGTCGGCAATGTGGGCGGCTATCCTTATTGGAGCTGGTATGGCTTTGACAGCCGCGTGGAGTGGTGCGCCTGCTTTGTATCCTGGTGTTATAACCAGGCTGGAAAAAGTGAGCCGCGCTTTGCAGGCTGTGAGTGGCAGGGCGTTCCGTGGTTCCAGTCTCATGGACAATGGGGTGCAAGAGGCTATAACAATCTGGCTCCCGGAGATGCAATTTTCTTTGATTGGGATTTGGATGGGACAGCAGACCATGTGGGTATCGTGATCGGTACGGATGGCAGCCGTGTTTATACGGTGGAGGGAAATTCCGGCGATGCCTGCAAGATCAAAAGTTATGACCTGAATTATCAAAGTATTAAGGGCTACGGCCTGATGAACTGGTAACAGACTTTGTGGAAAGGAGTGAACGGTTATGGCAAAAAACAAAATTGAACGTATCGACCAGGAAATTGAGAAAACCCGTGAGAAGATTGCGGAATATCAGGAAAAGCTCAAGACCCTGGAAGCACAGAAAACGGAGGCAGAGAATCTGGAAATCGTTCAGATGGTTCGTGCGTTACGCATGACTCCAGCACAGCTGAACGCTATGCTTTCCGGTGGAATGAACCACGGCAGAGATACAGCACTGTCGGAATCAAATAATCAGGAGGCTACCGCTTATGAAGAATAAAAGAATTTGCAAAACACTTTCCGCCCTTTGCCTGACAATGGTTGTGGCATTTGGCTTTACGATCCCTGCTTTCGCACAGGGGTCAGAACAGGCTCCGGCGGCACCGGCAGAGGATTCTACCAATGACAGCAATGTGATTGTGGAAGAAACAGAACCGGCACCGGCACTTACACCAGATGGCAATGCCGCTCTGGTGGATGATTTTGGTGGCAATAAGCAGCTCATTACCATTACCACCAAGGCGGGCAACTATTTTTACATTTTGATCGACAGGGCTAATGAGGATAAAAAGACTGCTGTTCACTTTCTGAACCAGGTGGATGAAGCGGATTTGATGGCACTGATGGAAGATGAAAATGTCAAAGAGGAGCCGGCTGCTGTGTGTAGCTGTTCAACAAAATGTGAAGCAGGGGCAGTCAATACGGCCTGCCCGGTCTGCGCAACTGATAAGAGTAAATGTACGGGCAAAGCACCGGAACCTCCGGCAGAAACATCGGAGCCGGAAAAAGAGAAGCCTGCCGGATTGAACCCGGCTGCGATAGTCCTTTTGCTGGCTCTGCTGGGAGGCGGTGGCGTATTTGCCTACTTGAAGCTCGTTAAGAATAAGCCTAAGACCAAGGGCAATGACAGTCTGGACGATTATGATTATGGCGAGGAAGATTCCGAGGAATGGGAAACCGAGGATGAGGAGTCGGAAGAACCGGATGCTGACGGGGGCAGCACAGAAGAAGATGATGAGGACAGTGTGAAATGACCCGTTTCACAGACAGTCCCTATGAACGCATGATGACACGCAGGCCGGAGGGCGGGAAGGAAACTTCCCGTCCTCCTTCTTTACCCCACAGCCACCCCTGCTATGGTTGCGGGAATTATGGAAGACCCTGCGTAGGTATCTGCCATCGTGAGATGGAACGCTGGCTCAAAGAAAGGAAACGAAAAAAATGAGTGTTCTGATTATATTTATCAAGCTGATTGCTGTTTTTGACCTGCTGGTGATCGCCGTGTATTTTGGCGGCGACATTCTTTCTACCATGTTAAACAAACTTCGGAGAAAGCCAAAGCAAGATGACCCCTTTGATTTCTCCTTAGATACCGTGACAGTTTCATTGTCCATAGATTCTATCCGTCAGCTTTGTTCCGACGATGCGGCAGATTTTGTGGAAGAAAAGATCCTGCCAAATGCGGAGAAAACAATGGCCGTTTTGACGGAACAAGAACAGACGGCGACTCGTCTGCTCTTATCTGCTCTGATCGGTTTTCTTGCAGCAGAAGCTCCTATGGATGAACAGAGCTTTCCTTTGATGATGGAACTTCTGAACTGCATGGAAGGGGAAAAAGAAGATGGTTGTCAGGATGCAGTAGATAGTTTACTTGAAGATGCCGCCTGCAATACCCGCCGTCACGAAGAATATTACAGCAATTATCAACGCTACCAGCTGATGCAGGTGGATAAAACCCGTGTCATTTTGGCTTGCCGTATCATCATCAATGACCTGCTGGGGAAACTGTACCGCTATGACTACCGGTTTGGTTATAACCTGCTACTGGATGAGGAAAACAGCATAGAGAAAAAACTGCACACGCCTGTGCGGGAAGAATGGGAGGCTGAAGATGATGAGATATAAGCTTGTAATCGCTGAAAAACCATCGGTTGCACAAAGTCTGGCCGCCGTGATCGGCGCGACTGCTCGTAAGGACGGCTATCTGGAGGGGAACGGCTGGCGTGTCAGCTGGTGCGTGGGCCATCTGGCCGGTCTTGCGGATGCAGACAGCTATGACCCCAAGTATGCCAAGTGGCGATATGATGACCTGCCTATCCTGCCGGAGCATTGGCAGATGGTGGTGGGAAAGGATAAGAAAAAGCAGTTTGATATTCTCAAAAAGCTGATGAATGCCCCGGATGTGACGGAAGTGGTAAATGCCTGTGATGCCGGACGCGAGGGCGAGCTGATCTTCCGCAGCGTCTATGAGCTGGCAGGCTGCCAAAAGCCGATGAAAAGGCTCTGGATTTCTTCGATGGAGGACTCCGCCATAAGGGAAGGCTTTGCAAACCTGCGCCCCGGTGCGGACTATGACGGACTTCGGGATGCTGCCCTCTGCCGTGCCAAGGCCGACTGGCTGGTGGGGATCAATGCGACAAGGCTTTTTTCCGTGCTGTATCACCGAACCCTCAACATCGGGCGCGTGATGTCCCCGACGCTGGCGCTTATTGTTCAGCGAGAAGCTGAGATCGACACCTTTCAGCCGATTCCCTTTTATACCGTGGCGCTGGAGCTGCCCGGTCTTACCGTATCCGGGGAGCGCATGGCGGATAAGGCTGTTGCTGAGCAGCTGAAAGAAGCCTGTCAGGGTGTAAATGTCACAATCAAAAAGGTGGAGTGCAAGGAAAAGTCCGAAAAGCCGCCTGCCCTCTATGACCTGACTACTCTGCAAAGAGATGCCAACCGCCTGCTTGGATTTACAGCCCAGCAGACCCTGGACTATCTGCAAAGCCTGTATGAAAAGAAGCTCTGCACCTATCCCCGTACTGACAGCCGCTATCTGACCGGTGATATGGCAGACAGCCTGCCGGTGCTGGTGAATCTGGTTGCCAATGCTATGCCGTTTCGCAAAGGAATCGCCATTACCTGTGATCCGCAGACGGTCATCAACGATAAGAAAGTAACCGACCACCACGCAGTAATCCCTACCAGAAATCTCAAGGATGCAGACCTTTCTGCCCTTCCTGCGGGAGAAAAAGCGGTGCTGGAGCTGGTGGCCCTGCGTCTGATGTGCGCCGTAGCCCAGCCCCATATCTATTCGGAAACCGTTGTGATTGCAGCGTGTGCCGGTGGGGAGTTTACCGCCAAAGGAAAAACGGTGAAGCACCCCGGATGGAAAGCACTGGAGGACGCTTACCGTGCCAAAATGAAGGATGCAGAGCCGAAAAAAGAGGGCGCAGAGAAAGCCCTGCCGGAGCTGACCGAAGGACAGACCCTTTCGGTTTCTGCGGCAATCGTCAAAGAAGGCAAAAGCAGTCCGCCCCAGCACTTTACGGATGTGATATTTTGTGAGCGTAAGGAGTGGATAGGAATTGAAGAAAGGAGTTCAG
>OHJJ01000857.1_pt1 | contig 12202 bp, 9 predicted proteins | sample 1568551 | NCBI WGS metagenome assembly OHJJ01 (sample SAMEA3879505, study PRJEB24766) | human gut metagenome | biome: human-associated habitat; feature: feces | place: USA | collected 1985/1987 | reverse complement strand
TTCAAGTGTTGCCCTCACAAAATGTTCCTTGCTGCACCCTCTGGTTATTCCTACGACCATTCCCCTGCAATACTGATTCCAATATGGCGCACCAAGTCCTGTAAATGCCGGAACCACATACACCCCATTGGTATCCGGCACCGCCTTTGCATATTCCTCTGATTGTGCCGAGCTATCTATCATGCGCATCTCATCTCTCAACCACTGTATCGCAGCACCGGCAATGAACACACTTCCCTCCAGTGCATAGCTTGGTTCCTCATCCGTATCTGCCGCTATGGTTGTTATCAGGCCATTCTCAGACTCAAAGGCTCTCTTTCCCGTGTTCATCAGCAGAAAACAGCCTGTCCCATACGTGTTCTTCACATCGCCTTCACCATAACAGCACTGCCCGAACAATGCCGCCTGCTGATCTCCTGCTGCCCCTGCGAGCTTAATCTCACCACCTAAAAGTCCCTCATCCGTCGTGCCATATATACAGCTTGAAGGTCTTACCTGCGCCAGCATGCTGCGCGGCACTCCAAAAAGCTCCAGAAGCTCATCATCCCAGCTTCGCGTATGTATGTTAAACAGCATTGTTCGTGAAGCATTGGTATAATCCGTCACGAATATCCTTCCCTTGGAAAGCTTCCATATAAGCCATGTATCGACAGTTCCGAAAAGCAGCTCCCCTGCTTCAGCCTTTTCCCGTGCCCCGGGAACGTGGTCCAAAATCCACTTGATCTTGGTGGCGGAGAAGTAGGCGTCGATCAGCAGGCCCGTGGCGGACTGGATGCGCTCCTCCAGCCCCCGGCGCTTCAGCTCCTCGCAGAACTCCGCCGTCCGGCGGCACTGCCAGACGATGGCGTTGTATACCGGCCGGCCGGTGGTCTTGTCCCAGAGGATGGTGGTCTCCCGCTGGTTGGTGACGCCGATGCCGGCCACCTCCCCCTCCAGCCCGGCTGCGGCCTGGGCCGCCGCACGGCGCTCCGTCTCCCAGATCTCCATGGGGTCATGCTCCACCCAGCCGGGCTGGGGATAGAGCTGGCGGAAGGGAAACTGGGCCTTGGACACAATGTCGCCCCGGCGGTCAAACACGATGGCCCGGGAGCTGGTGGTCCCCTGGTCCAGCGCCAGAATATAGGTTCCCATAGAAGTCTCCTCTTTCTTTTTGTTTCAGAGTATGCTAATATAGGGTATTATAACACAGAAAGGACAGGATTACCATGACGGATTTCCAGGAATTTACCTTTCTTTCCAGCGACGGCCACACCCAACTTCACGGGGCACAGTGGACTCCGGCGGACCGGGAGCCCATTGCCGTTTTACAGATCGCCCACGGCGTGGCGGAGCACATCCTGCGGTATGACGATTTTGCCCGGTATCTCAACGACCGGGGCATCCTGGTGGCGGGACACGACCACCTGGGCCACGGCAAGTCCCTGCCGGAGGGCGGCACGCCGGTGTATTTCGGCGACAGAGCCACCTGGGAGACGGTGGTGGACGACATCCACCTGCTCCATGACCGGCTGCGGGAGCAGTATCCGGATCTGCCCATCCTGCTGATGGGCCACAGCATGGGGTCGTTCCTGTCCCGGTCGTACCTGATCCGCTATCCCGGCACGGTGGACGCCGCCATCATCATGGGCACCGGCTGGCAGCCGGAGATGACCATCCGGGGCGGCCTGCTGCTGGCGGGAATTCTGTCCGGGCTCAAGGGGCCGGACGCCGTCAGCAAGATGGTGACCAATATGGCCTTCGGGGCCTATAACAAGGCCTTCGGCGACAAGCCCCGGACCCCCAACGACTGGCTGTCCGCCGACACGGACAACGTGGACCGGTATATGGCGGACCCCCTGTGCGGCGCGGACGCCACGGTGGGCCTGTTCCGCCAGATGCTGCGGGGGCTGCGGTTCAACCAGACCCCCGGGAACATCGACCGGATGGACAAAAACGCCCCCATCCTGCTGATTGCCGGGCAGGACGACCCGGTGGGCAACATGGGAGCCGGTGTCCGGCGGACCCACGACGCCTTCAAGCGGGCGGGGATCAAGGACGTGACCCTGAAGCTGTATCCCGGCCTGCGGCATGAAATTCTCAACGAGGCCGCCATGCGGGACACGGTTTACGGCGACATCGGGGCCTGGCTGGACCGGGTGCTGGGCTAACGCAGAGACGCCAGCAGGTTGGGCAGGCCCAGCAGGTCCACGTTGTGGGTCCGGCGCAGCAGGCGGACGGTGAAGAAGCTGTCCGCCGTCAGCACCAGCAGCAGGGCCAGACCCGCCCCGGCGGGGGCGTGCAGGGCGATGGGGTGCAGCAGAGGCTGCACCTGCCGGAGGGCGAAGGCCGTCAACGGACCCCATATCACCGCAAAGGGCACGCAGACCCGGCGGTTCAGGTCCATGTGGGTGCCGGAATAGTCCCAGAACATGACCCCCAGCAGCTTGTCATAGAGAAAGTGCACGGCGTATTCCACGGCGGTGGCCGTGAGGCCGCCGTAAAAGGCCAGGCGGAGGAAGCCCCGGGTCAGGTCGGCGGGCAGATGCAGCACCGCCAGCATGGCCAGGCCGTACACCGGGCACAGGGGCAGCAGGAGAAAGCACTTGCGCACCTGATGCCGGGACCCGGTGACGGCGGCGAAGATTTTTTCCAGCAGATATCCCAGAAAGCTATACAGACAAAACAGCCACAGCCAGTACACGGCGACGCCTCCCTTCCCCCTCATTCTGCCCCGGGAGGGCTGCCGCGATACCCGGGCAAAGGCGGGGAAAGGGAGGAAAGATATGGACCAGTGGGAGCAGCTGCGGCAGCAGTGCATGAGCTGCCGGGCCTGCGGCCTGGCGGATACCCGGACCAACGTGGTGTTCGGGGTGGGGTCCCCCACGGCGGAGGTGCTGCTGGTGGGCGAGGCCCCCGGGGCCAGCGAGGACCAGCAGGGCGAGCCCTTTGTGGGAGCCGCCGGGAAGCTGCTGGACGATATGCTGGCCATGATCGGCCTGCGGCGGCAGGAAATCTACATCACCAACAGCGTCAAGTGCCGCCCGCCCAAAAACCGGGACCCTCTGAACACCGAAAAGGACGCCTGCGCCGGATTTCTGCGGCGGCAGCTGGAGCTGATGCAGCCGAAGATCCTGGTGTGCCTGGGACGCATCAGCGCGGCGGAGATCATCAGGCCGGATTTTAAGATCACCCAGGAACACGGGCAGTTTTTTGAGAAAAACGGCATGTGGATGACAGCCCTGTATCACCCGGCGGCCCTGCTGCGGGACCCGGGCAAGAAGCCGGAGACTTTCCAGGACCTGAAGCGCTTGCAGGCCAAGATCCGGGAGGTCTGCACCCGGACGCCCATGGAATTTGCATAATCGTGAAAGAGGCCCCCGTTTTCGCTGAGCGAAAACGGGGGCCTCTTTGACTGTCTCAAATCAGGGCTCCATGTTGCGGATCTCCTCCAGCAGGGCGTCCAGGCTGTCGCGATCCAGGGTCTGGGGCTTGTCCTCCGGCTCCTCCGGGGTTTCGGGAGTGGGTTCCTCCGGTTCCGGGGCAGACTCCGGTTCAGCCGGAGTTTCTTCTGCCGGGGTCTCCTCCGCCGGGACTTCCTCCTCCGGCGGCGTGACAGCCTCCGGGGCGGGGGCTTCCTCCGCCGGGACGCTTTCCGGCACGATCACCGGGGGAACCGGCGTCTCCTCCGAAGCGGCGGGGGCCTCCGGCTCCGGTACAGGTTCCGGCACAGACTCCGGCGTTTCCGGTACAGATTCCGGCTCCGCCGGGGACTGGGGCGGCTCCATCTGGGCCGGATGGTCCGGCAGACGGCGGCGGCTGCGGGCAATGCCCACGGCCCGGCCCATGAAGAACAGCAGCACCAGCAGAACCACCAGCCCGGCGGCCAGAATGGCGTACATGGGGAGCCAGCGGTTCAGGGGCAGGTCCACCGGGGCGCACAGGGCCGTCCACAGGGCCCGGAAGGGGCCGGGCCGGGTCTGCGGCTCCTCGGGAGAGGGATCCTCCGGCTCCGGCTGGCCGATCTGGGGCAAGGTACCGGCAAAGGCCGGCATCCGCACCACATGGACCGTATAGTCCCGGGTGGTGCCGTCCTCGGCGGTGCAGGTGACGGTCAGCAGGTTGTCGCCCTCCTTCAGGGACGCGTCAGGCTGGGTAACGCCCAGGGCCTTGCTGTCCTTGGCGGTGGCGGAAAGGGATATCTTGGCGGTCTCATAGGGGACGTACACGGCGTATTCCGTGATTTCCGGGGAAAAGGCCGGGGACAGCTGCCCCGTGGAGGGGGTCAGCTCCGACAAGGACGCGTCGCTGCTGAGCGTGACGTTGGGGTCCGGCTGCCGGGTGACGGAGATGGTGTATCGCCGGGAGGCCCCGTTGGCAGCCGTAACGGTCAGCACCACCGTGTTGACGCCCACGGACAGCTGGTTGCCGCTGACGGATACATCGGCCCCGCCATCGGCGGCCCGGTAATCCAGGGGCAGCCGGGACACGTCATAGGGTACGGTGACGCTGTATTCCGTGGTTCCGGCGGAGAAGGCCGGAGACAGGGCATAGTCCCCGCAGGACAGGCCCGCCAGATTGGCGTTGCCGGAGGGGGGCGCGGCCACGCTGGCCGCCCAGGACGCGTCGTTCAGGGACTGGTCGCTGTTGCCGTCGGTGGCCACGATGTCGGTGATGGTGGCGCTGACCCGGGTCCCGGCGGCCACGCCGGACTTCACCTGGAAGGTGACGGCCAGCACAGCGGCGCTGCCGGTGATGGGATTGGACAGGGACTGGTCATAGGCCAGCAGGTTGCCGCCGCTCATATCCACGGACCAGCTGGAGCCCACCAGCTGGCGGGTGCCGGTAAGGGTCAGGGCGCTGCTGTCGTAGTGCAGCACGGCGGTGATGCCCTGGATGTTGGAGCCGCTGACGGTGAAGGTGACGGTGACGCTGTCACCGGCCCGGACGCTGCCGGAGCCGGAGAAGCTGGCCCCGGCGGCCTCCGCCGTTACCGGAGCCAGGCCCCACAGCAGCAGCGCCGCCAGCAGGCCCGCCAGGACAGATGAAATTCTCTTTCTCATGGGTCAAGCCCTCCTGCTCAGTTGGGTTGGATGGTGCCCCGGCCCAGCAGATACGCCTGCAGCCGGATCATGTCGGTGATGGTGACCTGGCCGTCGCCGTTCAGGTCCGCCGCCTGAAGGGCAGCGCCGGTGAGGGTGTTTTTGCCCAGCAGATGGGCCTGCAGCCGGACCATATCGGTGATGGTGACCCGGCCGTCGCCGCTGAGGTCGCCGGTGACCACGGTGGTCAGGGTCTGGAGGGTCTGGCCGTCCCGGGCATAGGTGACGGTCATGCCGGTGCCCACGGGGCCCTCACCCTGGACCGGCAGGGTGATGTAGTCGCTGGGGGACAGGCCCGTCAGCAGCTGCCGGGCGGTGGTGCCCACGGGGATGGCCCGCAGATAGCCGTCGGCGATGCGGTAGGCCCCGGTGGTGATCTCCTGGGGATAGCTCTCCACCGCCTTGGCCTCAAACTGGGCGGTGAAGGTGACGTTGCCGGAGATGGTCATGCCGCTGGTGTAGCCCTGCCAGCCGGTGAAGGTGTAGGTATACTGGCTGTCGGCGGGGCGGACCGGGGTTCCGGCGGGCTCGGGGATGGCCTGCCCGGCGGCCAGCTTCCCCTGGGCATACACGGAGCCGTCATAGTTCAGGAACTGATAGGTATACTGCCCCTGATAGTGGGCATAGAGGGTGATGTTGCTGGCCCCGGTGGTGCTGTTGGCGGTGATCTGCTGGCCGCCCTCCGGCTGGGTGAACCAGCCCACAAAGGCGCAGCCCTCCTTCACCGGGGTGGGCAGGGTGCCGTATTTCTGACCGGCGGAGACCAGGCGGGTGCTCTCGGAGCAGGCGCCGCCGCAGGGGTCGAAGGACACCACATAGGAGCCGTCGGTGACATAGAACCGGGATTCCAGGCGATAGTTGTCCCCGGCGGTGTTTTCTGCCGCGATGACCAGGGTATAGCCTCCCACTCCCAGCCGGGAGAAGGCCACGGCGTCGTCCAGCCGGGACAGGTCATAGCTCTTGGCATTGGGGGAGGCGGTGGCGGGAGTGATGGCGTTGGTGCCGTTGGAGCGGAGGATGGACACCGTCACCCTCCGGATGTTATAGGAGTTGCGCAGGGTGCCCCGGAAGGGGAAGCCCGTCTGCCCCACCGTCAGGGTGGAGTTCACCGTGGGATAGGACGCGCCGTCCAGGGTCCAGCCGGCCCCGGCCAGGGCCAGCTGCCATTGCAGGGCGGTTTCCGACAGCACCAGGCGGCCGCCGGCGGCGTTGGAGGACACGGACAGATAGGTGCCGGTGCCCCGGTTCTGCAGGGAAAAGCCGCTGTTATACACGGCGGCCTTCCACAGCTGGCCCTTGTCCGTGGACGCCTTGGCCAGGGTGACGCCGTTTTTACCGGCGGTGAGCCGCAGGCCGTTTTCCTGGCAGGTGATGGTATAGTAGCCGCTGGCGTGATAGTCCAGGCGGAACTGCTGATTTTTGCCGCCGGTGACAGCGTTCAGGGTCAGGCCCGAGGAGCTGGGGGTGGCCGTCAGGCTGCTGTTGGCGGAGGAGCGCAGCTGATACACGCCCTCGCCCACCGTGGCGTCCTTGAAGCCGTAGTCCGCCAGCATCACCTGGGCCTTGGCGGGCTCATTGATCCGCAGGCGGGCGTATACGCCCAGCTGCACGTCACCGGAGTTGCCGTCGTAATACTTCAGCACCTTGCCGGTGACGCCGTACTTGTCGGCGGTGGGGCCGGTCATAACGCCGTAGGAGTCTGACTGAGGCTCCCGCACGGCGCCGCTTTCGTTGTAAATGGCCTCGATGAGCTGGGCCTCAGGCTGATTGGCAAAGCCGCCCAGAGCGTCGAAGGCCCGCATAATGACGCCGGTGGCGACGCCCCGGCCGTCGCTGCTGGAAAAGCCGGAGGCCGCGCCCACGCCGTGCTGCACCGCCCGGGACCAGAACACGTTGCGCAGGGCGATGCTGTAGTTATCCATGTCGAACCCCGGCACGGCGGACTCGATGGACCGGACGATGGGGTCATAGTAGCTGCGGCGGACATAGTTGCGCTGCACCCGCATAAAGCCGTCGCTGTCCTCGTTGGCCAGGGCCCGCCAGGTGGCGTCGAAGTTGGAGCCATAGCCCCCGTCGGCCTCATAGGCGGCGGCCAGCCGGCTGCCGATGGAGCGGTAATATGTATCGGAGGAGGACTGACACCACCGGAAGAAGGCCCGGGGAATGTCGCTGCGGCTGGAGAACTGATACGCGCCGTAGGACTTGCCGCCGGCATCGCCCGCTCCGGAGGAAATGACCCCCGGGCCGCTGGCCTCGAACCGCTGGCTCAGGGTCCCCAGCAGCTGCTCCTCCTGGTCGTCGGCGGCGGTGGCTGATGTAAACACCGGCAGGATCACCGGAAGGGCCGCCAGCAGCAGCGCCAGGCACAGCAATATACTCGTTCCTCTACGCATGGTTTTCATCGTATCACCCCGTTGCAAGATATGTTATAAAAAGCAGACACTGTGTCGTATTCAGTAATAGTATAGCACTGCGGGGGGCGGGGTGTCCACCGGAAAGAGTCGAATTTTCCAACAAATTAGCATATGAAGTGGACAAAAATTTTTGTGGTATGAAAAAGCGCGGCATAAAATTGCCCCCTCCGGCCGGGCCGGAGGGGGCAATGTATGCTTTTATGCGCCGCACAGGGGCCGCAGGGCCTCCAGCAGCCGGTCGTTGTCCCGGGTGTCCCGGACGGCCAGGCGGAGATACTGCTGCCCGCCCAGCTTGGGAGACAGGTCCTTCACCAGGATGCAGCGGTTCACCAGCAGCTCCCGGGTGATGGCCCGGGCGGACAGGCCGCCCAGCAGCTCCACCATGAGATAGTTGGCCTGGGACGGGATCACCCGCAGGTTGGGGAGCTTCTCCAGCTCCCGGCGGAAGCGGGCCCGCTCAGCCCGGATCAGCTCCAGGGCCCGGGCATAGTCCTTCTTATACTTCTCCTCGATCTGCATATAGAACTCGGCGAAGGAGTTGATGTTCCAGATGGCCACGTCCTTTTTCAGGGCGGCGATCAGGTCCTGGTCGCCGGAGGCCAGGACCCCCAGCCGCAGGCCGGGGACGCCATAGGACTTGGAGATGCTCTTGACCACATACAGCCTCCTGTACCGGTCCAGCAGGTCCTGGCGGATGAAGGTGTTGTCCGCCTCGTCGGCAAAGTCGGCAAAGGATTCGTCCAGGATCAGGCGGATGCCCTTCTCCTGCGCCCAGTCCGCCAGGCGCAGCACGTCCGGGGCGGGAATATAGTTGCCGGTGGGGTTATCGGGGTTGATGAGCACCAGGTTGTCGATGTCCTGGGGGCCGAAGAAGGCCATCAGATCGTCAGCGGTGTACCGGAAGTCCGGGCCCGCCGGGGTGAAGCAGACGTTGGGCCGGTCCTGATAGCGGTTGGGGTACTCCTCGAAGGTGGGGCGAATGAAGCCGGTGGCCCCCTCCAGCCGGGCCATCAGGGCCTTGATCAGCTCCGCCGCGCCGTTGCCCACCAGGATGTTCTGCTGGTGGACGGCGAAGTTCCTGGCCGCCAGCAGGGCGTTCACCCGCATACCGGAGGGATACTGGGTCAGCAGGGGGGTGAAATTGGCCTGAATCTCGTCGATCAGCCTCTGGGGCGGGAAATAGGGGTTCACCAGATAGCAGAAGTCCAGCAGCTGGGGATAGCGCCAGTAGCCGCCGTAACGTCCCTGCATGAGGCTGACCTGGAGGTCCGGGTCCTGGGCGAACATGGAGGAGGCAATGTCCAGGTCCTGGATGTCGTCGATCTCGTACCACAGCTGGCCATTCAGGCGCTTGGCCCGGATCTCCGGGTCGTCCAGCATGGTGATGACCCGCAGCACCTGCTCATAGTATTCGTTGTTGCCCAGGGCCTTGGAATAGGCCTCCAGGAAGGGAACATAGTGGGTCCGGGAGAAGTGGCGGCCGAACTTGTAGATGTTCACGGTCTTGTAGTATTCGTGGGCCTCTTCAAACCGGAAATTCTTGCTGGGGACGAAGGAGGCGATGCTGTCATCGGGCCCCAGCTTCACGCAGGTGCCGTCCATCCAGCTTTCGTACTTGTCCACCAGGGCCAGGGTCTCCCGGGGGTCGTCCAGCAGCTGGTCGATGACGGCGTCCTCGAAGATCAGATCCGACTCAAACAGCAGGGTATCGTCCTGGCACAGATAGTCCTTGGCCAGGGCCAGGGAATAGATGTTGTTGGTCTTGTCGTAAATGGGGTTCTGGACATAGACAATGGGCGTCCGGATGCCCAGGGTGTCGATATATTTCATGAGCTTTTCGCCCTCATAGCCCACCACGATGACGATGCGGGACAGATGGCGGCTTTCGATCTGATGGAGCATCCGGTCGATCAGGGCCACCCCGTTGACCTGCACCATGCACTTGGTCCGGTCCTGGGTCAGCTCCTTCAGCCGCTTGCCCATGCCTGCTGCCAGTATGATTGCCTGCATATGGATCTCTCCTTTTTCTGTAGAGATTTGACGTTTTATTATACCCCATGCGGCCCGGATGCGCAATGGGTACGAAGGAAAAATGCGCGGCGGGCTTGCTGCTTATTGGGGACTTATGCCCGCTTCCAGCGGACGCCGCCGGGGACGTCGGTGATCTCCACGCCCTGGGCCTTCAGCTCATCGCGGATACGGTCGGCCTCGGCGAAGTTTTTGGCCTTCTTGGCGTCGGCCCGGGCCCGGATCAGGGCCTCCACCTGGGGATCCTGGCCGCCGTCCTCGCAGACCACGGTGAAGCCGCCGGCGGCGGGAGCCGCCGCCTGGGTCTTGCGCAGGGACGCCGCCTTCTCCGTCAGCTTCAGGCCCAGCACCTGGTCGAAGCTGTCCAGAGCCGCCAGCTTGGTGGCGTCGGTGGTCCTGGCCTTCAGCACGTCATAGAGCACCGTCACCGCCATGGAGGTGTTCAGGTCGTTGTCCATGGCCTTGGTGAAGCGGGCCTTCAGCTCCTCCAGAGCCGCCGGGTCCACGTCTCCCTTGCCGGGGGTCAGGGCGGCGATTTTGGCCAGCAGCTTGTTATAGGCCGCCACGGCGTTGTCCAGATTCTCCCAGGTGAACACCAGGCTCTTGCGATAGTGGCTTTGCAGGCAGAAGAAGCGATAGGCCAGGGGATCATACCCCTTCTGCTCCAGCAGGGACACGGTTAAAAACTCGCCCTTGGACTTGGACATTTTGCCGCCCTCGGTGTTCAGGTGGGCCACATGGCACCACTGGGGGCACCAGGGATGGCCCAGATAGCTCTCGGACTGGGCGATTTCGTTGGTGTGGTGGGGGAAGGCGTTGTCGATGCCGCCGCAGTGCAGGTCCAGATACTCGCCGTTGTACTTCATGGAGATGCCGGAGCACTCAATGTGCCAGCCGGGATAGCCCACGCCCCAGGGGGAGTCCCATTTCAGGGCCTGATCCTCGAACTTGGACTTGGTGAACCAGAGGACGAAGTCGTTGCGGTTGCGCTTGTTGGTGTCCTCCTCCACGCCCTCCCGGACGCCCACGGCCAGGTCCTCCTCGTTGTGGTCGTTGAAGATATAGTACCGCTCCAGCTTGCTGGTGTCGAAATACACGTTGCCCCCGGCCACATAGGCATAGCCGGTGTCCAGCAGGCGGGTGATGATCCTGATATAGTCGTCAATCAGGCCGGTGGCGGGCTGGACCACGTCGGGGCGCTTGATGTTCAGCTTGCGGCAGTCCTCGAAAAAGGCGTCGGTGTAATACTGAGCGATCTCCATGACGGTTTTGTGCTCCCGCCGGGCGCCCTTGAGCATCTTGTCCTCGCCCTGGTCGGCGTCGGAGGTCAGGTGGCCCACGTCGGTGATGTTCATGACCCGGTTGACGCCGTATCCGGCGTAGCGCAGGTATTTCTCCAGCACATCCTCCATGATATAGCTGCGGAGGTTGCCGATGTGGGCAAAGTGATACACCGTGGGGCCGCAGGTGTACATCTCCACATGGCCGGGGGTGTGGGTCTTGAACTCCTCTTTCCGATGGGTGGCGGAATTATACAGATACATGGTGTGTTCTCCTTCAATCGTCAGTTTTCGATGGCAAACAAAAAGCCTCCCATGCCCAGGGGCATGAGAGGCGATGTCTCGCGGTTCCACTCTCGTTTGTCGCTTGAGGGCCTTTGACGCAGGCCATGCGGCGGGCTTCCACATCCCGCGCGCTCCCGGACGCACCTTCTGCCGCACCCCGCAGGACGGCTTGCAGCCGGTGGCCGTCCCTCTCTTGCCGGAGCTGCGCGGCATACTCTTTCCGATCGTCGCGCTGTTCGATTGGCTATTATTATAGCGGCTTGGGCCCGGCGTGTCAATACCGGCGGATCACGGCGGCCACCTTGCCCAGGATCCGGGCCTCCCGCCCGTCGATGGGCTGATAGGCCGGGTTTTCCGGCAGGAGCCAGACCTCTCTCCCCTGGCGCTTCAGGCGCTTCACCGTGGCCTCGTCCCCCAGCAGGGCCACCACGATCTCGCCGTTGTTGGCGGCGGGCTGCTGGTGCACCACCACCAGGTCGTCCGGAAGGATGCCGGCATTGATCATGGACTCGCCCCGGACCCGCAGGGCGAAATACTCCCCGTCCCGGCCGCCGGTGTCGAAGGTCAGGTAATCCTCGATGCACTCCTGGGCCAGAATGGGGGACCCGGCGGCCACATTGCCCACAATGGGCACCTGGTTCTCCTGGGGCGCCTCCGTCAGGGTCAGGGCACGGCCCTTTCCGGCCTGCTTGCCGATGACGCCCAGCTCCTCCAGGTGCTTCAGGTGAAAGTGCACCGTGGAGGGGGACTTCAGCCCCACGGCCTCGCCGATCTCCCGCACCGAGGGGGGATACCCCTGGTCCTGGATGGCCTGGACGATGTAGTCATAGATCTTCTGCTGCATTTTGGTCAGCTGGGCCATGATGTCCGCTCCTTTACCGGGTACTTTTTTTGATTATATCACAGAAAATCCGGGTTTGCAACAGATGTTCGAGGATTTTTCCTGGGATTTTCTGAGGGCGGAAAATTTCAATTTTTCTCTTGACAGAACCAAGCAGTATATGGTAATATGACAAAGCTGACGATTTCGCGGAGGGCGCATGCGGGTGTAGCACAATGGCCAGGGCACCAGCCTTCCAAGCTGGGGATGCGGGTTCGATTCCCGTCACCTGCTCCA
>OHJJ01000841.1_pt1 | contig 12462 bp, 9 predicted proteins | sample 1568551 | NCBI WGS metagenome assembly OHJJ01 (sample SAMEA3879505, study PRJEB24766) | human gut metagenome | biome: human-associated habitat; feature: feces | place: USA | collected 1985/1987 | reverse complement strand
ACCCCGAAACCGACGACGGCACCGCCACCCTGGTCCGGGTGCTGAAGGACGGCGACACCCTGACGGAGACGGACCGCCGCACCGGCCACTGGGCCTGGAAAAAGTCCGACGGCTCCCTGACGGAGCTGCGGGGCGACGTGCGGTTTGAGCACGTGGACTTCGGCTATGACCCGGAGAAAACCGTGCTCCACGATGTGTCCCTGTTCGCAGAGCCGGGGCAGAAGATCGCCTTTGTGGGCTCCACCGGCGCGGGAAAGACCACCATCACCAACCTGATCAACCGGTTTTACGACATTCAGTCCGGCTCCGTCACCTATGACGGCATCGACGTGCGGGATATCCGGAAGGACTCCCTGCGCCGCTCTCTGGGCATTGTTTTGCAGGATACCCACCTGTTCACCGGAACCGTGGCCGACAACATCCGCTACGGGAAGCTGGACGCCACCGATGAGGAGGTCCGCGCCGCGGCCAGGCTGGCCAATGCCGACACCTTCATCCGCCACCTGCCCCAGGGGTACGACACCGTCATCACCGGGGACGGCGGCAGTCTCAGCCAGGGCGAGCGCCAGCTGCTGGCCATTGCCCGGGCCGCCGTGTCGGATCCCCCGGTGCTGATCCTGGATGAGGCCACCTCCTCCATCGACACCCGCACGGAGAAGCTCATCGAGCAGGGGATGGATTCCCTGATGGCCGGGCGCACGGTGTTCGTCATCGCCCACCGGCTCTCCACCGTCCGCAACGCCCAGGCCATCCTGGTGCTGGAGCAGGGCCGGATCATCGAGCGGGGCGACCACCGGGAGCTGCTGGACCAGAAGGGGAAGTACTATCAGCTCTGCCACAACATGATTGAATTGACCTAACTGTTCACCGAAAACATCTGCGAGATATAATCATTAACCGTTAATCTGCGGCGAAAGTTAGCGGATAAAAACAGCAGAAAATCCGGCGCAAGAGAATAAAAATACAAAGAAAATGGATATTTGTCATTTTTTTTGGAATATTCACAGAAAGTTTAATCTTAGTGTTGAAAAATCTACTGTTTCATGATACAATTAGGAAAACATTTTAATCCTGGGCGGCGATAAGTAAAATGCACAAAAACCGTCCGCCATCGGCGAACAGACTGGTGCGTAGTGGACAGCGAGCCGTGGACGCACCCAGCCGTCCCCAAAGGAAAGATCATGGCAGAAAAGAATAAAAAGCGCGGCGGACGCCGTGCCCATCTCAACGATTTCCATGTGAATCTTGCCGGTGATTATGTATATACCGGCGCCCACTACTCCTATGTGGACCAGGGCCGCAGCCGCGACCGGGTTCAGCGGGAGCTGCTGGGACTGAGCGTTGCCGTCATGCTGGCCGTGGTGGCCGGCGGCTGCAGCGATGCCCCCGCCATGCTGAACTGCTGGTACGTGATCCTCCCCTATATCTGCGAGGCCGCGGCGGCGGTCAGCGTGATCTGGGCGGTGCTCCGGCTGCGGAAGGCGGAGGAACCCATCCGGGAGTACATTTATAAAAAGAGCGTGCAGGCGCTGCCCCACCGGGCCATGCTCTGCATGATCTTCGCGGGGCTGGGCTTCGTGACCATGGTGCTGTACCTGGCCATGAACGGCTCCGGCGGCCGCGTGGCCTCCGTGATCGCCTATCTGGCGCTGAAGGCGCTGGTGGCCGGGGGAGCGTGGCTCCTGTGGCGGTATATGCTGACCCTGAAATGGGAAAAGCTCCCCGCCCGGGACCTGGATACGCCTCAGGCGTGATCCACCAATTTCCTTTGTGAACTCCGGGCTTCTGCCCGCGTTCAAAAAAATTTAAGGAGGATTCCAATGAAGAAAGCTACCCGTATCTTGGCTCTGGTACTTTGCGCTGTCATGTGCCTGGGCCTGTTCGTTGGCTGCGGCAACAAAGGCAAGCAGAACAACGACACCCCGTTGGTCGTGGGTTATTCCCCGTTCAACAGCAAGTTCTCCCCCTTCTTCTCCGAGACCGCTTATGACCAGGACGTCTGGGTCATGACCGCTATCAGCCTGCTGAACGGCGATCGCCAGGGCGCCATCATCATGAAGGGTATCGAAGGCGAAACCAAGGCCTACAATGGCACCGACTACACCTACTATGGTCCCGCTGACTGCGAGATCGTGGAGAACACCGATGGCACTGTGGACTACAACTTCAAGCTGCGCGAGGACCTGAAGTTCTCCGACGGCGAGCCCATCACCATCGACGACGTCATCTTCTCCATGTACGTCCTGTGCGATCCTACCTACGACGGCAACAGCACCCTGTTTGCTCTGCCCATCGAGGGCATGGATGCTTACCGTTCCGGTATGGACACCCTGTACAACCTGATGCTGGCTGCCGGCCGCGACAACACCGACTTCTCCAAGTGGAAAGAGGCGGATCAGACTGCCTTCTGGGCTGACGTGGATCAGGCCGGCGTGAAGTTCGTCCAGGCCATCATGCAGTACTGCATTGCCCAGGGCGCTAACGCCGAGGGCGATTCCGTTTCCGCCTGCATGAAGAACTGGGGCTTCGAGCTGCCCGCCGATGCTACCGAGGCTGATGCCTTCAACGCCATCGTCGCCAAGTATCCCTCCCTGGCCGAGGCTGTCGACGCTGAGAAGCCCGAAGGCACCACCTTCACCAGCCTGCTGAACGACTACGAGACCAAGTACACCAAGGGTATCGAGACCGGCACCTCCGCTGCCAACATCTCCGGCATCAAGAAGACCGGCGACTACAGCATGACCGTCTCCCTGACCCAGGTCGACGCCACCGCCATCTATCAGCTGGGTGTGACCATCGCCCCCATGCACTACTATGGCGAGAAGACCAAGTACAACTACGAGAACAACCAGTTCGGCTTTGACAAGGGCGATCTGAGCCACGTTCGCGAGAAGACCACCACCCCCCTGGGTGCTGGCCCCTACAAGTTCATCAAGTTCGAGAATGGTACCGTTAACTTCGAGGCTAACGATTCCTACTATCTGGGCGCCCCCAAGACCAAGTATGTCAACTTCCTGCAGACTCAGGAAGACGATAAGCTCAACGGCGTCGTCACCGGCACCGTGGATATCACCGATCCTACCTTCAGCTCCACCACCGTGGACGCCATCAAGGCTGCCAACAAGAACGACGATGTCAACGGCCCCGCCATCACCACCGATACCGTGGATAACCTGGGCTATGGTTACATCGGCATGAGCGCCAACACCATGAACGTCAACAATGAGCCCGGCTCCGATGCCTCCAAGGCTTATCGTAAGGCTTTCGCCACCGTTCTGGCTGCTTACCGCACCGTCGCCATCGAGTCCTACTATGGCGAGCGCGCTTCCGTCATCAACTACCCCATCTCCAACACCTCTTGGGCTGCTCCTCAGGCTGCCGATCCTGGCTACAAGGTCGCTTTCTCTGTGGATGCTCAGGGTAAGGACATCTATACCTCCGACATGAACGACGAGCAGAAGTATGAGGCCGCCCTGCAGGCTGCCCTGACCTTCTTCGAGGCCGCCGGCTGCAAGGTCGAGAACGGCAAGGTCGTCTCCAACCCCGAGGGTGGTATGGATACCGCTAACTACGCCATCGAGCGCGAGGCCCTGATCCCCGCCGACGGCAAGGGCGATCACCCCTCCTTCATGATCCTCACCGAGGCCTCCAAGGCTCTGGAGAAGATCGGCGTGCACCTGATCGTCACCGACCTGTCCGACAGCACGCAGCTGTGGGATACCATCGAGGCCGACCAGGCTGACATGTTTGCTGCCGCTTGGGTCGCCACCGTGGATCCTGATATGTATCAGATCTACTTCTCCGGCATGGACGGCAAGGCTGCCGGCGGCTCCAACTACATGTACGACATCAACGATGCCGAGCTGAACCAGCTGATCCTGGATGCCCGCGCTTCTCTGGACCAGAGCTATCGTAAGACTCTGTACAAGTCCTGCCTGGACATCATCGTTGACTGGGCCGTTGAGGTTCCTGTCTATCAGCGTCAGAACGCCATCATCTTCTCCACCGAGCGTGTCAACATGAACACTGTTACCCCCGACATCACCACCTTCTATGGCTGGCTGAGCGAGGTTCAGAACGTTGAGCTGAACTGACAAAGTTCCGCACCCAAGACCTGTACGACAACATAGGTTAAGTCACAAGGTACGCCCCGGCGGCTCCGGCCGCCGGGGGGTGCCCCGACTGCATATCAAGGAGCGACCCGGGCGGGGCCGGGGGTGTTGCTTGATGTGCAGTGGGTAGTCTATAGGGAGGGGCGGAACAGACGTGTTCCGCCAATCTGCATCACTGTATCATCAGATCGGAGGGTTATCAGTGCGCAAATACATCATCAAAAGAATTCTAATCTCAATCGTCATCCTGTTCCTTGTCGCATTCGTCATCTACGCATTGATGCGCTGTCTCCCCACGTCCTACGTGGAGGCTATGGCGCGTCAGAAGTCCATGCAGCCCGGTTCCAAGTCCTTTGAGGAGTGGATGGAGCAGCTCACCCGCATGTACAACCTGGATGTGGGCATTATCCCCGGCTTCTTCAAGTGGCTGGGCCAGATGCTGACCTTCAAATTCGGCGACAGCTGGCTGTGGACCAAACCCGTCACGGAAGTATTCAACAACTGTGTGTGGATCTCCTTCTTCATGGGCCTTATCGCCTTCGTGCTGCAGATCATCATCGCGATCCCCCTGGGCGTCATTGCCGCCACCAAGCAGTACAGCAAGACAGACTATGTCATTTCGGTGCTGGCTCTGGCCGGTATTTCGCTGCCCACCTTCTTCTTTGCTTCTCTGCTGAAGCTGGTTTTCTCCGTGAGGATGGGCTGCTTCGACCTGTATGGTCTCACCGGCCGCAATCACGAGCAGCTCTCAGCCTTCGCGAAGCTCCTGGACATGGGACATCATCTGGTTCTGCCCATCGTCACCCTGGTGGTTATCAGTGTCGGTTCCCTCATGCGTTACACCCGCACCAACATGCTGGAGGTGCTCAACGCTGACTTCATCCGCACGGCCCGGGCCAAGGGTCTGTCCGAGCGCAAGGTCATCTATCACCATGCGTTCCGCAACACCCTGATCCCCCTGGTCACCATCATCGGTGGTTCTCTGCCCGGCCTGTTCTCCGGCGCGCTGATCACCGAGACGCTGTACTCCATCCCCGGCATCGGCTACATTTCCTACCAGTCCATGGTGGGCGGCGACATTCCGTTCTCCATGTTCTACCTGGTCTTTATGGCCGTGCTGACCCTGTTGGGTAACCTGATTTCTGATATTCTGTACGCCGTGGTCGATCCTCGCGTACGCATCGCTTAAGAAGGGAGGAGGAAATAAAATGGCAGATCGCAAAGATAAGATCAATGAGCAGCAGATCGAGCAGGAGATCCGTGAGGAGATCCGCGAGGAAATGAAGCACGCCGACCAGGAGCCTGCTCAGGAGCAGTATTCTCTGAACGATGACCGTCGTGTTAAGGTCCTTTCTCCCGGTATGCTGGTGGCCAAGCGCTTCATCCGCAACCGCATGGCCGTCACCGGTCTGGTCATCCTGGTTTTCATGTTCGTGTTTTCCTTCATCGGCGGCCTGATCTCCCCCTATGGTCAGGACCAGTTCTTCTACACCGATAAGACCATCCGCCGTAACTTCGGCGCAGCCAAGGAAAACACCGAGTTCCAGTACGCCAGCAACAACGACGAGGTGTTCGGCCTCACCGCCCAGGCCAGAGCTATGCTGGCCATCCAGCAGGGGAAGACCACCTTCTCCAACAAGAGCGACAACTTCACCCTGACCAAGGTTTCCGACGACTTCTATTCCGTGGAATACAACGGTCAGGTGGTGGGCTACGCCGGCAAGAAGCTGGTGAACGCCTCCGCCAAGGACAGCACCCTGTCCTTCGAGTTCAACTATCAGGCCCTGCTGGCCTCCGCCTCCGGCGCTAAGGAATTCACCGCCGACGGCGTAGCCTACACCCTGGCTGAGGATGGCAGCATCACCTCCCAGGACGGCGCCGATGTGGCCTATGTCAGCAACATCATCGTCAACGCCATTTCCCCCGACGTGTTCCTGAGCCGCGACTTCAAGGAGAAGCTGTATGCCGCCATTGCCACCGCTGAAAACGGCAAGGCTGCCTTCAGCTATACCGACGAGTCCCTGATCGTCGCCGAGGAGCCTGAGGAGGAGCCCGACACCGAGGAGCCGTCCTCCGGCATCAACACCGAGGACCCCAACGCTCCCACCCAGGAGGATACTCCCACCAGCGCCACCGCTGAGTACGATCTGGAGTATGATCCCGCCACCATGAGCTGGAAGATCCTCCAGGAGAAGCCCAGCCGTCAGTACGATCAGTATTCCTTCCCCAGCAAGGACCACTGGCTGGGCACCGATATGTACGGTATGGATATGCTGACCCGCCTGATGTACGGCGGCCGCGTCTCCCTGCTGATCGGCTTCATCGTCATCATCATTGAGACCGTCATCGGCGTGATCTTCGGCGGTATCTCCGGCTACTTCGGCGGCTGGGTGGATAACCTGATCATGCGTATCGTCGATATCTTCTACTGCATCCCCTCCATGCCCATCATCATTATTCTGGGCGCGGCCATGGATGCATCCCGCGTGGACCCCACCATCCGAATGGTCTACTTAATGCTGATCCTGGGCTTCCTGGGCTGGGCTGGTATCGCCCGTCTGGTCCGCGGCCAGATCCTGTCCCTGCGTGAGCAGGAGTACATGACCGCCGCCGAGGCCTGCGGCCTCAGCGTGTCCCGCCGGATCTTCAAGCACCTGATCCCCAATGTCATTCCCCAGCTGATCGTCACCTGCACCATGGGCCTGGGCAGCGTCATCATCATGGAGGCTACCCTGTCCTTCCTGGGCCTGGGCGTCAAGTTCCCCTTCGCTTCCTGGGGCAATATCATCAGCGACGTCAATAACACCCACGTTCTGACCACCTATTGGTTCATCTGGATCCCCGCCGGCGTGCTGCTGCTGCTGACGGTTCTGGCATTCAACCTGGTTGGCGACGGTCTGCGGGATGCCTTTGACCCGAAGATGAAGCGCTGAGGAAGGAGGAGATCATATGGCTAAGAAAAACGAAAGCGGCTATCTGTCCGCCAAGGAGTCTCGCCGGATTTCCCGGGAGAACCGCAAGATCACGGACCAGTTTGAAAAGCTGCACAAGCGTAAAAACGTGCCTGAGGAGGAGTTCCTCACCCAGATGCACGACCAGAATAACTCCCTGGAGATCGAGAACCTGCATACCTACTTCTTCTCTGACGTGGGTACCGTCCGCGCCGTGGACGGTGTCTCCTTCGACGTGCCCATCGGCAAGACCGTGGGCGTGGTGGGCGAGTCCGGCTGCGGCAAGTCCGTTACCAGCCTGTCCATCATGCAGCTGCTCCAGCGGCCCCAGGGCCAGGTGGTGGAGGGCGAGATTCGCCTGAATCTCGGCAATGGCAAGGCCTACGACATCACCAAGACCCCCATTGAGCAGATGCAGAAGCTCCGCGGCAACTACATGTCCATGATTTTCCAGGAGCCCATGACCAGCCTGAACCCGGTGTTCCGCATCGGCGCCCAGCTGGACGAGGTCATTGCCCTGCACGACGGTGAGGGCAAGACCCCCGAGGACATCAAGGCCCGCTCCATCCATCTGCTGGAGATGGCCGGCATCGCCAACAGCGAGGGTGTCTATAAGATGTACCCCCACGAGTTGTCCGGCGGTATGCGTCAGCGTGTCATGATCGCCATGGCCCTGTCCTGCAATCCCCGCCTGATCATCGCCGACGAGCCCACCACGGCTCTGGACGTGACCATCCAGGCCCAGATTCTGGACCTGCTGCGCAACCTGAAGGATAAGATCAACTCCTCCATCATGCTGATCACCCACGACCTGGGTGTCATCGCCGAGATGGCCGACTATGTGGTGGTCATGTACGCTGGCCGCGTGGTGGAAAAGGGCACCGCCCAGGAGATCTTCGCCAATCCCGCTCACCCCTACACCATCGGCCTGATGGCCTCCAAGCCCATGGTCGGTAAGAAGGTGGATAAGCTGTATTCCATCCCCGGCAAGGTCCCCAACCCCATCAACATGCCCAACTACTGCTATTTCAAGGATCGCTGCGAAATGTGCGTGGAAGGCTGCCAGGGTGAGTATCCTCACATGATCCAGCTGTCCCCCACCCATATGGTCAGCTGCTACCGTTACTACGGAAAGGAGGACGCTCAGAATGGCTGATGTCAAGAAGACCGCTGAGGAGCAGGTCCAGTACGATCCTCAGTATATCCTCCAGGTCAAGGACCTGAAGAAATACTTCCCCATCAAGGGCGGTATGCTCAACAAGACCGTGGGTTACGTGAAGGCCGTGGACGGCGTCACCTTCAACCTCAAGCGCGGCACCACCATGGGTCTGGTGGGCGAGTCCGGCTGCGGCAAGACCACCACCGGCCGCACCATCCTCCGTCTGTCCGGCGAAAAGACCGACGGCCAGGTGCTGTTCAACGGCCAGGAGGTCTATGACCTCAACGCCAAGGAGATGCGCGACATGCGCACCAAGATGCAGATCATCTTCCAGGACCCCTTCTCCTCTCTGCAGCCCCGTATGCCCGTGGGCGAGATCATCGGCGAGGCCGTCCGTGAGCACGGACTGGTCTCCAAGGAGGAGTTCGACGACTACATCGACAAGGTCATGGACGACTGCGGCCTGCAGTCCTTCCACAAGGACCGCTATCCCCACGAGTTCTCCGGCGGCCAGCGCCAGCGTATCTGCATCGCCCGCGCTCTGGCTCTGAAGCCCGAGTTCATCGTCTGCGATGAGCCCGTGTCCGCTCTGGACGTGTCCATCCAGGCCCAGATTATCAACCTGCTGAAGGAGCTCCAGGAGCAGTACAAGTTCACCTACCTGTTCATCTCCCACGACCTGTCCGTGGTGGAGCACATCTCCGACACCGTGGGCGTCATGTACCTGGGCAACCTGGTGGAATACGGTGCCACCGAGGATATCTTCAAGAATCCCCTGCACCCCTACACCAAGGCCCTGTTCTCCGCCATCCCCGTGCCGGACCCCACGGCCAAGATGAACCGCATTGTGCTGGAGGGTTCCATTCCTTCCCCCGCCAATCCCCCCGCAGGCTGCAAGTTCCACACCCGCTGCGCCCAGTGCATGGAGCAGTGCAAGACCGAGGTGCCCGAGCAGCGTGAGATTGAGCCCGGCCACTTCGTGGTCTGCCACCTGTACGACCAGAAGTAATGGCCAGGAAGGAAAAACACTGGGAGGACGACGACGGCCGCACCATAGCGGACATGTCCCAGGTGAAGCGCCCGTCGCTGTTCGGCAATCTGCCCGGCAGCGCTTACCAGCGGGAGGAGCAGCCGGAGGAGCGGGAGGAAGCCAAGAAATCTCCCCCCTGGGTTGACGATTCCCTGAGCAAGCAGGACCGGCATGCCTTCTTCTTCGGAACCATGAAGGCGTCGCTGCTGATCTGTGCGGCTTACCTGGTGGGATTCGGAGTGTTTATCCTGATTCTGACGCTTCTGTTCCGCTGATTGCGGAAAGATCAGACCCCAAAAGGGGCGTCCTCCAGCCGGAGGACGCCCCTTTTTATACGCATTATCGAAAAATGGGAGGATTATCATGATTTCATCCATGCTGCAATACATTCAGAAAAGCCCCGACTGCTTCCACGCGGTGGAGAATCTCCGCCAGCGTCTGCTGTCCGAGGGTTACACCCAGCTGACGGCAGGGGAGTGGACCCTGACCCCCGGCGGGAAGTATTTTGTCACCAAGAACGGATCCTCGCTGATGGCCTTTCGTGTGCCCCAGGGTAGTCCCACGGGCTTTGTGCTGACCGCCAGCCACTCCGACTCCCCCTGCTTCCGCCTGCGGGACCATGCGGAGCTTGCCGGCGAGTTTGTCCGCCTGTCCGCCGAGCGCTACGGCGGCATGATCAACGACTGCTGGCTGGACCGCCCCCTGAGCGTGGCCGGCCGGGTGCTGGTCCGCCGGGAAAACGGCCTGGATATGCGCCTGGTGGATATGAAGAAGGACATGGCCCTGATCCCCCGGGTGGCCATCCACCTGAACCGGGACGGCAACAACGGCACCAAGTATAACCCTGCCCAGGACCTGGTGGCCCTGTACGCCGGCGGGGAGCAGAAGGGCAGCTTCGACCGGGAGATTGCCGCCGCCGCCGGGTGCCAGCCGGAGGACATCGTGGCCCGGGACCTGTTTCTGTACAACAACCAGCCCGGCACCGTCTGGGGCCCGGCAGGGGAGTTCCTGTCCGCCCCCCGGCTGGACGACCTGGCCTGTGTATTCGCCTGCACCCAGGGCTTCCTGACCGCCCATGAGACCACCGCCATCCCGGTGCTGTGCGTGTTCGACAACGAGGAGATCGGCTCCGAGACCAAGCAGGGCGCGGCCTCCGCCTTTCTGCCGGAGACGCTGACGGCCATCACCTTCGCCCTGGGCCTCACCTCCGGGGACTATCGCCGCCTGGTGGCCAACAGCTTCCTGCTGTCCTGCGACAACGGCCATGCCCGCCACCCCAACCACCCCGAGCTGGCGGATGCCAACGAGGCCCCGGTGCTCAACGGCGGCGTGGTGGTGAAGCACTCCCCCCGCTATGCCACCGACGCCGTCTCCGCCGCCGCCTTCCAGGAGATCTGCCGCCGGGCCCAGGTGCCCACCCAGCACTACGCCAACCGTCCCGACCAGGCCGGCGGCGCCACCCTGGGGAACATCGCCAACACCAAGCTGCCGGTGAACACCGTGGACATCGGCATGGCCCAGCTGGCCATGCACTCCTGCTTCGAGACCATGGGCAGCCGGGACGTGGCTCACTTCGTCCGGGCGGTCACCGCCTGCTACGAGGCCGCCCTGACCTTCACCGACACCCAGGTGACTCTGGGCTGAGCCGCATTTTTCACCCCAAAAGAGGGCTGTCTCGTCACGAGACAGCCCTCAGCTTGTCAAAGAAAGCCGCGCAGAGTTTGCCGCCCGCAGGCGGCAAAGCAAGTTTGGTCCGTTTTTTGCGGCGGCGCCCCCCAAGGGGACTTCCGCTGGGCGTGTACGTCGCAAAAAACACTTCTCCGTCTGCAAGTGTGGAATTTGTTCGCTTTCAGCGAACAAATTATGCGCGCGGCAGACTGCAAGCCTTTTGCCAAAAAAGGGCTGTCTCGTCACGAGACAGCCCTCTTTGTATGTATTTTGATGAGATAGCACAGGAGGAAGGAATCAAAGACCTCCGTTTTCCTCCTGCAAATAGCCGAACTCCTCCTGAAACAGCTCATCCGCAAAGGCCCGCAGCTTCCGGCAGTAGTCGTCATAGGCCGCCATCATCCGCACGGCCTCCGGCGTCAGCTCCGCGCCGCCGCCGCCCCGTCCGCCGGTGACGGAGTGCAGCAGAGGAAAGCCCAGGGCCTCCTGAGCCTTTTTGGTAATGGTCCACGCCTTGGAATAGGCCATGTTCATGGACATGGCCGCCGCCCGCAGCGAGTGCAGCTCCTGCACCTTCCGCAGCAGCTGGGCCATTCCCGGTCCGAAGCACTTCTCTCCGCAGAACAGCCGGACCGTCAGGTTGTACGTCATTTTCTCATCCATGCCCCTATTGTACCAGCTTCCGGGGTCCCCGTCAACCTTGACGCAGCCGCAAAAACGTGTTATTCTTGGGAAAACGGTAAGAAATCGAGGAGCTTTTATGAAAATTCTCATTCGCGGCGCCGGGGACATCGCCACCGGCATCGCCCTGCGCCTGTACCGGGCCGGGATGCAGGTGGTCATGACCGACCTGCCCGCCCCCACGGCCATCCGCCGGACGGTGTGCTTTTCCCAGGCCATTATCCTGGGGGAGATGACGGTGGAGGACGTCACCGCCCGCCGGGCGGAGACCCCGGACCAGGCGGAGGCCCTGCTGGCCCAGGGGCTGATCCCGGTGCTGGCGGACCCGGACTGCACCTGCCGCACCCGCCTGCGGCCCGACGCCCTGGTGGACGCCATTCTGGCCAAGCGCAACCTGGGCACGAAAATGGACGATGCGCCTATTGTCGTGGGCATCGGTCCGGGCTTCACGGCGGGAGAGGACTGCCACGCCGTGGTGGAGACCATGCGGGGGCATAATCTGGGCCGCCTGCTCACCCAGGGGAGCGCCGCCCCCAACACCGGCGTCCCCGGCGACGTGGGGGGCTACACCACCCAGCGCATCATCCGCGTCCCGGCGGACGGGGCGTTCTGCCAGAAGCTGGAAATCGGCGCGGTGGTCCGGGCCGGAGACGTCGCCGGAGAGGTGGCGGGCCAGCCCATGAGATGCACCATTGACGGCGTACTGCGGGGCATTCTGGCCGATGGGACGCCGGTTTTCCGAGGTATGAAGGCCGGAGACGTGGACCCCCGGTGCAAGCCGGAGTACTGCACCACTGCCTCGGACAAGGCCCTGGCGGTAGGCGGCGGCGTGCTGGAGGCGGTGCTGCACCTGCATCATCA
>OHJJ01000837.1_pt1 | contig 12523 bp, 10 predicted proteins | sample 1568551 | NCBI WGS metagenome assembly OHJJ01 (sample SAMEA3879505, study PRJEB24766) | human gut metagenome | biome: human-associated habitat; feature: feces | place: USA | collected 1985/1987 | reverse complement strand
GAAAATCGCCGCCGCAATCTACGAATACCAAGCAGACTGCGACGGCGAATGGGGCGAAATATCATTGGATTTTGAGAACGGCACAGCAGAGATCATCCGGCTTGCTGATTGGGATACCATGAAAACAAATCGCTTTGCGAACAAGGTGATAGCGTATCTTCTGAACTGTGAAAACGAGAAACTGCCAACGAAAACAATGCTGGCATTTGAACCATAAAAAGAAAAAACCGCTACAACATTCATCCCCCCTTTGGAATGAGAATTGCAGCGGTTTATCTGCTTGAAACTAATTATTCGATATTTGTGATTTTCTAATCATCGTTTGCCAGATGGGTAAAGCCTTTGTTTTTCTCAATAACCTTGATACCATAAACATCTGCAATTTGTGCAGGATAGGTTTCAAGGATTTCACCAGCGTATTCAATTTCGATCACATCTCCGATTTCAGGTTCCGGTGATGGATGCACATTTCTGATCGACACTTCAATTCGGTCTGCACTACTCAATTCCCAGCTACCTTCAACAGGCTTCACAAGATAATTGCCATTATGAATTTCCAGAATTTCAGCTTGGAACACCTGATGCGCTTCGTTGGAAAAACCTTCAATCTGAATGCAATGATTCTTGAAAACCAGTCGGCCGGTTTCTACCAGTTCATCAGTATGATATTTTGTTTTATCTACATACAAGCGGCCATCTTGATGATCCTGTCTGAGAGTGAAATCAAAATACCCTCTGTCAGACAGCTCATAGCTTACTCCGTTTGCATAGTCATAGATAATGACACGGTTGTCAATCATGCCTGAGCCCCAACTGATTGAAGAACACAACTCAGGCAAACCGTCGCCAGTGAGGTCGCAGAAATAGGCGTTCCAGATTGGCATCCCCGTATAAAGTGAAGTGCTTTTACTACCCTTAACAGCCAGCATCTCTCCGTAAGTCCAACGGAAGGTCACATCTGGAAACTCGGTGAGGCTGATTTCAAGACTACCGTCCCATTTCATTTCATCAGGGGTTTCAAGGTAATCAAACCACTCTATTACGGAATTTATCTCGTCCACAATACGCACTTCTACATTTTCTACTTCAACATAAACAATAATGTCCTCATTGGTGGGGTTCTGCATATTCACACCAATCTTAAACCACGTATCATTTTCTGCATCAAATTCCACAGACATACCATGCGTAAGATAAGTGGCTGTGTATCCGGTTTCTGCTGTTTTATTAACGGGGAACAAAAGAACTTCTGTATCACCCAATCCATCACCAGACCATATTTTGATTGAATTTCTGACTGTGCTGACTTCCTCCTCCGTATATACAAATTCCTCTTGACTTCCTGCGGGAACAACAATTCGCAATGTATAGCGGTCTTGTTTAGGATTCGTCAGGAAGCAGGCCGCAACGCCCACGCAAATAATGACTGCAATAATAATAACCCAGAACGCAGGCTTCTTATAATTCATCACAGACTTCACGCGCTCCTTTACACCTACCTCGCCAAAGGCAAGAGGACAAGCGGCGATCATGCGGCGGTTTACACTACAGGCAACAAGTGCTTGCATATAATCGGCTCTCTGCTCATTGCCAAGTTCCTTGATGACTTTTTCATCGCAGGCAAGCTCAATGTCACGACACAGCAGAACATAAGCCAACCACATGAGAGGATTGAACCAATGAATCGTCAGCAGGAGAAAACCAAGAGGCTTCCACCAATGGTCTTTGCGGCGAATGTGCGCCTGTTCGTGGGCAACAACGTGCTCCAGATCCTGACCATTCATGTTGAACGGGAGATAGATTCTCGGTTTGATAATGCCCAGGACAAACGGAGAACTTACATTCTCACTCTGGAAAATGTTGCCCTTGTAGCGAACAGCGGTATCCACTTTACGACATAGGCGCCAATAACTAACTGCGGTATACAAGAGAAGGGCGCCGACACCAATCAACCAGATAATATTCAAAATCGGAATCCAAATCTGAAGCGGGTTTGCACTCGTCAATACATGCTGTGGTGGGGCAAATGAGGATAGAACAGGATTGACCACACTATTGATCGCCGGAACACCGCTGTCTATTGTGGGTTTGGCCGCCATTTCAATATCCAACGGAATTGTTTCTGAACTTGGGATAAGGCTTAATGCGCTCTCAAAAGAGAGCGGGCAAATCAATCTGACAGCCACGATACCCCAAAGCAGAACATTGACCCACTTGGGAGCTTTCTTCAAAACAAGCCTGAGTATCAGCACAGCCAGGATAAGCCAGCTTGCAGATATACTCATGTTGATAATTTTCAAAAAGAGTTCGTTCATTGTGAACCTCCTTTCCTGATGCGGTCGATCATGCGCTGTACCTCATCAAGCTCATCTTCGGACATAGCCTGATGCTTTGTAAAAGCAGCGATAAAGGCAGGCAGAGAACCCTCGAATTTTTTCTCAACCAGTTCATCGATCTCACACGCCTGGGCTTCATCTTTGGAAACGAGAGAAGTAACAGTGCCATTGTCGTTCTTCAGCACACCACGCTCTCCAAGACGCTTGATAACGGTATAAGTCGTAGTCCTTTTCCATCCGAGTTGATCCTGGCACAGCTTTACAAGCTCGACAGCAGTAACCGGCTCATGCTCCCACATAATCAAACAAAAACGATATTCACTTTCGTGAATCTTCGGAAAATCCATATTCACGCCCTCCTTGTCTACACCATTAGACTTCGCACATAGTCTACCACATTAGACAGCCAAAATCAATAGAGTTCACAGAAAAGATACAAAAAAATTGCCCGCAGAATTTTTCCCACGGGCAAAGTGTTGGTTAGCTATCAAGCGGTTTGTATTCAGTTACAGTTTTCAAATAGGTTTCGGGATTACCGTTCAGTATCAAATCAGCATATCCAATCGGATCATTGTAGATCAGATAGTCCAGTTCTGACCGCTGATACATATTGTCGGCAACCTCGTTCTCCACTGCGATGGTATCAATAGAAATCATGCTGCCATCAAGGAATTTCAGCTCCACACAGGCGTTATCCATGTTGAACTCACAAGAAATCAATCTATCCATAAGAAACCTCCATTTTGCTGGATGTTAGATCATCCCAAAATATTTGAATGCTTCTCGGATTGCTTTTTCCTTCTCCGGTGGGCATTGTGGCTGTCTGGAATCCTCGGACTTCGGCAGATTGTAGTTCTTGCCGACTTCCAGTCCGCATTTTCTCTTTATCTGAGAAATATAAAGGTTGGAAACCTTTAACCCGGTATGCTCCAAAACATACTCCTTGATCTGCGGATAGGTTGCTCCATCTTGGAACTCGGACATATCCATATCTTCCAAAGAGAACTCAACCCGAACCTTTTTCGAGTCGATCTCTCCCTTGGAAAGCAAGACCACCGTCTCAATCCCGGTTGTCCAAGGGAACTGATCCACAGGGACACACCGCTGCACCTCATAGCCGTTTGCGATGAAAATCTCCAGATCCCGCGCAAGGCTCGTCGGTTTGCAGGAAATGTATACCAGCTTCTCCACCCCATAACCGATGATTCTGGAAAGTGCTTTGGGATGTACGCCATCCCTTGGAGGGTCGAGAATGATAAAGTCCGGCTTTTCTTCGATTTCATCCAGTACCTTTAAAACATCTCCCGCGATAAACTCACAGTTCTCCAGTCCGTTTTGCTTCGCGTTTTCCCGCGCAGCAACAACTGCCTCCTCCACAATCTCCACACCAATGACTTTTTTTGCAACCGGTGCCATCAGCTGCGCGATCGTACCTGTGCCGCTGTAAAGATCGTAAACGATACTGTCCGGCTTTCCCTCTTCCTTTACCAGGCTGCCGACATATTCCCGCGCTGTCTCATACAGCACCTCTGCGCCGCAGGTGTTCGTCTGGAAAAAGGAAAATGTCGAAATTCGAAATTTCAGTCCAAGCAGCTCTTCATAAAAATAATCTCTGCCGTACAAAATTTCACTGCTGTCGCACTTGACCGCATCCGACATGGAGTCGTTCGTAATATGCAAAATTCCGGCGAATTTTCCGTTCAACGGAAGGGAAAGCAGTCGCTCTTTCCAGCTTTCCAGATCAACTTCCTGCTGCGTTGTCGTTACAAGCGCTGCAAGGATTTCTCCCGTCCTGGACGCCCTGCGCACCAGCAGATGCCGCAAATATCCCTCATGGGTATAGCGATGATAAAAGGGCGTCTTTTTCTCTTCAAAATAACAAAGTGTCTCCCGCAGGATCGCACTGTAGTCGTCGTCCACAAGACGACAGCCATCCACCGTTACGATATCATAAAAGCTGCCTTTTTTATGCATGCCCAGTGCCAGAGGTCCATCCTTTACCTCGTCTCCGAACGTAAATTCCATCTTATTGCGGTATCCGTAATAAACGGGGCTCTGACGGATCGGCTCGATCTGACAGACGCTCTGCTGTTTGGAAAGCACCGGCTCCAACAACTCCCTGACCTGGTTTTCCTTTATCTTCAGGCTTTCTTCATATGGCATGGAAATATAGCTGCACCCGCCGCAGATATTAAAATGCGGGCAACCGCCGTTTTCAACACCGACAGTTTCTACAGGCGATTTTTCCAGAATTTCCTTTAATCTGCCCTCTCCCTTGCCTTTCCGCACCTTTGTTATAACGACAGAAATCTTCTGTCCCGGCAGTGCACCTTTTACCTCGCAGATTTCTTCTCCATCTGCCGCACCTTCCAGCGGCTCCAGCACCACCATTGCGCGGTTCGGGAATTTCACATTCCGCACCACGCCTGTCCTGATCTGTCCTTTTTTCATCTCTCCTCCATTCCACAAACATACTGCCATGCAAAAACATATTTTATTACAAAACGGGATGTCCCCACGAAAAGCGAAATTTCTGATTTTTCCGCTCCCGTAAGAACATCCCGTCATCTCCGGCGTGCGCAACCCTATAAAGTTTTATCTGCACACTTCCAAATCGCGTTCCTACCGCTCCAAACCAACGGGAATTCAGACACTCAAAAACCGTGATCTGTCTGCTCCTGATGGCATGTCTCCGCGATCCTTAGTCCTCTTTTTTCTCTTCGGAAGCTTCTTTTTCAGGTTCTTCCTTGTCCAGATCCTCGTCCTCAAAATCATCGTCAAAGTCGTCATCAAAATCTTCCAGATAATCCGGAGTCAGATAACGATATACTGCATAGGCAACTGCTGCCACAGCCGCAACGATGCCGATAATCGCCAGAATCCAGAGAATACAGGTCTTTTTCTCTTCTTTTTTCTTCGCCGCCTCTTTGTACTTCACCGCTTCCAGAATTTCATCCAGTTTTACCATATTATCTTCCATCCTTTCTGCTTGTTTTCATGATTCCGTCGTCGTGTTTATCATACCACCCTTTTTTTGCTTTTACTATATGAATCCGGAAAATTTATAGTTTTTTCAGTTTTGCAAACGCCGCATACATAATCTTCTGACCAGCTCCGTCGAACTGGATCGTTACCTTGTAATCCCGCGGGTCGTCCACAATCTCCGTCACCGTTCCGTCGCCGTATTTTAAGTGCCGCACACGGTCACCAACTCCATATTCCAGCGCTGCAGATTTCACAGAGCCTCTGGAAATTCCATTCACGCCGTTTAAGCTGCCAAGCCCCTGCGCGATAAAAGGCTTTCTGTCCTCTGCGGTTTTTTTCGGCTTCACCACTGCCCTTGGCTTTCCATAGCCGGTAAAGCTGCCGGTTGAAAAGCTTTCCCCGGAAAAGCCTGTTCCGCCTGACGCAGCGAAGCTGCCTTTAGAAGCGTTGCTTCTTGTGTCCGCATTCGACGTGCCAAAGCCGCTATTTCCAAATCCGCAGCCTCCCGTCTTGCTGCGTCCGGTGGAGCCAAAGCCGTTCCATCCGCCTGTGCTCTCGCTCTTTGAGCTGCCGCCTCCAAAGCCGGAAAAACCGGAGAAACCGGAAAATCCTGAAAAACCGCTGTAATCATCCGTCTCTTCTTTTTCAAAGGAAAACCGTTTCGATCCTCCTACCTTCTGGTCGAGCAGATTTGCGGGAATTTCCTTAACGAACCGGCTGACCGGATTATACTGCGTCTCGCCACGAATCATACGCTGCTTTGCACAGGTGATCGTAAGTTCCTCCCGCGCACGGGTGATTCCGACATATGCCAGACGACGTTCTTCCTCGATCGCGGTCGGGTCATCGTCCATGATGCTCATATAGCTGGGGAATATGCCATCCTCCATGCCAGCCAGATAAACGATCGGAAACTCCAGTCCCTTTGCGGAATGCAGCGTCATCAGAAGCACTTTATTATTATCGGATTCCACGCCATCAATATCCGCAACCAGCGCAACCTCCTGCAAAAAGCTGCTCAGCGTCGCATCCTCGTGTGCCGCTTCAAATGCAACCACCTTGGAAATTAATTCGTTGATGTTGGCGATTCTGTCCTCCGCATCCTCGTCATCCGACTCCTGCAACTCTTTTACATAGCCGGTGGATTCTACGATATCATCCAACAGCTGTTTTAACGTATAATATTCCAGCTTCGCCCGAAAAGACTGGATCAGCGTCACAAACGGCTCCAGCTTCGATGCACTTCTGCCAAGCCCGGGGATCTGGTCCGCCTGCCGCAGGGCATCGTAAAAGCTCATTTCGTTTTCTTCCGCATATGCCTGCACGCGGTTTACTGTCGTTGCACCGATTCCACGCTTCGGAATATTGATAATTCTGCGCACCTGCAGGTCGTCCTGCCCGTTGTCGATCGTTTTTAAATACGCCAGAATGTCCTTGATTTCTTTTCTCGCATAGAAATTGACGCCACCGACCACATCATAGGGAATCCCTTCTATGATAAACCGTTCCTCCAGCAGTCGCGCCTGGGCATTAGTCCGGTAAAGCACTGCACAGTCTTTATAATCAGCTGTCCGATTCCGTTTTCTTTTGCAAACATCATCTGCAATAAATTCCGCCTCTTCATATGCAGTATCCAACTGTTTAAAATGGATCAGGCTGCCTTCACCCTTATCTGTCCAGAGAACCTTCTTTTTCCGTTCTACGTTGTTTTGGATCACCTCGTTGGCAGCATCCAGAATCGTCTGGGTCGAACGGTAGTTCTGCTCCAGCTTGATGACCGCAGCTTCCGGAAAATATTTTTCATAGTCCAGAATATTGTTGATGTTGGCACCCCGGAACTTGTAGATCGACTGATCGTCATCACCTACTACGCAAAGATTGCGGTATTTATCCGCCAGCAAACGGATCAACTCAAACTGCGCCGTGTTGGTATCCTGATACTCATCCACCATAATGTACAAAAAACGCTCCTGATAATACGCAAGCACCTCCGGACTGGTTTTGAACAGCTCTACGGTTTTGACAATCAGGTCGTCAAAATCGAGCGCATTGTTCTTTTTCAGTGCTGCCTGATATTCCTGATAAACGGACGCGATTTTCTGCTTGGAAAAATCTCCCATCGCAGAGAGTGCATATTCCGTCGGAGAAATCAGCTCGTCCTTTGCGGAAGAAATTGCGGACATCAGGCTCCGTTCCTTATAAACCTTCGTATCAATCTGCAGCTTTTTGCAGACCTCTTTGATGATGTTCTTGCTGTCATCCGTATCGTAAATCGTAAAATTTGTCGAATAGCCGAGGTGGTCGATGTAACGTCTCAGAATCCGCACGCAGGTGGAGTGAAACGTCGAAACCCAGATCTGTTCCGCGCCGTGCCCGATCAGATCGTCCACTCGTTCACGCATCTCCCCGGCAGCTTTATTGGTAAAGGTGATCGCCAGAATATTCCACGGCTTTACGCCTTCGTGCTCAATCAGATAGGAAATACGGTGCGTCAACACCCTGGTCTTTCCGCTTCCCGCGCCCGCCAGAATCAGCACCGGTCCCTTTGTTTTAAAAACAGCTTCCCGCTGTCTGTCATTTAAGGTATCGTAAATGCTCATAGTTCCCCACTGTTTCCTGTTTTTTTCCATCTATAAGTGTCTTTTCGATTTTAGCAGATTTTAGTCTGCGATACAAGACGAAAGACGCTGTCTTTGTCCGCTTTACTTTTAGACTTTAATATGTTAAAATAGAAACATATGGACGAACGAAGTCCACTCCATTAGAAAAGTAAAGGAGTTAGTCGGATGAACAAAAAAATTAAAACGGAGGCCGTAGATCACCTGTTTGACGCGATCTTGAGCCTGCAGAACAAGGAAGAATGCTACGCATTTTTCGAAGATCTCTGCACTGTCAATGAGTTGCTTTCCCTCTCCCAGCGTTTTGAGGTTGCAGCCATGCTAAAGGAAGGTAAAACCTATCTGGATATCGCAGAAAAAACAGGCGCTTCCACTGCTACAATCAGCCGCGTCAACCGTTCCTTAAATTACGGCAACGACGGCTACGAGCTGGTTTTCTCCAGAATGGCAGAAGCTTCCGAACCCGATTCGGAACAGTAAGTCCCGCAGGTCCAAGAGGGGGTACCCTGCAACAGGATTTGGAATCGGATCCGGTGAACACTGTAATGCACACATTTTGTCTACATTACATGAGTAAAAAAGAGCGAAGGCTCCGGAAAACTTTTCCGGCGTCTCCGCTCTTTTTTTGCTGCTGTTTTCAAAACGATCAGCGCTCGAGCGCCTTTTTCGCAAACTTTGTATTGACCAGCTCTTCATATGCAACGCGGTTTGTCAGCTCGCCGCCCTCTTCCAGAATATCCTGCAGCAGAATAAATGCATCCTCCGAGAAAATCAGGTCGGTTTTCCACGTATCCTGCTCGACATAGCGTCTCACAATCGCCGTCAGCACCGCTTCGTCCGTTTCCGGGAACTGCGGCGCAATCATCTTTGCGATTTCTTCCGGCGTGCTCTGTGATACCTTTTCCATGCCGCGCTGCAGCGCATTTACAAAGGCCTGCACGGTATCCGGGTGCGCTTCCAGATAACTCTTTTTCGCAGAAAATGCCGTATAGGGCACATAACCGGACTCTTCTCCCAGCGAAGCGACAACATAGCCGTCACCTTTTTGCTCCAGGGCAGTTGCATGAGGCTCGAATTCTACCGTGAAATCTCCCTGTCCGCCGGAAAATGCTGCTGCCGTGGAACCAAAATCGATGCTCTGGTCGATGGAAAGGTCTTCGGTCGGATCAATGTTGTGCTGCTTTAAAATATATTCAAATACCATTTCCGGCATGCCGCCTGTCGTCACTAATACCATGTAAATAATCATCTGATAGCTGTTTCGTAGTGGTTTCTGTTGATACATCCGGCAGATAGTCTTTGGTAAGCTGCGTGATTTCTTCTTTTGACTTTACAATATTGTATGGCTTCAATGGATTATCTGTGGCTTCAAGAATTCCAAGTTCCTTCATCAGCTCAATATATGGAAGGATACTCTGTTTTGTTTTCTTGAATCCCAGATTAGTAATATGCTCTGACAGATATTTTGCAGAAGAAAATCCACGTTCATCCTCAGCAATCAGTTTCATCACAATCGCAATCATGGTATTTTCTCTTCGGTTCATTTCATCAGCAGGACTGTAACTAATCAGATTAGACAAGCCGTATTTCAGTGTAATTTCCGGCATCCCGTCTTCGTCCACTACGATTTTTTCAATCAGAAGTTCAATATCTCTTCGGTCAAGGTTGCCTCCTGCAATGATTTTATCTACCACCTCAAGAGCATTTTTTAGTTTATCCTTTACATCAGGCGTTTCTATGGCAGTTTCATTTAGTTCTTTTATCTGCATTTCCAGACCATGAATCTGAGCAAATAAGTCTTTCTGCATAGAATCATACGTTTCATTGATTAAATCTTCATTTCCAGCAGCGACAGCCAGATCTTTTACTTTTTGGGTAAGCAGAACTTTCAGTTGACTTTTTCGCTCATTGATAGCTGTGTGTAGTTCCTGCCGTTTTTCCGCTATTGTTTTTTTCTCTGCTTCAAAATCCTTTAAATCATAGGTAGAAATAACTTCACAGAGAGCATTTCGACACATCTTGATATAAGTCAGAACATCTTCCATCAGATCATCTTCTTCAATTAAATGTGCCTTGGAGCAATAACGTCTGCCTTTGGTGTTATAAGTGGTACAGATGTAATATTTCCGTTCCTTGCTGGAAGTTTTGCGTTTAATTGGTGTAAGGCGGCTGCCACAGTCTTTACAGAACAGGCAACTGCCAAAAGGATTCGGAATCTCTGAGCCAAGCCACTGTCCCCGGCTTCCCCGATAATTGGTACGGTTACGTTTTTCCTTTAATTCCTGTACCAACGCAAAGGTAGCCTTATCAATAATTGCCGGGTGATGATTCTCAAAAATACATTGTTCTTCCTTTGGCACACGTTTATCTTTTCCATGAACCGTATTTCTTGCACGTTTTTTCAAACGAAAAGTACCAATGTAAAAATCATTATCCAGTATTTCTTTTATCATAGCATCAGACCATTTAGAAGCTACCTGTCTTTTAGACAGTCTGCCTTCTTCTATTTCACGTTCACGCTGTATCATAGATGGAGTGGGTGCGCCCTGTTCGGTCAGATACGTGGCAATCTTGCGGTAGCCGGAACCGGAAAGATATAAGTCATAAATTTGTTTAATATATTCTGCTTCTTTTGCTACGATTTCCAGAACAGTCTTATCTTTTTCATTGCGGCGATAGCCAAACGGCGGTCTTGTAATCAGTGTTCCCTCTTTTTGCCTGGCTCCTATGGCACGTTTAATTTTCTTACTGGTGTCTTTGACATATCGCTCATTGAACCATGTCTTAATACCAATGGTATCGTCACTGGAATCCATTGAATCATAATTATCGTCAATCACAATCAGATGTTTGCCACGCTCCTGAAATTCGTCCAGAAGCAGCAGAACCTTTGCATTATGTCTGCCAAGGCGTGAAAAGTCTTTGACATATATAGTATCAATATCTTTATCCATATCCATCATCATTTGTTGAAATCCCGGTCTGTCAAAAATATAGCCGGAGATACCATCATCTTCATACCAGCGGTCAATAACCACACCATGAGCTGCTGCATACTGGTTGATAATCAGCTTCTGATTTTCTATGGAAACATAATTCCTTTTATCATCGTCTCTGGAAAGACGGACATATCCTGCATTCATAGATGTTCCTTTCTTTAAATGTAAATATAATTATTATGCTCTATGTAATTATATTATATATTTAAAACTGGAAGATGTATATAGAAAAATCTTAAGATTATTAAAAACAGATAGTATTAGACATTTTTGTTGATTGCGGAAACAGGCAGAATTTGATACAATTTTAGAAATAACAATTTGAGGAGGAAATATGGCATCAAGCAAGGAATACTTAGAGTTTATTTTAGGGCAGCTATCTGAGTTAGAAGAAATTACTTATCGAGCTATGATGGGAGAATTTATTATTTATTATCGTGGCAAGATTGTAGGCGGTATCTATGATGATAGATTACTTGTTAAACCAGTAAAATCAGCAATTAGTTATATGCCGACAGCTCCGTATGAATTACCCTATGAGGGAGCAAAAGAGATGTTGTTGGTAGATGAAGTTGATAATAAGGAATTTTTGACAGGCTTGTTTCATGCAATGTATGATGAACTGCCAGCCCCAAAACCGAAAAAGAAGAAATAAACAACTTCAAGTTTGTAACATTTATAGTTTTCTTTATGGAGATGCTCATTTTAAGCAGTAATGATTGAAAAAGTCATTGCTGCTTTTTTTGTATCTTGGGTGGAAATTTCCACCCAGAATTGAAAAAACAGAACGATTTCATCCACCCAAAATAAGATTTTGCCACCCATTTGAAAATTATGATTTTCCACCCAGATGTGTGGTATATGGTGTAAGAAAGAAAAAGGGTTGTCAATGGATGAAAATTTGGTTTTCTTGTCTGTATGATTCAGACCTGAGAAAGATAGATGCTCAGATTAGATGTAACAAGTCTAGTCTGGGCATTTTTTCGTCCAGGAGAAAAGGAGGATTCATGGAAGTACGAAAAGAAGATCAAAGAGATCAGGATGAAAAAGTCGTTGAGATAGAAATTGAACGACTCAGGGATTTTAAAAATCATCCATTTAAGGTACAGGCAGATAGTCAGATGAAAGAGTTACAGGAATCCATAAAGAAATATGGGATTCTTAATCCGCTGATCGTGAGACCGAGACCGGAAGGATTTTATGAAATCATTTCTGGTCATAGAAGAAAGTTTGCAGCACAGCAACTGAAATATACGAAGGTTCCGGTCATTATCAGATATATGATTGAAGAGGATGCCATTATTTCAATGATAGATGCTAATTTACAGAGGGAACGAATCTCACCGAGTGAAAAAGCATTTGCTTATAAGATGAAATATGATGTACTCAAGCGAAAGGCAGGAAGAAGGAAATGTAGCCAGGTTGACTATTTAACTGGTAAAAAAAGCGTGGAAGTCATAAGCGAAGAATGTGGGGACAGTCCAAAGCAGGTACAGAGATATTTGAAACTTACCAAACTGATTCCAGAGCTGCTTGAAAAAGTGGATGATGAAACAATGGGATTTACGATAGCTGTGGAATTAGC
>OHJJ01000812.1_pt1 | contig 12917 bp, 10 predicted proteins | sample 1568551 | NCBI WGS metagenome assembly OHJJ01 (sample SAMEA3879505, study PRJEB24766) | human gut metagenome | biome: human-associated habitat; feature: feces | place: USA | collected 1985/1987 | reverse complement strand
CCCAGCACGGACAGAAAGCCTGCCAGCACCACCAGATCGATGTTATGGTCTTTCAACGTTTTCAGCAGAGCTGCGTCAAAATCCTCACTGTTCTCGTAATCCTTGCGGCGCACCACGCAGCCTTCCACACCGGCCTTTGCGGCCCGTTCCAGCGCATAGACGCCGGGCTTGGAGGCCACCACGAGGGTGATCCTGCCGTTGGGGTTCTCGCCCCGGGCTTCGCTGTCCAGCAGAGCCTGCAGGTTGGTGCCGCCGCCGGAGACTAAAACTGCAATGTTCAGCACAGCTCCACGCCCTCACCTTCTGCAATGACGCCCAGACGGTAAGCTTCCGGCTCGCCGTTTGCGTGCAGGATCTCCAGTGCCTTGTCGGCCTGCTCTGCGGGGACGGTGAGCACCATGCCCACGCCCATGTTGAAGGTGTTGAACATGTCATGCTCGGAGATGTTGCCGGTCTTCTGCATCAGCTGGAACAGCGCCGGGGTACGGACATCTGCCTTGTTGATGCGTGCGCAGCAGCCCTTTTTCAGGCTGCGGGGGATGTTCTCATAGAAGCCGCCGCCGGTGATGTGGGAAATGCCCTTCACATCCACCTCTTCCAGCACCTTCAGCACAGGCTTTACGTAGATCTTGGTGGGGGCCAGCAGGGCCTCGCCGAGGGTCTTGCCGCCCAGCTCTTCCGGCTTGGTGTGCAGCACATCGGGGTTTGCGTCAATGTCAAAGATCTTGCGCACCAGCGAGAAACCGTTGGAGTGCACACCGGTGGAGGGCAGGGCGAGGATCACATCACCGGCTGCCATGGTCTCGTTGCTCAGGATCTTCTCCTTGTCCACAACGCCCACGGTGAAACCGGCCAGATCGTACTCATCCTCCGGCATCATGCCCGGGTGCTCGGCAGTCTCGCCGCCCACCAGAGCGCAATCGGCCTGCACACAGCCCTCGGCCACGCCCTTGACGATGTTGGCGATCTTTTCCGGCACGTTGCGGCCGCAGGCGATGTAATCCAAAAATACCAACGGCTTTGCACCGGCGCAGATGACATCGTTGACGCACATGGCCACGCAGTCAATACCGATGGTATCGTGCTTGTCCATGATCATGGCCACCTTCAGCTTGGTGCCCACACCATCGGTGCCGGAGATCAGCACCGGGTGCTTGTAACCGGTGCAGTCCAGCTCAAACAGGCCGCCAAAGCCGCCCAGACCGCCGATGCAGTGCTCGTTCATGGTACGGGCGACATACTGCTTCATCAGCTCCACAGAGCGGTAACCGGCGGTAATGTCCACGCCTGCTGCGGCATAGCTTTCAGAATAGCTCTTTTCCATGTTCTTACTCTCCTAACTTTTTGGCGTCCTTGGGACGGTCGTTCAGGTGACGGTCGTGAATATCGGTAGAAAGCACACTTTCCGGCTCTACGGCATACTCGCCGGTAAAGCAGGCAGTGCAGAAACCGCATTTTGCGTTTTGGGCAAGCTGGACAACGTGCTCGTTGGACAAATAGCCCAGCGTATCGGCGCCGATGACCTCGTTGATCTGCTCCAGCGTGCGGCCGGTGGCCACCAGCAGCTTCTGGTCCGGGATATCGGTGCCGAAGTAGCACGGATACTTAAAGGGAGGCGCAGAGACCATAAAGTGCACCTCGGCAGCACCGGCATCCCGCAGCAGCTTGATGATGCGGGCAGAGGTGGTGCCGCGCACGATGGAGTCATCCACCAGCACCACGCGCTTGCCCTTGACGGTGCTGGACACCACGTTCAGCTTGATGCGCACGCTGTTCTCGCGCTGCTTCTGGCTGCCCTGAATGAAGGTGCGGCCGATGTATTTGTTTTTGATAAAGCCGATGCCGTAGGGGATGCCGCTCTCCTGCGAGTAGCCCAGCGCTGCATCCAGACCGGAATCCGGCACGCCGATGACCACATCGGCCTCCACGGGGTGCTCCTGTGCAAGGAAGCGGCCTGCCTGCTTGCGGGCCTCGTGCACCGAGCTGCCCTCGATGACGCTGTCCGGGCGGGCGAAGTAGATGAACTCGAACACGCACATCTGGGTGTCCGGGCGGCCGCAGTGATCCTTGATGCTGCGCAGTTCGCCGGTCTTGGTATCCACCACTACGATCTCGCCGGGCTCCACATCCCGCAGCAGAGAAGCGCCGGTGGCATCCAGTGCGCAGCTTTCGCTGGCAAAGACGTAGCCGCCGCCGGGCAGGGTGCCGATGCACAGGGGACGGTAGCCCCGGGGGTCGCGCACCGCGATAAGCTTGGTGGCAGACATGATCACAAGGCTGTATGCGCCCTCCAGCACGTCCATGGTCTTGCTGATGGCAGTCTCGATGCTGCCCATGCGCAGACGGTTGCGGGTGATGAGGTAGCAGATGACCTCGGTATCCGAAGAGCCGTGGAAGATGGCGCCCTCGTTTTCCAGCTGGCGGCGCAGCTCCACGGCATTGGTCAGGTTGCCGTTGTGGCACAGTGCCATGGTGCCGCGGCCATGCCGGACGATCATGGGCTGGGCGTTGGCGCGGACGCGGGTGCCGGCGGTGGCGTAGCGCACATGGCCGGTGGCCATGTGTGCCGTGGTAGTGGACAGGCTTGCCAGCATCTCCGGGGTGAACACCTCGTTCACAAGGCCCAGATCCCGGTGACCGGTGATCACGCCGTCATCGTTGACGGCGATGCCGCAGCTCTCCTGCCCGCGGTGCTGCAGCGCATACAGGGCCGAATAAGCCGCTGCGGCCACATCCTCGGTACCGGCACGGTCGTAGATGCCGAAAACGCCGCACTCCTCATGCAGCGGATATGCAAAATCAGACATTGGTTCTCCTTTACAGCTCGTTCAGTTCGTTCTGCAGCTTTTCTTCCTTGGCTGCGATCTGCTGTGCCATGGATACGCGCTCAGCCTCCAGCTTTTCCGCCAGTGCGTCATCGTTCAGCGCCAGGATCTCAGCAGCCAGCCATGCGGCGTTCTTGGCACCGTTCAGCGCCACGGTTGCCACCGGGATGCCGCTGGGCATCTGCACGGTAGCCAGCAGCGCGTCCAGACCGTCCATCGCACCGCCCTTCATGGGGATGCCGATGACCGGCAGGGTGGTGTTGGCGGCAAAAGCGCCTGCCAGATGGGCTGCCATGCCTGCTGCGCACAGGATGACGCCAAAGCCGTTGGCCTTTGCGTTTTTTGCAAAGGTTGCTGCCTCGGCGGGGGTGCGGTGTGCCGAAAGGATGTGCGCCTCAAAGGGGATGTCCAGCGCCTTCAGCTGGGCGCAGGCACCCTTGACCACCGGCCAATCGCTGTCCGAACCCATGATCACTGCCACTTTACGAACCATTTTCCAAAGCCTCTCTTTCTCAACTGTCCAACAAGACCGACAAACAAAAAAGGCTGCGGTACACCTGTACCACGGCCTTTATTTCCTGTTTTTCTGTCCGCGCATTTTGCACAAGGTTGCACCATGCCCCTGATTGCAGTGAATGTGACCCCATTCCATGCGACCCGGCACCAGCAGCATCATTGAAGTTTCCCTCCGCAGTTTCCTGTGCAAGCGTTTTTTCTGGCGGCGATGCAAGCCCGTTTTTTGGGGCATCGTCCCTGTACTAGATACAGTTTACGGCAAAAAAACCGCTTTGCAAAGAGCGTTTGGGCAAATTCTCCCTTGTGTTCCCATGCCGTCAAAAAACTTTTGAAAGTTTTGTGCAGTTTCGCCATCCTTTTTCTTTTTAAGTATGACTTATGCGGCAGGTATATTTTATGTAAAGGCTGTGTTGATGTATCCCAGATATCGCGCCGGATTTTTAAAAAATGATCTTTGCCGTGGCGGCGCGTGCAGCGCGGATCAGATCCGCCGGGGCGCAGCACACCTGCGTACCGATGCGCCCGCCGGAAACGTAGACCTTCTGCTGGGTCAGCACGCTTTCGTCAAAGACGGTGCGGTACTGCTTTTTCATGCCCACCGGGCTGCAGCCGCCCCGCACATAGCCGGTCACCTTGTTGATATCCGCCACATGGATCATTGCCACACTCTTTTCGCCCACGCTGCGGGCTGCGGCTTTCAGGTCCAGCTCTGCCGCCACCGGAATGACGAACACAAAATAGTTTTTGCTGCTGCCCTGCGTTACCAGCGTCTTATACACGCAGGCAGGGTCTTCGCCTATGCTGGCGGCTACGGTCACGCCGTCCACCGCCACCCCCTCCTCGTGGGGGTACTCGTGGGCGGTATAGGCCACCTTTTCCCGTTCCAGAATGCGCATTGCGTTGGTTTTAGCTTCTTTTCCCATTGTTATTCCCTCTTTGATTCTATTGAACCCTCTCAGGCCGCTTCGCGTCCAGCTCCCCCGAAAGGGGGAGCTTATGCGCGGTAACTAGCAGATTCCCTTTTCCTGGGAAGTAATACCCCATGGAAAGCAGTAAAAAGCTCGACCCTTGGGTGCGCGGGTTCTTTTTTTATTTTACCACTTTTTCGGAAAAAATTCAAAATTTCTCTTGACTTCAGTTTCATGAAGTGATATCATAGCGTCACGCACTTCAGAGCACTGAAGTTTGACACTGCAAGCTGCGGCAAAGGAGCCGGTCTCCCTCGCCGTTTTACACGATAGGAAAAGGCAAAGGAGACAAAATACTATGATCATCGTACTCAAACAGGATGCCCCCGACGTACAGGTACGCGAGTTCTGCCACGAGCTGGAAGATATGGGGCTGCAGATCAACGATTCCAAGGGCAGCGACACCCATATTCTGGGTCTGATCGGCGATACCAAGGCCATTGCGGAAAGCTGGATACTGGCAAACCCGGTGGTGGAGACCTGCCGCCGCGTGTCCGAGCCCTACAAAAAGGCCAACCGCAAGTTCCACCCGGACGACAGCGTTATCGACGTGGAAGGCGTCAAGATCGGCGGCGGCAACTTTGCAGTCATCGCCGGGCCGTGCAGCATTGAAAGCGAGGAGCAGATCACCTACTGCGCCCAGCGGGTAAAGGCGGCAGGCGCTTCCCTGCTGCGCGGCGGTGCGTTCAAGCCCCGCACCTCCCCCTACTCTTTTCAGGGTATGCGCAGTGAGGGTCTGGATCTGCTCAAGCTGGCGCGCCGCGCCACCGGTTCGCCCATCGTGACCGAGATCATGAACACCGAGCACCTGCCCCTGTTTGAAAATGTGGACCTCATTCAGGTGGGTGCCCGCAATATGCAGAATTTTGAGCTGCTCAAAGCCGTTGGACGCCAGAAAAAGCCGGTGCTGCTCAAGCGCGGCCTTGCCAACACGCTGGAAGAGTTCGTGATGAGTGCCGAGTACATTATGGCCGAGGGCAACGAGAACGTCATCCTGTGCGAGCGCGGCATCCGCACCTTCGAGACCAGTATGCGCAACACGCTGGATCTTGCCGGTGTGGTCATGCTACACAAGATGACCCACCTGCCGGTGGTGGTGGACCCCAGCCACGCCTGCGGACACGCATGGATGGTGCCGGAGTTGGCGAAAGCTGCGGTCGCCGCCGGTGCCGACGGCCTGATGATCGAGGTGCACAACAACCCCGCCAAGGCCAAGTGCGACGGCGCTCAGAGCCTGACCCCCGACCAGTTCGATGCGCTGATGCAGTTCATCGGCAAAGAGGTGGAGTTCTTCGGCAAAAAAATGAACTGAACCCGCCCGAAAGAATATTGTTATACACAGGGACTGCTGTGCCGACCGGGTGCAGCAGTTCTTTTTTGCCGGAAAGTTCGCGCGCAGCCAAGCAGCATTTTACCTTAAATACCCCTGATTTCTGTGCACCGGCGGGTTTTCATTTTCTTTTCACGGGTTTTATGGTATACTATAGTGTATTTTGAAAAAACACTGCCGAAAGAGGTTTTAAAGATGAAAGCACACATTGCACGCAACCAGAACGCCGGGGTGCCGCTGGCGCTGGGCTGGAACCTTTCCCCCGCCGACCGGGGCAAGCTGGAGGGCATGGCACCCGCCTTTGGCATGAAGCTGCTGCCCGTTGCCCCCGCCGATGCCGGCAAGACCGTCGCCCAGCTGCTGGGCGAAGTGGAGGTAAAAGCCCCCAGAACGCTGGTGCTGGAGCCGGGTGCCTATCCCCCGGCGCTGGTGCTGGCAAACTTCCGCGATAAAGACGTGGACACCCTGCTGGATCTGATGCGGCAGGCACAGGTGACCATCCCGCTCAAGGCGGTGGTCACCCCCGCAAACCGCAACTGGATGTTTGCAGACCTGCTGGCGCACCTGCAGGAGGAGCACACCGCCTTTAGCGCTGCAAAGGAGAGCCAGACCGTATGAAGAGCCGCATCACCCGCATAACCGCTGCACTGCTGGCGGCGGTGCTGAGCCTTAGCCTTCTGGCCGGCTGCAAGCCCAAAAAGGAGCTGATCCGGTACACCACCATCTTTTATGACGTATTCGACACGGTGACGCAGGTCATCGCCTACTGCGAGAGCGAGGAAGCGTTCAACACCCAGATGCAGGCGCTGCATCAGGATCTGATCGCCTACAACCAGCTCTACGATATCTACAACGACTACGACGGCGTTGTGAACGTTAAGACCATCAACGAAAACGCCGGCAAAGCCCCGGTACAGGTGGATGACCGCATCCTCTCCATGCTGGAGCTGGCGCGGCAGATGTACGACCTGACCGGCGGCAAGATCAACATTGCCATGGGCAGTGTGCTGGGCATCTGGCACGACCACCGCGAAGCCGCTGAAAAGGACGCTTCCGAGACCGACAACACCCTGCCCACGCAGGAGGAGTTGGAAGCCGCTGCCCAGCACTGCGATATCAACGGTCTTGTCATCGATGAGGACGCCAAAACGGTCTATCTGTCCGACCCGGAGATGTCGCTGGACGTGGGCAGTGTGGGCAAGGGCTACGCAGTGGAGATGGTCTGCCGCGCCGCCGAAGCCCGGGGCTTGACCAGCGCACTGGTGAGCGTAGGCGGCAACCTGCGCGCCATCGGCACAAAGCCGGACGGCAGCCAGTGGACCGGCGGCGTGGAGAACCCGTGGAACGCTTCGGAGGTGTATACCAACACCAACTCCATCTTCGGCTCACCAATCAATATGAGCGACCTTGCGCTGGTGACCAGCGGCGACTACCAGCGCTACTTTGTGGTGGACGGCAAGCGCTACCACCACATCATCGACCCCGACACCCTGTGGCCCGCTGCCTACTACAACGGCGTCACCGTGCTGTGTCCGGACTCCGGCATGGCAGACTGCCTGACCACTGCCCTGTTCTGTATGCCGCTGGAAGAAGGACAGAAGCTGGTGGAATCGCTGGACGGCGTAGAGGCCATGTGGTGCACACCTGACAAGCAGGCCACCACCTCCAGCGGCTGGGACAGCCACCTGAAAAAGTAAGTTCTGCCGTTTTTGCAGGCGAACCGTTTTGAATGGCCTCCGCGTGCGCTCTGGCCATCATCAGCGGAAAATCTATTTTTAATTTCGTAATAGCGGATCGTCTGCGGACGCTCCGCTATTCCCTTTTCACGGAAATTTTTCTTATGCAAAAAGGCTGCCGCACAAAATGTGCAGCAGCCTTTTGTTTGTTTATACGGTCATCCCGTCTGGCATCACTCCACGATGATGCTCTTGCCGGTCATCTCGGCGGGAACGGGCAGGCCGATATAGGGCAGCATGGTGGGTGCGATATCGGCCAGGCAGCCGCCCTCGCGCAGCTTCACATCGCCGCAGCCAACTGCCATAAAGGGCACAACGTTGGTGGTGTGGGCGGTGAAGGGGGTGCCGTCCGGGTTCATCATCTTCTCGGCGTTGCCGTGGTCAGCGGTGATGAAAGCGCAGCCGCCGGCGTTCAGCACAGCGGTGACCACCTGATCCACGCAGGTGTCCACAGCCTCAACGGCCTTGACAGCAGCCTCGAACACGCCGGTGTGGCCGACCATATCGCAGTTTGCAAAGTTCAGGATGACCACATCGTACTTGCCGCTCTCGATGCGCTTGACGCACTCGGCAGCGACCTCAGGGGCGCTCATCTCGGGCTTCAGGTCGTAGGTGGCAACCTTGGGGCTGGGGATGACGCAGCGATCCTCGCCCTCGTAGGGAGCCTCCACGCCGCCGTTAAAGAAGAAGGTGACGTGAGCGTACTTCTCGGTCTCGGCAATGCGCAGCTGGGTCTTGCCGTGGGCAGACAAATACTCGCCCAGAACGTTCTTCAGCTCCACCGGGGGATAGGCCACCTCGCAGTTGGGCATGGTGGCATCGTACTCGGCCATGCAGACGTAATTCACCTGCTTGCGGCCGCTGCGGCGCTCGAAGCCGGTAAAGGCATCATCGCAGAAGATGCGGGTCATCTGGCGGGCACGGTCGGGGCGGAAGTTCATGAAGATAACAGTGTCGCCGTCCTGCACGCGGCCACCCTCGCAGGTGACACAGGGCAGCACGAACTCATCGGTCTTGTCTGCTGCGTAGGAAGCCTCGATGGCCTCGGCAGCGTTGGCAGCATGCTCACCCTCGCCGTAGACGAAAGCAGCGTAGGCCTTCTCCTCGCGATCCCAGTTGTTATCGCGGTCCATAGCGTAGTAACGACCGGAAACGCTGGCGATCTTGCCCACGCCCAGCTCATCCAGCTTGGCCTGCAGGTCAGCAAGGAAGCCCTTGCCGGAGTGGGGGTCGGTGTCGCGGCCGTCGGTGATGCAGTGCAGGTAAACTTCCTTAGCGCCCAGATGCTTTGCCATCTCCAGCACGCCGAACCAGTGGTCGGCATGGCTGTGCACGCCGCCGGTACCCACCAGACCCATCAGGTGGATGGCCTTACCGGCCTCGATAGCAGCCTTCATGTTCTTGACCAGCACAGGGTTCTTGAGCATCTCGCCGTCATGGATGGACTTGGTGATGAGGGTCAGCTGCTGGTAGACGATGCGGCCCGCGCCCATGTTGGTGTGGCCGACCTCAGAGTTGCCCATCTGGCCGTCGGGCAGGCCCACAGCCATGCCGGAAGCGTCGATGGTGGTCATAGGATATTTTGCCATCAGAGAATCAAGGAAAGGCTTCTTGGCTGCAGCCACAGCGTTGCCGTAGGTGTAGCCCGACGAGCCGACGATGAACATCTCTGTGCCCAGCGGAATGACCTTCTTATCCACCGCGACAGTGCCGACATGGACCGTTGTGCCCGTGGCCGTTCTGGTGCCCACGCCGCCGTAGCCCGCGGTATAGGCCGTGCAGGTGACCTTCATCGAGCCGGAGAAGTGGACGGAATCGCCGGACTTCATCAGAAGATAGCCGCTGCCGTCGCTCTCGGTGACAACGGACTTGACCGTGTCGCCGCTCTGCGCCTTGTCGACGAGCGTGCCGGTGTAGGTGATCTCCGCGACGGAGGTGTCGTTCTTCTCCTCCACCGCCTGGCGGGAGACGAACTGGCCGTCGGCATACATGACCTCGTAAACGACGTCGCGCGTGCCGTCGATGCCCTGCTGGACGACCTGCGTCTCGCCCTTGGGGATGCGGTACGACGTGGAGGTCAGCGTGGTGTGGGGAGCCGCCTCGGTGGCGGTCTCATAGTAGGTGAAGTCAGAGGCAACGGTGATCTCGACCTCTTCCTCCGTGACGTCGACCAGCACCATCTCAAGCGGGCTGACCGAGATCTGCAAACGGCGCAGCAGCTCGCTGACGCGCTCGCCGTTTCTCGTGGTGGCGTACTCGATATCGTCGCCGTGTGTCACCGTCACCTTTTCACCGGCAGGGAGCGTGACTTCCGCGTCACCGCTCTGCGCGCCGGTGACAATGACGCGCTCCTGCGGGATGTCCGTCGTACCGTCGAGCACGCTGACCGTATCGCCGTCGGCGATGAGGTACAGCGCGTCCGCGCGCAGCTCGGGCGAACTGTTCAGCAGCATCACAGCCGCGAAGAGCAGAAAGAACATCGCTCTGCGGCAGCGCTGGGCTGTGAACAAATTTTTCAAAAACTTCTGCATGGGATACTCCTTTTTTTGCGGCGTGAGCCGCCGCAGCTTCGCGCAGCTGAGGAAGTGCGCTGCGTCCGGAAAAGATTACAAAATGTAACTTTTCCAAAACTTGCTGGCAGTATACCGCCTGAAAAAGGATTTGTCAAGTTTCCGCCGTTTGTTCGTCAAAAGTTCTGTATTTTATAAAATTTTCGATATTTTTCTTATTTTTCATCTTCCAAAAGTTGCGATTTAAGTCATCGAATTCGTGTTTTTCTCGATTTATGTAAACCATCGTCACCCCTCTCCGCCGCCTCGCCGCCATCTCGGCGTCGAAGAGGCGGCGCACCTGCCGACGCTCTTTGTCCCGTCCGAGCGGGCAAAAAACTCTTGGGAGCAGGCCGGGTGTGTCCCGCTCCCGCCCCGCAAGGCGGCAAAAACGCGGAAAGCCCTGCAAACACTGGCTTTTTTGCTTCTCCGCCGCACGCTCTATCCCTTCGGACAGCAAAGGAACGCCCCCTGTGCCCTTTCCGGGCGCAGGGGACGAAAAGCCGCCTCAACAGCGTGTCGCGATGCCAAAATATGCAAGTTTGACTTTTTGAAAATTCATTTATTGAAATTCATTTATGTCAACCTGATTTTTTGATTTTTGTTGGCAAAGGTCACAAAAATCGCGCTTCTTTTTCGCTTTTCCCGTCAAATGGGCGATCGCAGTGGAAGTTACATTTCATCCTTTTTTTCGCCCGTTTCGCCGTGAAAATGAAGGTAAACGGACGCCGCGGCGTCTTTTGGCAGCACACGTTCAAGGGCGAAAATGTCCGCCTCCCGAATCGCCCTGACGCTCTTGAATGTCTTGAGCAGTGCCTGCACGCGCACCTTGCCGACGCCCGGAATCCCGTCGAGCGCCGAGCGGGTCGAGGACTTCGAGTGGCTCTCGTGGTGGAACGTGATGGCAAAGCGGTGCGTCTCCTCCTGGATCTGACCGATCAGGGCGAAGACGTTCGGCGCGGCGTGCAGGTCGATCTCGCGGCCCTGCGCGGTGACGAGCGCGCGCGTGCGGTGGCGGTCGTCCTTGACCATGCCGAAGATCGGCACGTGCACGTGCATCTGCGCGCACACGCGCTCGGCGACGCCCGCGTGCGTGATGCCGCCGTCGATGAGCATGACGTCCGGCAGGGGGCTGAATTTCTCGTCCCCGTCCAGATAGCGCTGGATACGGCGCGTGAGCACCTCTTCCATGGACGCGTAGTCGTCCGGGTGGGCCGACAGGCTCTTGATCTTGAATCTCCGGTAGGCGCTCTTCTTGGGCTTTGCGCCCTCGTAGACGACCATCGACGCGACGATGTCGCTCGCGCCGGTGTTCGAGATATCGTAGGACTCCATGCGCTCGGGCGGCTCGGGGAGCGAGAGCATCCCCGCAAGCTGCGTCAGCGTGCGGTTCTCGCGCTCCTGCGCGGTCGTCACGCGCTCGACATCCTCGCGCGCGTTGCGCTGCGCCATGGCAAGGAGTTCCGCCTTCTCCCCCCGCTGCGGGACGTGGAGCGTCACCTTGCGGCCCGCGCGCTCGGTCAGGATCTGTGCGAGCTCGGCTGCGCCCTCGATCTCGCAGGGCAGCAGAATTTCGCGCGGCAGCACGCTCTTATTGAGGTAATACTGCGGCAGCAGTGCAGACAAGATCATCTGCTCGCTCTCGTCCTGCGGCGCGGCGAAGAGGTTCAGATCGCGACCCGTCACGCTGCCGTCCTCGATATGCAGCACAGCGCTGCCGCATTTGAGCGCGCCGCGGTAAACGCCCCAGATATCGGTGTCGGCGCAGATGCCGGCGATGACCTTCTGTCGCTTGCCCAGCACCTCGATGGCGCGGATGCGGTCGCGCAGTGCCGCCGCCTGCTCAAAGTGCAGATCTGCGGCCTCCTGCTCCATCTCCTCGCGCAGCGCGCGCGTTAAGCGGCGGTAGTGGCCGTTCAGCAGCTCTTCGGCGGCAAGGATGCCGCCCACATCCATGTTGGTGCGGAACTCCACGCCTTCGGCCTGCATGATCTTGATGCGGCGCTCGATGACGGATTTGTCCAGCTTCATGTTGGGGATGCCGTACATCAGCAGACCGCCCACCCGGTCGGCCCGCTCAAAAACGGTGACGGCGTGGCCGCGGATGTTGAGGTACTCGGCCACCGACAGGCCCGAGGGACCGCTGCCGATGACGGCTACGCTCTTGCCGGTGCGGGCCGGGGGCGGGGCGGCGTGGAGCCAGCCCTTGGCGTAGCCCGTCTCTACGATGGCGTGCTCGTTCTCCCGGACGGTGACGCTGCTGCCGGTCACATCGCCGCAGGTGCAGGCCGCCTCGCACAGGGCGGGGCAGACCCGGCTGGTGAACTCCGGGAAACGGTTGGTGGCTTTCAGGCGGTGGAGCGCCATCTCCCACTTGCCCTGATAAACCAGGTCGTTCCACTCCGGGATCAGGTTGTTCAGCGGGCAGCCGGAGGCCATGCCGCCGATCATCATGCCGGCCTGACAGAAGGGGACGCCGCAGTCCATGCAGCGTGCCGCCTGCGTCTGCTGCTCCTCGCGGGAGAGCCAGACGTGAAATTCGTTGAAGTTTTCAATGCGCTCCAGCGGCGGTACATCCGTGCTGGTTTTGCGCGTATAATCCATAAATCCTGTTGTCTTACCCATGACGCTGCCCTCCTTACTTCTTCTTCTGCACCGTATAGAATGCTTCGATCTGCGCCTGCTCACCGTCCAGACCGCGCTCCTCAACGGATGCGATCACGCGCAGCATGCGGTCGTAATCGTAAGGCAGAACTTTCTTGAACTTGGGCAAAAACTCGCTGAAGTTGTCCAGGATCTCCTTGCCGCGGGGGGAGCCGGTGGCTTCCACATGTTCACGGATCAAATCCTTCAGCAGCGAAACATCATACTTGTGTTCCACCGGCTCCAGGCTGACCATATCCTTGTTGACGCGGGTGTAGAAATCCCAGTCCTCATCCAGCACATAGGCGATGCCGCCGCTCATGCCGGCTGCAAAGTTTTTGCCGGTCTTG
>OHJJ01000802.1_pt1 | contig 13038 bp, 7 predicted proteins | sample 1568551 | NCBI WGS metagenome assembly OHJJ01 (sample SAMEA3879505, study PRJEB24766) | human gut metagenome | biome: human-associated habitat; feature: feces | place: USA | collected 1985/1987 | reverse complement strand
GCAAAGGCAACGGTAAACTTATGGATCGTTTAAAAAAGCATAAGTGGATTCCTTTAGTGATTCTTATACTGATTGCATTGGCTATGATAGCTATACAGTATATTATGCTTGATGTGCTTCAATATTCAAGAGAATTGGCAGAACAGCAGAATGCAGGATTTATAAATATTTATCCTTTTATTAAATAAGCTATGTTTTCATAGTAATGAATTTTATGATATCAAGGTGGCCCCAGCCCTGCTGGTTGTGTGGGAGGTTAACTTTGTTACAACATTTTTTAAGACGGCAGCGGACTTCTTCAGGTGTCATGTCATGACTGGTGAGAAGACGTGCAATAGCTCCGCTGACTATAGGTGCTGACATGGATGTTCCACTTTTTGTGGAATATCCATTTTTTCGGTTACTGCATGCTGTGATGTTAGAACCAGCGACAACAAGTTCTGGTTTTGGAAAACCGTCAGTTGTAGGTCCACGCCCTGAATGAAATGTTTTATCATCCATAGATCCAACTGTTATTATAATATGACTTGTACCAGGAGCTGTAATACTTTTGGCACATGGACCATTATTACCGGCAGCTGCAACAACAACTATGCCGTTATGCCACATATTTTCTATGTGTTTTATAAGCCGGATTGTATTTTCAATATCTACATTGCTGTTTGTAGTTGTTCCAAAGGATATATTTGCAACCTTTATATTGTAAATGTCTTTATTGTTGATTATCCAGTTAGCGCCATCTATGACACTGCCTATTTTGCCATTGCCATATGAGTCAAGAACCTTAACTGATATAATCTGGCTCATAGGTGCTATTCCCTTGAAACGCCAATTGCTTGCTTTTCCACTTCCAGCGATTATACCGGAAACATGTGTTCCGTGACCACTATCATCATAAGGAATGTTCTTATTGTTTATAAAATCTTTAAAGGCTATTATCCTGTTGTCAAAATCTATATGTCTGTAAATGCCAGTATCAAGTACGGCAACACCAATATTTTTTTTATTCATAAATATTTATCCTTTTTATAAAATTAGAAAGTCCTTATATAGTTATTTTATTCTGTATAGACTTAAAAGTTCTGATTGTTTGTTTTTTAAAGTATTCGAGTATCCAGGAATATCCGTGAATACAACTAATTGTTTGCTTTTTAACACAAAATAATATATAATGTATTAACACTTAATTCGTTTTTGAAGGTTTTATGTGAATATCGTGAAGAATTGAGAGGTTTGTGATATGGAAAAGAAAAGAATAGTAGTTGCTTTGGGAAGAAATTCATTTGGAGTTACATTTCCAGAACAGCAGACTAATGTAAAAAAAGCGGCAAAAGCTGTTGCTGATCTTGTAGAGGCAAAGTATCAGGTAGTTATTACACATAGTAATGGACCACAGGTTGGCATGATTCAGACTGCTATGACAGAGTTTGCAAGACTTGAGCCAGAAGACAGAACAGTTGCACCTATGTCAGTATGTGGAGCTATGAGTGAAGGATATATAGGATATGATCTTCAGAATGCCATAAGGGAAGAACTTCTTAACAGAGGTATATATAAGACGGTTTCTACTATAATTACACAGGTAAGAGTTGATCCTTTTGATATAGCATTTTCTGAGCCATCTAAGATAATAGGAAGATATATGACAAAGGCTGAGGCCGAGGCTGAGGAAGATAAAGGCAATTACGTAATAGAAGAAGAACCAGGAAAGTTCAGAAGAATCATTGCATCACCTATGCCTATAGATATATATGAAATAGATGCAGTTAAGGCACTTCTTGATGCTGACCAGGTGGTTATAGCTGCAGGTGGTGGTGGAATTCCAGTGTTACAGCAGGGTTCTCATCTTAAGGGAGCATCAGCTATCATAGAAAAAGATTATACAGCTGCTAAGTTAGCTGAACTTGTAGGAGCTGAAACACTTCTTTTCCTTACAGCTTATGATAGATTAACAATAGGTAAAGGGACAGCTGATGAGAAAGAGTTTGATAAAGTGACAGCAACAGAGCTTCATCAGTACATTAAGGCTGGACATTTCCCAGCTAAAACAACATTCCCTAAGGTAGATGCATCTATAAGATTTGTTACAGCAGATTCTGATAGAAAAGCAGTTATAGCCAACCTTGAAAAAGCAAAGGAAGGACTTGCAGGTAAAACTGGAACTACAATAACAGCATAATTATTATACTTACATAAAATATATCAAAAAATATTTACATGACAGCAAAAATCTAACGGATTACAACAAAACAACAACAACATACAACATCCCCCAATAATCCCCCCAAAAATGTGCTACAATGTGCGTAAGCATTGAGCCGTGCCAGACTTAATTCCAAACCAGAACTGTGCTTGCACAAAGTTCTGATTTGGAATTAAGTCTGATAGGGCGAAAGCCCGACAGTCCAAGAGAGCGAAGCTCACTTGGACATGCACGGCGGAGTGCACGGCTTATATTTTATTATTGGGAGGTGTTTTTTTGTTATTATTTAATTTACAAAAGAGATGGGCTGAGGTGGATAGTCTTATGGAACATCTTGATAGTATGGGGATGGATGTATGCAATGTTTACAAAGGACAGAATGTGACAGATGATATATGGGATCTTAGCATTGAAGAAACAAAGAAGTTATTTATAAAGCATAGATATATAGTAATGGTTGTATCGGATGAACTGTTTTTAAGCGTAAGTGCTCTTTATTATATTGAACTTGCCAGAAAGCTTCATAAGAAGGGGTTAATAAAGGTATATGTTGTTAATAATATGCCACATGAAGCATATCCATCAAGATGCAGCTGGCTTTCAGATGCAGTTGCCATAAAGAATTCTTCTAATACAGCTGATGAAAAAACTTATGCATATGCGATGGATATTTTTCTTGGTGTAACGAGTGATATTTTTAACATGGAGTCGTAAAATGCCTTTTGCTACGAACATCAGGTAGGATTGTGGGAGTGCGTAGCACGGAACAATCCGTAGGTATCAAAGTCGTGGGCTTTTGACCCTGACATCATTATAATTTACAATTATAATTCACAATATTATTAGTGCTTGCTTTTAATTCGTTTACCATATATAATTGTTATGTTTTAGTATTGTGGCTTATTATGTTTAGACAATATAAGTGTTGAAATTACTCTTAATGTCCATATAATCAGATATGATTATAACTACCAGGAATAAATAAGGTAGTCCACAATATAAATGAACTGGTTAAGTTAACCATTAATGGAGGAATGATTTAATGATTAGTGCAAACAACGTAACACTTCGTATAGGTAAAAAGGCCCTTTTTGAAGATGTAAATATTAAGTTTACAGAAGGAAACTGTTATGGACTTATAGGTGCCAACGGTGCTGGTAAGTCAACATTTTTAAAGATTCTTACAGGTCAGATTGAACCAAGTAAGGGAGATGTAACTATAACACCAGGTCAGAGATTATCTTTCCTTGAACAGGATCACTTTAAATATGATGATTATACAGTTCTTGATACAGTTATTATGGGTAATACAAGACTTTATGAAATAATGAAAGAAAAAGAGGCTATATACGCCAAGGAAGATTTCACAGAAGAGGATGGTAATAAGGCAAGTGAGCTTGAAGCAGAATTCGCTGATATGAACGGATGGGAAGCAGAATCAGATGCTGCACAGCTGCTTAACGGACTTGGCATTACTACAGATCTTCATTATAAGAATATGTCAGAGCTTAATGGTAGTGAGAAGGTTAAGGTTCTTCTTGCTAAGGCACTTTTTGGTAATCCAGATATTCTTTTACTTGATGAGCCTACTAACCACCTTGATCTTGATGCTATAGCATGGCTTGAGGAGTTCCTTATTAACTTTGAGAATACTGTTATAGTTGTATCACATGACAGATATTTCCTTAACAAAGTATGTACACAGATAGCAGATATTGATTATGCCAAGATTCAGCTTTATGCAGGTAACTATGATTTCTGGTATGAATCAAGCCAGCTCATCATTAAGCAGATGAAGGAAGCTAACAAGAAAAAGGAAGAAAAGATTAAGGAACTTCAGGACTTTATCCAGAGATTCTCTGCTAATGCATCTAAGTCTAAGCAGGCTACATCGCGTAAGAGAGCATTAGAGAAGATTGAACTTGATGAGATAAGACCATCAAGTAGAAAGTATCCATATATAGATTTCAGACCATCAAGAGAGATTGGTAATGAAGTACTTACAGTAGAAGGTATATCTAAGACGATAGATGGAGTTAAGGTTCTTGATAATATATCATTTATAGTAAACAGGGAAGATAAGATTGCATTTGTTGGTTCTAATGAGCTTGCAACAACAACATTGTTCAACATTATTACTGGTAATATGGAGCCTGATGAAGGATCTTATAAGTGGGGTGTTACAACTTCACAGGCATATTTCCCTAAGGACAGCGCAGCAGAGTTTAACAGAGAAGATACTATAGTTGAATGGCTTACACAGTATTCACCAGATCCAGATCCAACATATGTAAGAGGTTTCCTTGGACGTATGCTTTTTGCTGGTGATGATGGCGTTAAGAAAGTTAAGGTACTTTCAGGTGGAGAAAAGGTAAGATGTCTTATATCAAAGATGATGATTATGGGTTCTAATGTACTTATATTTGATGATCCTACTAATCATCTTGATATGGAATCAATTACAGCACTTAACAACGGACTTATTAAGTTCCCTGGTGTTGCACTTTTCACATCTCATGACCATCAGTTTATACAGACAACAGCTAATCGTATTATGGAGATAGTTCCATCGGGACAGCTTATTGATAAGATCACAACATATGATGAATATCTTGAAAGTGATGACATGGCAAGAAAGCGTCAGGGTTTTGCTGAGGCTGCCAGCGATGATGAAGACTAAGACTAAGCAGTGATTCTTAAGCAATACATGAAATTATGAACAGAAAGATGTCACATACCAATGATCCATGATGTATGGATACGTTAGTATATGTGGCATCTTTCTTGCGTTAAAATAATGGAAATGTTATACTAAATAAGTTATAGATTAAAACACATTAGATTAGAGATGTGTATAAGATTATGATGGAGGATTTGGAAAATTATGGCTTCAAACACTAAGAAGAGCAGAAGTCAAGGCAATAATAGAACATCAAAGAGTAAAACTTCTAAAACAACTGGAACAAGAACGTCAAACGCCAGCAGAACTCCGTCAAAAAAGAGTTCCACACAGAATAATGCATTAAGAGATGAGATAATCTTATTATTAGCATTTGCATGTACAATAATTTTATTATTAAGTAATTTTAATATGGCTGGTATGGTAGGACAGTCAATTAAGTGGTTTATGTTCGGGCTGTTTGGTATAGCTGCGTATATAATTCCATTTATAGTAGCAGGAAGTATATTGTTTATGCTTGCTAACAAGGACATAATAGGTGTCATGCGTATTAAAGCTGCAGCAGTTTATGTCTTATCCGTGATAACAGCAGCAATATGGCAGAGAATGACTAACAAACCAGATATCATGGATTCCGTTGGTTCATATTTTACATATTGTTCAGAGCATAAAACAGGCGGTGGCCTGTTTGGAGGTATTTTATGTAAGATACTAAGTCCGCTTGGTATGGCAGGAACTATGGTGATTTTGATTATTCTTGCAATAATATGTGTTATATTGATAACAGAAAAATCATTTATAGGTGGACTAAGGAATGGTGGACACAGGCTTGTAAAAGAAGCAAGAGAAGATTATTCTGCATATAGGGAACATTCTTCAATGAGCAGGAAAGACAGCGGTATGAGTGATGAAGAATATCGTGCTATGAGAGAGAATGAAAAGCATCAGGCAAGAATAAGAAGATTAGAAAAAAAAGAGCAGATTATAGCAGCTAAAAAAGCTAAAGAAGAGGCTATGGCTAATGCGCGTATGAATAATGTTGTAAGAGGAGTGACTAAAGATCTTACAATACAGGATACACAGCCAGAGACAGCTAATCAGGATATAGATATACATGAAATACAGCCTGTAGCCAATGACGATGATGTGTATATGGATGATATATATGATCCACTGATCATACCAGAAAAGCATAACAACATAAACAGAACTTCTGATATATGGGAAGTGCATAGTGACAGGCAGGATAACGATAATACAGCTTTGGATCATGGTATGTCATATGATGAAACAATAAGTACAAGAGAAGACGATTACGAAGAACATGATACAGAATATCCGGACGAAAAAGAGAAGAAACTGACAGAATATGATCCCGAGGTATCGGAGGAATACAATGCTGATATATATGACACAGCGGATGAAGGAAATATATATAATGAAAAAAATGTATATAATGATGCAGATGCATATGATACCGAAGAGATATGCGATACAGCAGATGATATAAATCATGATGAGAATATAACATCGTATGATAATGATGAAGTAAGCAGTGCAGGAAGCACACAACATAATAAGCAGGCTGTTCCACAAAAAACTGCCAGCAATATTATTCCAGAAGCTGCAAGGCATGTCAGGGAATATAAGTTTCCACCTGTGAGTCTGCTTAACAGAAACACAAAGTCATCATCTGCTAATCTTGAACGTGAAAACAGAAATACAGCAATCACGCTTAAGCAGACACTCCAGAATTTCGGTGTTAAGGTAGATATAACGGATATAAGCTGTGGACCTGCGGTTACAAGATATGAATTAAAACCAGAGCTTGGTGTTAAGGTGAGTAAGATAGTTTCACTTGCAGATGATATTAAACTAAGTCTGGCAGCTGCGGACATAAGAATAGAAGCGCCTATTCCAGGTAAGTCGGCTATTGGTATTGAGGTTCCTAACAAGGAAGCCGGCAGTGTGTATTTAAGAGAACTTATTGAAAATGAAGCATTTAAGAATAACCAATCTAAGATTGCATTTGCAGCTGGAAAGGATATAGCTGGCAAGACGATAGTAGCAGATATAGCTAAAATGCCTCATCTTCTTATTGCAGGAGCAACAGGTTCAGGTAAATCAGTATGTATAAATACAATCATCATGAGTATTTTATATAAAGCAAGACCAGATGAAGTTAAAATGATCATGGTGGATCCTAAGGTAGTTGAGCTTAGTACATATAACGGAATACCACATCTTCTTCTCCCTGTTGTCACAGATCCTAAGAAGGCTGCAGGCGCACTTAACTGGGCAGTCAACGAGATGACGAAACGATATAAGCTTTTTGCTGATATGGGAGTACGTAATCTTAAAGGATATAATGATGCAGTCGGAAAGATGGATGTTAAGGAAGGAGAGGTTCCTGTTGAAAAACTACCTCAGATAGTTATAATTGTTGATGAACTTGCAGATCTTATGATGGTTGCACCAGGAGAAGTGGAAGATGCCATATGCAGGCTTGCACAGCTTGCAAGGGCAGCGGGCATACATATGGTTATTGCAACGCAGAGGCCATCTGTTAACGTAATTACGGGACTTATCAAGGCTAATGTTCCATCAAGGATTGCATTTTCGGTATCATCAGGTGTTGATTCCAGAACTATTCTTGATATGAATGGAGCTGAAAAACTTCTTGGTAAAGGAGATATGCTGTACTTCCCATCTAACATTCCTAAGCCTATAAGAGTGCAGGGAGCCTTTGTATCGGATGAAGAAGTATCAAGAGTTGTTGATTTTCTTAAGGAAAATATGACAGAGGAAGCACAATATGATGAGAGCATAGCAGAAACTGTTGCACAAAAGACATCAGATAGTGCTGCTGTTGACAGGCAGGATGACAAAGATACCCTGTTTGAGGATGCAGGAAGGTTTGTTATAGAAAGAGAAAGAGGCTCTATAGGTATGCTGCAAAGACAGTTTAAGATAGGCTTTAACAGGGCAGGAAGAATCATGGATCAGCTTTCAGATGCAGGTGTAGTAGGACCTGAGATAGGAACAAAGCCAAGAAAAGTTCTTATGGATAAGGAAGAGTTTGAGACCTATATAAATAGTGCAGGTTCATGAGTGCATGGTAAATAAAGAGTAATACATACTATAATAAGCACAAAAGAAATAACCTAAAAAGAAAACAAATACTTTGTAGGTGTCACATATGACACGGAAAGGATAAAGACATGGCAGTAAAGAGTGATATCGAAATCGCACAGGAAGCAAAATTATTAAATATTAAGGATGTAGCGGCTAAGGTAGGAGTTACAGAGGATGAACTTGAAATGTATGGTAAATATAAGGCCAAGTTATCTGATGAACTTATACACAGGGTTGAAAACAAAGAAGATGGAAAGCTTGTTCTTATAACAGCTATCAATCCAACTCCAGCAGGTGAAGGAAAGACTACTATAAGTCTTGGACTTACAGAAGCCTTATGTCAGAGAGGAGTTAATGCAGTAGCTGCATTAAGAGAACCATCACTTGGACCATGTTTTGGCATAAAGGGTGGAGCAGCAGGAGGCGGATATGCACAGGCTGTTCCAATGGAGGATCTTAATCTGCATTTTACGGGTGATTTCCATGCCATAACATCAGCTAATAATCTTTTAGCAGCCATGTTAGATAATCATATCCATCAGGGTAATGCACTTGGCATAGATACTAAGCGTATTGTCTGGAAAAGATGTATGGATATGAATGACAGAACGTTAAGAAATATCGTTATAGGACTTGGCGATAAGCCAAATGGTGTTGTAAGAGAAGATCATTTTATTATAACAGTTGCATCAGAAATCATGGCTATATTATGTCTTGCAGAAGACATGAAGGATTTAAAAGAAAGACTTTCAAAGATAATAGTTGCATATAATTATGCAGGAGAACCAGTAACAGCATCTGATCTTAAAGCAACAGGAGCTATGGCAGCCCTTTTAAAGGATGCTATAAAGCCTAATATGATACAGACACTTGAAGGTACACCAGTGCTTGTACATGGAGGACCATTTGCTAACATAGCCCATGGCTGTAACTCAGTAAGAGCAACTAAGCTTGCTATGAAGCTTGCAGATGTAGCAGTTACAGAGGCTGGTTTCGGAGCTGATCTTGGAGCTGAGAAGTTCTTTGATATAAAGTGTAGAAAAGCAGGACTTAAACCAGCGGCAACAGTTATTGTAGCAACAGTTAAGGCATTAAAATACAATGGTGGTGTTCCTAAGGCTGAACTTGGAAAAGAAAATATGGAAGCCTTAAAGAAGGGTATAGTTAACCTTGATAAGCATATCGAGAATGTGCATAAGTATGGAGTACCTGTTATTGTAACATTGAATTCATTTATTACAGATACACAGGAAGAATATGAATTCATTAAAAAACACTGTGAAGATTTAGGATGTGAGTTCGCACTCTCAAATGTATGGGCTAAAGGCGGAGAAGGCGGACAGGAGCTTGCTGATAAGGTGCTTAAGACTTTAGAAAACAAGAAGAGTGATTTTAAACCATTATATGAAGATGAACTTCCACTTGAAGATAAAATATTAAAGATTGCAAAAGAAATATATGGTGCTGATGGTGTAACATATGATGCCAAGGCTAAAAAAGAGCTTGATCATATTACACAGATGGGATTTGGCAGCTTCCCGGTATGTATGGCTAAGACACAGTATTCACTTTCTGATGATGCGGCTAAGCTTGGAAGACCAGAAGGCTTTACTATCAATATAAGAGAGGTATATGTTGATGCAGGTGCAGGCTTTGTGGTTGCGCTTACAGGAAAGGTGCTTACTATGCCAGGTTTACCTAAGGTACCAGCAGCGGAAGGTATAGACTATGATGAAAAAGAAGAAAGAATAACAGGATTATTCTAATTGGCAGATATGATGTTGAATGTTTATCGGGAGGACTAATTATGCAGCTTAAGAATATATTGGACATATGTGCGGATAATGAAATAGAAAAATTTGAATATACATTATTAAAGGGCAGTGTTGATACAGATGTTACCGGTATTGCATCAGATTCAAGAAAAGTAACAGATGGTGGAATATTTGTATGTATTGTAGGAGCAGTGAGTGACGGACATAAGTATATAGGGCAGATTAAGGATAAGGCAGCTGTCATAGTTGTACAGAATGGCTCTGATTATGAGGTTCCATCTGGTGATGTTACGTTAATAGAATGTGATAACACAAGACTTGCACTTGCACTTATGTCAGCTGCATTTTATGGTAATCCTGACAAGAAGCTGTTCACTATAGGTATTACTGGAACGAAGGGTAAGACAACTACAACTTATATGATCAAGAATGTTTTATGTGCATGTGGAATAAAAACAGGTCTTATAGGAACTATAGAAACTGTGATAGGTGATGAAACGATTCCTTCGTGTAATACAACCCCAGAGTCCCTGCAGATCCATGAAACATTCCGTAAGATGGTTGATGCAGGCTGCAAGGCTGTGGTTATGGAGGTTTCTTCACAGGGACTTAAGCTTGATAGAACAGCTGGTATTATGTTTGATATAGGTGTGTTTACTAATCTTGAACCAGACCATATAGGACCTGACGAGCATGCTTCGTTTGAAGAATATCTTGAATGTAAGGCTAAACTTTTTAAGCAATGCAGGACAGGAATAGTGAATGCTGATGATAAGCATACGAAAGATATATTAAAGAATTCTATATGTACGACAGAAAGCTATGGAGTGTCAGAGACAGCAGACATAAGGGCTGTGGATGTTAAGCTGCTTCATGAACCGGGAAAGATTGGTCTTACATATAAGTGTCAGGGACTTATCAATATGGACGTTGCATTATCACTTCCTGGAATGTTTTCAGTATATAATTCGTTATGTGCAATAGCAGTTACAAGGCATTTTAATGTGGATAAGGATATAGTTGAAAATGTGTTAAAGGATGTGAAGGTAAAGGGAAGAATAGAACTTGTAAAAGTTTCTGATAAATTCACACTTATGATAGATTATGCACACAACGCCATGTCACTTGAAAGTATTCTTAAAACATTAAAAGAATACAATCCACACAGACTTATCTGTCTTTTTGGATGCGGTGGAAACCGTTCAAGGGAGAGAAGGTTTGAGATGGGTGAAGTATCAGGAAAATATGCAGATCTTACTGTAATAACGTCAGATAATCCAAGATTTGAGGAGCCAGAAGCTATTATGGCGGATATCAAGACAGGTATAAGTAAAACTGATGGTAAACATATTGATATAGTAGATAGAAAAGAAGCTATAAAATATGTTATTGAGCATGGAGAACCAGGAGATATTATAGTACTTGCAGGTAAGGGACATGAAGATTATCAGGAAATAAAAGGTGTTAAGTATCCAATGGATGAGAGAGTGCTTATAGCTGAAGTACTTGATGAATTAAAGGAGAAAAATGTACGCTGATATTATAATTGATATATCACATGAACAGCTTGATAAAACATTTCAGTATGCAATACCCCCTGAACTAGAAGGCATATTAGAGATAGGCAGTGTGGTAAGAGTTCCTTTTGGTAAAGGAAACAGGCAACTGACAGGTTATGTTATTTCAATGACACAAGAGCCTTCTTATGATGTTAACAGGATTAAATTCATAGAAGGTATAGCTGACAAACGTGTCAATGCAGCAACAGATATGATCAAGCTAGCTTTCTGGTTAAAGACTCATTATGGTTGTACCATGAACCAGGCATTAAAGACAGTTATTCCTGTTAAAGATAAGATAAATCAGAAGGTTAAGAGGGCAGTGTGTCTTAATATAGATGAAGATAAGGCAAGAGAACTTCTTTTGATATATAAAAAAAAGGCAAAGGCTAAGCACAGGCTTTTAGAAGCACTTATAGAAGAGCCTGTTATAGATAGTGAGATAGTAAGAAGTAAGCTTAATATATCTTCATCCACTGTAAAAGCTATGGAAGAGGATAAGGTTATCATCGTTAAAACAGAGGAATATTACCGAAATCCTGTTTCTGATAAAAAAGTGTTTGGCAAGGATGTAGTGCTTAACGAGGAACAAAGAGCAGCAGTACAAAGTATCATATCTGATTATAATAACAGGATTTATAAAACTTATCTTATACATGGTGTGACTGGAAGTGGTAAGACTGAGGTATACATGGATGTTATAGAGCATGTTATAGCCAGCGGAAGACAGGTTATTATGCTTATACCCGAGATTGCACTTACTTTTCAGACTGTACAAAGATTCTATCACAGATTTGGAGACAAGGTTTCTATTATTAATTCACGTATGTCTAAGGGTGAAAGATATGATCAGTTTTTACGTGCGCTAAAAGGTGAAGTAAGTATAATGATAGGACCAAGATCAGCACTTTTTACGCAGTTTCCTAATCTTGGCCTTATTGTTATAGATGAGGAACATGAAGGCGCTTACAGATCTGAACAGCTTCCAAGATATCATGCGGTTGAAACTGCCATACATATTGCAAAGGAACATAATGCATCGGTTATACTTGGTTCAGCGACTCCATCTATAGATAGCTTTTACAGAGCTAAAAACGGTGAGTTTAAGCTGCTTACATTAAAAAACAGGGCAGGAAAAAGTGAATTGCCACAGGTATATATATCGGATATGAGAAAAGAACTGAAGTCTGGTAACAGAACTATATTTTCTCTAAAGCTTCAGGAGCTTATACGTGACCGGCTTGATAAGAAAGAACAGATAATGTTGTTCCTTAATAAACGTGGAACAGCTGGATTCGTATCATGCAGAGCCTGTGGATATGTCTGTAAGTGTCCACATTGTGATGTTTCCATGACTGCACATCGTAACGGAAGGCTTGTATGTCATTATTGTGGCTATGAAACACCGCAGGTTAAGATATGTCCGGAATGTGGTTCAAGATATATATCAGGCTTTAAGGCAGGAACAGAGGCTGTTGAAGATGCAGTACATAAGATGTTTCCGGATGCAACAGTGCTGCGTATGGATTTGGATACGACCAAAGGAAAAGATGGACATGAACATATATTGAATGCATTTGCAACACAGCAGGCAGACGTTCTTGTAGGAACGCAGATGATAGTCAAGGGACATGATTTTCCAAAGGTTACACTTGTTGGTATAGTTGCAGCAGATATGTCACTTTA
>OHJJ01000792.1_pt1 | contig 13204 bp, 9 predicted proteins | sample 1568551 | NCBI WGS metagenome assembly OHJJ01 (sample SAMEA3879505, study PRJEB24766) | human gut metagenome | biome: human-associated habitat; feature: feces | place: USA | collected 1985/1987 | reverse complement strand
ATGCAGTTGCTATGATTAAAGCTGCTAAGAAGCCATATGTATTTGTTGGCGGCGGAGTTATTGCATCAGAAGCTTCGGATGAATTAAGAAAATTCGTTAAAAAGATAGATGCACCTGTATGCGATACACTTATGGGTAAAGGTGCATTTGATGGTTCAGATCCACATTATACTGGAATGCTTGGCATGCATGGAACTAAGACTTCTAACTTTGGCGTGTCAGAATGTGACCTGCTTATTACAATAGGCGCAAGATTCTCAGACAGAGTTACGGGAAATACTAAGAAGTTTGCTAAAAATGCAAAGATTCTCCAGTTTGATGTTGATGCAGCAGAGATTAATAAGAATATACATACAGATGCATCAGTGATTGGTGATGCACTTGAAATACTTAAGAGAGTAAATGCCAAGCTTGAACAGCTTGATCATGCAGACTGGCTTGCACATCTTAAGGAATATGAAGAAAAGTTCCCTATGAAGTATAGAACAGATGTGCTTAATGGACCATATATTATGGAAAAGATATATGAGATTACTAATGGCGATGCAATTATTTCCACAGATGTAGGACAGCATCAGATGTGGGCTGCACAGCACTATAAGTATAAGAAGCCTAGAACATTGCTTACATCAGGCGGACTTGGAACTATGGGTTATGGTCTTGGTGCAAGTATTGGTGCCAAGGTAGGATGTAAGGATAAGGTTGTTATTAACATTGCAGGTGATGGCTGCTTCCGTATGAATATGAATGAAATAGCTACAGCTACAAGATATAATATTCCTATCATAGAGATAGTTTTCAATAATCACGTACTTGGTATGGTAAGACAGTGGCAGGATCTTTTCTATGGAAAGCGTTATTCAGCAACTGTTCTTGATGATCAGGTTGATTTCGTTAAGGTATCAGAGGGTATGGGAGCTAAGGCTTACAGAGTAGCTGATATTGAAAGCTTTGAAAAGGCGTTAAAGGAAGCAATAGAGCTTAATATCCCTTGTGTTATAGAATGTGACATATGTAAGGATGATAAGGTATTCCCTATGGTTGCACCAGGTGCTCCTATATCAGAAGCATTCGACAGGGATGATCTTAATAGGAAACAGGCTGAAAGCAAGTAGGTCAATGTTAATTGCAAGCAGGTTATATTAATTAATAGAAATTCCGGATTTGTTGTATTATGAATCCGGAATTTTTTAGGCATTGCTCGCTACTTTATCAAGAAGTCTTGCGGAATCCCGCTTTGCTTTGAAATGCTTCTTGAGTGTAAGTATCTTATGGACAAGTCCATAAGCCAATTCGCCGCTTGTCAAATCTGTAAACAGTTTGACTCGCTTGCGCTCATTGTATCACAACTCCGGTTGTCTTACTATACCGATTCAGAATCCTCATACATAACTTCAGATAAAAGATTGGCAAGTCTTTGTTCGGCTGCTTCTGGTATCTTTGAATAGAGCCTTATCACATCTGCCATATCGTTAAATGCGTTGACAGTATGCGTGATCTCCCTGAGAAACATAATCTCATTATAGTCATCTTTCGATTCAAATTCCATTACTTTGGCAATGTCCGCATCTTTGGTACTGCCTTTGTAATTTTTGCAGGCGAACTGAAACGAATCCAGAAACAATTCGTGGAGTATTACTGCAACCAAAAAATCTATTTTTATTGCAATAGAAGAGGATTATTTTCGGTTATTCCTTCTGTATTTTTTTGAATACTTGTTAATTAAGTGAAAATGTGCTATGCTCAAAAATAATTATAGGTACGGATGCTATGTTAAGGAGGCGGTACTGAATATGAAGTATAATTTACCGGATCGAATACTAAGGGAGCTTTCTACTTTCGCAAAAAAATATGCTATTACAAAGATCATATTATTTGGTTCTCGTGCACGAGGCACCCATACAGAAAGAAGCGACATAGACATCGCCGTATATGGTGGAGATTTTGAGCATTTTTATTGGGATGTTAAAGAGAAGACCCATTCTCTATTGATGTTTGATATTGTACAGGCAGATGTAGCAATTTCGGATGAATTGAAACAAGAAATAGAAAAGGACGGTGTTACAATTTATGAAAAAACTTGATAACTTTACCAATTGTCTGGCTATATTAGCAGACGCAGAATTTCAGCTTGCCGAAACGAATGATATATATCGAACAGGAATTATAGGACAATTTAATCTTACTTTTGAGCTTGCATGGAAAGCATTACAGGAAATAATGAGAATGCATGGTGTGGATGGAGCTTCTACAGGGTCCCCTCGTGAAATTTTACAGTTGGGTTATAAAATTGGATTCATCAATGATTCCGAAGTATGGCTGCTTATGTTAAAAAAGAGAAATACTTCTGTTCATATATATAATGAAGATGAAGTTGACGAAATGATTATGTTAATAAGGGATAGTTTTATTCCTGCTTTTAGTGTTCTTAAGGATACACTTGTGAAGAAGTTGGAAGAAGTTGAAAGTGATTGGATGTAGGATAAACGCAAGTCAGGTTTTTTGTGACTTGCGTTTATCCTATATGAAAAGAAAAATCGTAATTGTTTTATATGATTTTTATAGGTTGGAAATTTATATATAATCATATTATAAATATATTATAAGCGCATTATAAGTATGCCATAGGTATATTATAGGCGTGGTATAAGTATAATATAAGTATATTATAAGTATATTTCCACGTGGTTTGCACATTAATAAAGCAACGCTTATACATTAGCGGACGTTCAGAGTATTAAAAAAAATACATATATAACTTTAATATGTTAAAATATTAACTTGACATAGTAAATATACAAGCATAAAATATAGTTTAATAAATTTTTAATACTTAAGACATTTTGCGACAAATATATACAGCTTGCTTAAAAAAGTTAATTATTTGTACTTAGGATTAAAGATTTATCATATATTTAATAGAATTCGAATGGATTAGGAGGAAGAAAAAGTGGCAAGAGTTTATAACTTTAGTGCAGGTCCAGCAGTTTTGCCTGAAGAGGTATTAAGGGAAGCAGCAGATGAAATGTTAGATTACCAGGGTTGTGGTCAGTCGGTTATGGAGATGAGCCATCGTTCCAAGGTTTATGACAATATCATCAAGGAAGCTGAAAAAGACTTAAGAGAGCTTATGAATATACCAGATAATTATAAGGTATTATTCCTTCAGGGTGGAGCATCGCAGTTCTTTGCAGAAGTTCCTATGAACCTTATGAAGAACAAAAAAGCAGCTTATATTATTACTGGTCAGTGGGCTAAGAAAGCATTTAACGAAGCTAAAATATATGGTGAGGCTGTTGCTGTTGCTTCCTCAGAGGATAAGACATATTCATATATTCCAGATTGTTCAGATCTTGATATTCCAGAGGATGCAGATTATGTATATATCTGTGAGAATAACACAATTTATGGTACTAAGTATAAGACACTCCCTAATACAAAGGGACATATTCTTGTATCAGATGTTTCATCATGCTTTTTATCAGAGCCTATAGATGTAACAAAGTACGGAGTTGTATACGGAGGAGTTCAGAAGAATATCGGACCTGCTGGAGTTGTTATCGCAATTATCAGAGAAGATCTTATAACAGATGATGTACTTCCTGGAACACCAACTATGTTAAAGTGGAAGACACAGGCAGATGCAGATTCTCTTTATAATACACCTCCTTGCTACAATATCTATATCTGCGGCAAGGTATTTAAGTGGATTAAGAAAATGGGTGGACTTTCAGCTATGAAAGAACACAATGAAAAGAAAGCTAAAATTCTTTATGATTTCCTTGATGAATCTAAGATGTTCAAGGGAACAGTTGTTAAGGAAGACCGTTCACTTATGAATGTTCCATTTGTAACAGGTGATAAGGAACTTGATGCTAAGTTTGTTAAAGAAGCAGAAGCAGCCGGATTTGTAAATCTTAAGGGACACAGAACAGTTGGCGGTATGAGAGCTTCTATCTACAATGCAATGCCAATCGAAGGTGTTGAGAAGTTAGTTGAATTTATGAAGAAGTTCGAAAAGGAGAATGCCTAATGATTAACGTAAATTGTCTTAATAATATAGCTTCTGTAGGTCTTGACCTTTTCTCAAGCGATTATAATGCTAATGCAGCATTTGAAGAAGCAGATGCAGTACTTGTAAGAAGTGCTAAGATGCATGATATGGAATTGCCAGATAATCTTCTTGCTATAGCAAGAGCTGGTGCTGGTGTTAATAATATTCCACTTGATAAATGTGCAGATAAGGGTATTGTTGTATTTAATACACCAGGTGCTAATGCCAATGCAGTTAAGGAACATGTTCTTGCAGCTTTACTTTTAGCTTCAAGAGATTTACTTGGTGGTATCAAGTGGGTAGAAGATAATAAAGATGATGCGGATATTGCTAAGTCAGCAGAAAAGGCTAAGAAAGCATTTGCTGGTAAAGAAATCAAGGGTAAGAAGCTTGGTGTTATCGGACTTGGTGCTATCGGACAGTTAGTTGCTAATGCAGCTATAAGCCTTGGAATGGAAGTATATGGATATGATCCATATCTTTCAGTAAATGCAGCATGGAATCTTTCAAGTGAAGTTAAGCATATTGTTAATGTGGAGGATATATATAAGGAATGTGATTATATCACCATCCACGTACCAGCACTTGACAGCACTAAGGGTATGATTAATAAGGCAGCCTTTGATATGATGAAGAAGGGTACAGTAGTTATTAACTGTGCAAGAGATGTACTTGTTGATGAGCCAGCTATTCTTGATGCTATCAAGTCTGGCAAGGTTGCTAAGTATGTTACAGATTTCCCTAACACAACAACAGCAGGTCAGGAAGGCGTTATCGTACTTCCACATCTTGGTGCTTCAACTGAAGAAGCTGAGGATAACTGTGCTGTTATGGCAGTTAAGGAATTAAGAAACTACATAGAGAACGGTAATATTGTTAATTCTGTTAATTATCCTAACTGTGATTGTGGCGTATGTACATCAGCAGGAAGAGTTACAGTATGTCATAAGAATGTACCAGCAATCATAAGCAAGCTTACAAGCGTTATGGGCGATGCAGGTATTAATATCGATTCTATGGATAACAAGTCAAGAGGAGATTATGCATATTCTGTTCTTGATACAGGAGCAGCTATCACAGAGGATGTAGCAGCTAAGCTTTCAGCTATAGATGGCGTTATCAAGGTAAGAGTTGTTAAGTAATCACAGGATTATAGTAGTGACAATTTATTCTGGATAATTAAGAATAATAAATGTTATATAATTATATTTTGGCAGGTGTGGAATTAGATCCGCACCTGCCTTTTTGATGCTTTTTGTTAAGAATGGAGGTAAGGTTTAGTCTCATTTTTTATGTGGATAATAAAACCAAAGTTTTATGTTTGAATATGACATATTAGTGACTGATATGATAACAATACTTGGATAGTAATGTTGAAAGAAAAAAGTGATTAAGATATAATATTATATTAATAGCAGTAATGGGGGAATTTATATTTTGATTAATATGTGGTAAGTATTTTATTTTGATATAAGAGATATGATATACAAAGTTATTTTAGACAAGAGATATGAGGAGGTCTGAAGATGGCGGCAAGTGGTAAGAAAAATATGTTTAACGAAGCTACCCGTGTCCAAATGCCAGCAATGGTTCATTTGACACGACTTGGTTATACTTATTTTGGAAAAATAACCGAGGATATGGCAGGTACAGTATATGACCCTGATACCAATATCTTAATTGATGTTTTTAAGGAGCGGTTTGCACGGCTTAATCCTACTCACGTAGGAGAAGCGGAACAGACACTGAAAACTATTAGGCAGGAATTAGATAATGATGATATAGGACGCAGTTTTTACGAGCGTTTATCGTCTGTTTCGCCTATTAGATTGGTGGATTTTGAAGAACCTAAGAATAATACATATCATTTTACCGCCGAGTTCACTTGTAAGCGTGACCAAGATGAATTTAGACCTGATATTACATTGTTTGTAAATGGACTTCCACTTGTATTTATTGAAGTAAAGAAGCCGAATAATCACGGTGGTATGGTTGCAGAAAGCAAGAGAATGAACCAGAAGAGATTTCCTAATAAAAAATTTAGGAGATTTTTGAATATTACACAGTTGATGATTTTCTCTAATAATATGGAATATGACACTATGGGTGGTATTGTTCCGGTTCAGGGGGCTTTCTATTGTACTACGGCAAAACAGTCTGCACCGTTTAACTGTTTCAGAGAAGAAAATCCTACTAATTTGGATATTGCACCTTATAATGTGGATTTCCCATATAAGGATATTGACCCGCTTGTTGAAAAGAAGATATTGACTGACTTTAATTGTCAGGTTATTCATACTTCTCCGGAATATCAAACAAATTTAGATACCTATACACCGACCAACCGTGTACTAACATCTATGTGCAGTCCTGAAAGATTGCTATTTATATTGAAATATGGAATTGCTTATGTTCGTTTTCATAAAGAAATAAATGGCAAGATAGAGTTTATTGAGCAGAAACATATAATGCGTTATCAACAGATGTTTGCTGCCTTGACAGTAAGAAGTAAGATTGATGAAGGTGTTAATTCAGGTGTTATATGGCATACTCAAGGTAGTGGAAAGACAGCCCTTTCTTATTATCTTACTTATGTTCTTTCTGACTATTTCAGCAAGCAAAATAAAGTTGCAAAATTTTATTTCATTGTTGACCGTCTTGATTTGCTGAAGCAGGCTTCAGAAGAATTTGAAGCTCGTGGATTGGTTGTAAAAACGGCAAGTTCCCGTGCTGAACTTATGGAGCAGTTCCGTAACAATCAGGCACAAGAGGGAAATACGGGAAAGTCTGAAATTACAGTTGTAAATATACAGCGTTTTGCTGAAGATAGGTCAAAAGTTGACCTTCCTGCGTATGCAACGAATTTGCAGAGAGTGTTTATTATTGATGAAGCACATAGAGGGTATAAACCAGAAGGCTCATTCTTGGCTAATCTTCTTGATGCAGATAAAAATGCAATAAAGATTGCGTTGACAGGAACACCGCTTTTGAAAGAAGAAAGAGAATCTTGGAGAGTTTTTGGTAATTATATTCATACATACTATTATGACAAATCAATTTTAGATGGATATACTCTGAAAATTATCCGTGAGGATATAGAAACTCAGTATAAAGAACGACTTTCTGAAATTTACGAAAAGCTTGAAACCTTGGTAGAAAAGAAAGATGTAAAGAAAAGTCAGATTGTTGAACACGATAACTATGTCAAAGAGTTGCTTAGGTATATTATTTCTGACCTAAAGAGATTTAGACAAATTCAGGGAGATAATACGCTTGGTGGTATGGTTATTTGTGAAACAAGTGAGCAGGCAAGGAAACTGTTTGCATATTTTGATGAAATTCAAGCGGAACTTAATAAAGACGCTTCTATGAAAAGTCATTTGCGAGCTGGACTTATACTTCACGATAGTGATGACAAAGATACAAGAGATAAGATTATTGATGACTTCAAAAATAATATGACAGTTGACATTCTTATTGTTTTCAATATGCTTCTTACCGGATTTGATGCACCAAGATTAAAACGTCTGTATTTTGGACGAAAATTGAAAGACCATAATTTGTTGCAGGCGATTACAAGAGTCAACAGACCATATAAAGATAACCATTATGGATATGTCATTGATTTTGCAAATATAAAAAGGAACTTTGAGGAAACAAATGAAGCGTACCTCAAAGAGCTGAACCGTTTTAATGACCCGAATGAAGTTGGTGCGGGAAATGAAACGGATACATTCAAACAGGTTATTGAAGACCCGGCAGAACTTATTAAACAAATGCAGGAAGTGCAGCAGGTCCTTTTTAACTATACCACAGATAATGCGGAAGAATTTAGCTCGGAAATATCCACGATTGAGGATAAGCAGGAATTGCTTAAACTTAAAAAAATTCTTATTGCTGCTCGTGATTGTTGTAATTTGGTAAGAACCTTTGGCGATGATGAGTTAAAGGAAACATTTGCCAAAATGGAATTAACAAAATTGCCATCATTGATTTCAGAGGTGCAACATCATATTGATAACATAAATCAGAAAGAACTTTTTGCAAGTGATGATACCACAAAATTGCTTGTCAATGAAGCAATGGAGGATATTACTTTTAATTTCAGCAAAATCAGTGAGGAAGAATTGAAAATCGTCGGTGGTAAAGACGCAGTAACAGAAAAGTATAAAAAGACTGTTCGTGCCTTTACTCAGAATATCGACCCTGATGACCCTGAGTTTATTACTTTGCAGGAAGCATTTTTGCTTCGCTTCAAGCAACATGGTTTTGAACCTAAGAGTGTATCTGAGATTGAGGAGCAAGGAAAGGAATTGGAAGATATTCTGAAAAAGCTTGATGAATTGCAGAAGAAAAACACGGTTCTGCTGAGAAAATATAATGGCGATGCGAAATTCGCAAGGGTTCATAAAAGAATCAGGGAAGAAAATCTTGCTCGAAAAGCAGCAAATAAACAGCCGATTGTTTCAGAATATGATATGTCTATTATGAATGTTTTGCTTTCTATTAAGTCTGATATTGACCAGAAAGTGTATGACAGAAATGATATATTGAAGAAAGACGCATATTTTGAGAGAACGGTTATGACACAAATAAAAGCAGGCATTGATAAGTTGGGAATAGCGAGTGCTCGTGAGGATAGAGTATTTATACAGAGCAGGATTACAAAACAGTATCTTGACCAGTATAACCAGACTTATTCAGTGGCATAAAGGAGAGCACAATGGAAGAAATAAAGACGATAAAAGAAAAAACCATAGAGTTGATAGATGCCTTAAAAGCAACTTGTCAGACCTATGGTATGGGAAACGATGGTAACGAATATAAAATTATCACACAGGTTTTCCTTTATAAGTTCCTTAATGATAAGTTCGGATATGAAGTAAAAAAAGTAAGTCCGGTTCTTAAAAATGCTGAAAAATGGGAACTTGCTTATGCAGAAATGTCAGAAGATGACCGCTTGGATATTTTTGATAGTTTACCGTCAGATATTCCATTACTTAATCCGGAACATCTTATTGCCAACTTATGGAATCAGCAGGCAAAGGGCGATTTTGATTTAATCTTTGACAGCACGATGACAGATATAGCAGATAAGAATATTGATATATTTTCAACTCAGACTGCTCAGAATACAAAAATACCGCTTTTTGAAAAGCTGACACAGTATGTAACGGACGATACAGCAAGAGCACCTTTTGCCCGTGCTTTGGTTGATAAGTTGGTAAACTTTTCTTTTGAAGAAGCATTTGAGAAGCACTATGATTTCTTTGCAGATATATTTGAATATCTGATAAAGGACTACAATACCGCAGGCGGTGGTAAGTATGCAGAGTATTATACTCCTCACGCTATTGCAACGATTATGGCAAGATTGCTTGTTGGAAATGCAACTGATTTACATAGCATTGAGTGTTATGACCCATCAGCCGGAACAGGGACACTTTTGATGGCTCTTGCCCATAAAATTGGCGAAGATAAGTGTACGATTTTTGCACAGGATATTTCACAGCGAAGTAATAAAATGTTAAAACTTAATCTTATCCTGAACAGCTTGGTATCTTCTCTTGACCACGCAATTCAAGGAGATACGCTGATTGCTCCATATCATAAGAGTGATAATGGACAGGAATTAAGAACTTTTGATTATGTAGTTTCAAATCCGCCTTTTAAGATGGATTTCTCAGATACAAGAGAGCGTATAGCAGCAATGCCCGTTCGTTTTTGGGCGGGAGTTCCGAAAGTACCTGCCAAGAAGAAAGAGAGTATGGCAATTTATACGTTGTTCATTCAGCACGTTCTTAATTCATTGAAATCAACCGGAAAAGGTGCGATTGTAGTTCCTACTGGATTTGTAACCGCAAAATCAGGTGTAGAAAAGAAAATACTACAACATATTGTAGACGAACATATTGTTTATGGCTGTATTAGTATGCCGTCAAATGTATTTGCTAATACCGGCACGAATGTATCAGTATTATTTTTTGATAATTCAAGAAAAACAGACAAGGTTGTACTGATAGATGCTTCAAAACTGGGAGAAGAATATAAGGACGGTAATAATCAGAAACGCAGACTTCGTGATTTTGAGATTGATAAAATTGTTGATACATTCCTTAATAAAGAAGCCGTTGATGATTTTTCAGTTGCTGTTACATATGATGAAATCAAAGAAAAGAAGTATTCACTTGCGGCTGGACAATATTTTGATGTAAAAATCGAATATGTTGAATTGTCACAGGACGAGTTTAATGCTCGTATGAGTGCCTATGCAGAGAAACTGCAAGAATATTTTGCAGAGGGCGACAAACTGAAAACGGAAATCATGGAACAGTTAAAGAAGGTAAAATATGAATAAATGGACATATACAACACTTGGGAAAATATCAGAGATTATTACGGGACCATTTGGAAGTCAGTTACATCAATCGGATTATGTGGAACAAGGAATCCCAGTAGTTATGCCACAAGACATAGACAATAGAAGAGTGAATTATGCATCTATCAACTATGTGTCTAATGAAGATGCAATAAGACTTGAAAGATATAAAACCATAATCAACGACATATTATATGCCCGCCGAGGAGATGTAGAAAAACACGCTTTTATAAAGGAAAAGGATAATGGTGTTTTATGTGGGACAGGTTGTTTACGAGTGCGAATAACAACATCAGAAGTAGAACCAGAATTTATATCTTTTTTTCTCAATAGAGAAGAAACTAGAAAATGGCTTGTTACACACGCAGTAGGTACAAATATGCCTAATTTGAATACAGATATTTTATCTGGTATTCCAATAGCTTATCCGTTGCTTGAAGAACAAAGAAAAATTGTTCAAGTTTTAAATAGCCTTGATGAGAAAATTGCTTTAAATAATGCAGTAAACGATAATTTAGAGCAACAAATGCACTTGATTTTTGAAAATATGATGGCTAAAGCAGCAACCCATAAACTTTCTGGAGAATACACTATTGCTCAAAATCTTGCAACCGTTGTTACAGGTAAAGAAGATGCCAATTTCTCTGTACCAAATGGGAAATACAAATTCTTCACTTGCTCAAATACGCCATTGTTGTGTGATGAGTATGTGTTTGATTCATCTTCTATACTTATAGCAGGTAATGGAGATTTCAATGTCAAACATTATTCTGGAAAGTTTAATGCGTATCAAAGAACATACATTCTTACTCCAGATAAAAAATATTTTGGTCTATTATATTTAGCAAGCCTATACAGGATAAATTCTTTTAAATCACGTTCTTCAGGTTCGATTGTAAAATTTATTACGAAAAGTGATGTAGAAAATATACCTGTATTTATACCAAACGACATGTTTTACTTGCAAGAATTAAACAAACTAATTTATTTACAAGAACAAAATAAACTTGAAAACGAATTACTTGTTAATCTTCGTGACTGGTTGCTACCTATGCTGATGAACGGTCAGGCTACCATCAGTGATTGATGTGGTAAATTATCGTTTAACATATATCCCATAACTCTTGAGAGTGGCAGGAGTTAAAGCAGGGGACTACCGCTCCATAGTTGTTCTCTAAGTTAAATAAAAGGAGAATTGACTATGAAACAGAATTTAATTATGGATATTGTTCAGGGTATGCTACCTTATTTGAACAATGCACAAACACAGCGATTGCAGGAGGTACTGCAACATACGCTTTTTGATTATGAAGTTGCAAAAACAGAAAGTGATAAAGGATTATTGGAGCAGAACTTGGTTGAATTGTTTCTATCGGCAAAGAGAATTGAGGGCTGTTCTGAGAAAACTTTGAAATATTACAAAGCAACTATACAGGCAATGATTGATAGTATAGGTAAAGGTATTAAATATATTGTAACTGATGATATACGCTGTTACCTCACTGAATATCAGGCAAATAAAAATTCAAGTAAAGTTACGATTGATAATATAAGACGAATACTTTCTAGCTTTTTTTCTTGGCTTGAGGACGAGGATTATATTTTGAAAAGTCCGGTCAGGCGAATACATAAGGTTAAGACCGGAACGAACATTAAAGAAACTTACTCAGATGAAGCCCTTGAATTGATGAGAGATAATTGCACAGAACTCAGGGACTTGGCAATGATTGATATGTTGGCATCAACAGGTATGCGAGTAGGCGAAATGGTTCTGTTAAATCGAGAAGATATAGATTTTAATGAGCGTGAATGTGTTGTTTTTGGAAAGGGCGATAAGGAGAGAGTTGTTTATTTTGACGCCAGAACAAAAATACATTTACAGAATTATTTACAGAGCAGAATGGATAGCAATCCGGCACTGTTTGTATCATTAAAAGCTCCTTATGAACGATTGAAAATTGGTGGTATTGAAGTGCGATTACGAAATTTTGGAAAACAATTAGGTCTTAGTAAGGTGCATCCACATAAATTTAGACGTACTCTTGCAACTATGGCAATAGATAAAGGAATGCCCATTGAACAGTTACAGCAACTTTTGGGGCATAGAAAAATAGATACGACTTTGCAGTATGCAATGGTTAAACAGAGCAATGTTAAATTGGCTCATAGAAAATATATCGGATAGCGGAGGAAATTATGTCAGAAAGAATAGTGATAAAAGAGATATGCGAAGTGTACGATGGTCCACATGCTACACCAAAGAAAACAGTCGATGGTCCGGTTTATTTGGGAATAGATGCAATAACTGATGATGGAAAAATAAATGCAAAAGAATTTGCTCATTTGTCAGAAGAAGATTATATTAAGTGGACAAAAAGAGTAACACCACAGTATGGAGATATTGTATTTTCGTATGAAGCTACATTGGGAAGGTACGCTTTAATACCTAAAGATTTTTATGGGTGTTTAGGAAGAAGATTAGCTGTTATCAGAAATGTAAGTAAGGATATTGATACATTGTGGTTGTACTATTATTTTCTTTCGCCAGAATGGAAACAATTTATTCAAAGCAAGATTATAAAAGGTAGCACTGTAAATAGAATTTCTGTAGAAGATTTTCCGACATATACAGTTCCTAATATTTCAATTAAAGTGCAGCGTAAAATTGCTAATATACTTTCAAAAATTGATGAAAAAATTGCTTTGAATAATAATATAAACGATAATTTAGAGCAACAAATGCACTTGATTTTTGAAAATATGATGGCTAA
>OHJJ01000772.1_pt1 | contig 13389 bp, 9 predicted proteins | sample 1568551 | NCBI WGS metagenome assembly OHJJ01 (sample SAMEA3879505, study PRJEB24766) | human gut metagenome | biome: human-associated habitat; feature: feces | place: USA | collected 1985/1987 | reverse complement strand
CTTAAGCGGAATTCCAAAATCATCCAGGCACTGCACGATATTACGCTTCAAGCCTCCTGAATACGGCATGAGCTCTGCGACTACCTGCACAGTGGCACCCTCTAAGGTCATTCTCCTAGCCATGATAAGACCGATATCTCCTGAGCCGAGTATTACTACCTTTCGTCCCGGCATGTAGCCCTCTATATTCACCAGTCTCTGAGCTGTACCCGCCGAGAAAATTCCTGCCGGTCTGTAGCCTGGTATGTTTAGGGCACCTCTTGCTCTCTCCCTGCAGCCCATCGCAAGTATTACGGTCTTTGCGGCGATATGGAAAAGTCCGTCTGTGCGGTTCATAGCTGTAACTATTTTATCGTTTGCCTCATCTTTTATCTTTACATCATGCCTGTCATCTGCCCCGTTTTCGAACTCGCCACCGGTTGAGATGTCCATGACCATCGTATTGAGCCTGTACTCTATGCCAAGCTCTTTGACCTCTTTGATAAATCTGCCGGCATATTCAGGGCCTGTGAGTTCCTCCTTAAAGGTGTGCAGGCCAAAGCCGTTGTGTATACACTGATTTAAGATACCGCCAAGCTCACAGTCTCTTTCCAGTATAAGTATTTTATCTATTCCATTTTTCTTAGCGGAAGCTGCTGCCGCAAGACCTGCCGGACCTCCTCCTACTATCACAATATCGTAAAATTCCATATTGTCCCCCTATGTTAATCTGATATTAATACAATATCAAGCTATCGTCACCTGTCTCTTTGAAGTAAGACAGACTATCCTCGATTCTTGCTCATTCCAACAACTATCTTTGACTTTCCACCGCTTTTAGTGATGTCAAGCTGCGAAATTCCCTTCTCTCTGGCGATAATCTCCATAGTTCTCGGAGAACAAAAGCCCGCCTGACATCTGCCCATTCCGGCTCTGGTGCGTCTCTTCACACCATCAAGTGACTTTGCGCCCAGCGGTCTGTTTACCGCATCCATTATCTCGCCCTCCGTAATCATCTCACAGCGGCAGATTATATTGCCATACTCAGGCTTTTCTTTTATCAGCTTTTTATACTCATCCTCTGAAAGCTTCTTTGGATTTAAAATACCTTTTCTTGTCTCAATGAAGTCCGCATTTTTAGAAGGATTAAAAAGCTCCTCAACTATTGCTGCCACTCTCTCACCGATAGCCGGCGCACTTGATAAGCCCGGTGACTCTATACCTGCACAGTCCACAAAAAATGGTGCATCTTTAAGCTCCTCGATGATAAACTCATGTCCGTCCTCATGTGCACGATTTCCTGCAAACGATGTGATGACTTGACGCATAGGAAGTGACGGCACCGAACGTGTGCCGGATGTCGTAACATGCGCTAAGCCCGCTCTTGTTGTATTTGTACCATCCTTGTCATCATGATCATCTGCTGTAGGTCCGATTAGGATATTTCCGTGTACTGTCGGGGTTACAAGCACGCCCTTGCCGTATTTTCCCGGAAGCTGGAAGATTGTCTTGTCAACGATACCACCAGCTGCCCTGTCTAATAGCTCGTACTCTCCGCGCCTTGGTGTGATATGGATTTTGTTTTCACTCACCATGTTGTGAAATACATCAGCATATACACCGGCTGCATTTACAACGCAGCGTGCATGAATTTCTCCATTTTGAGTAATGAGAATATAGCCTGCCTGCTCCTTTTGTATCTCCTTCACCTCGGTGTTAAATAAAAACTCCACACCGTTTGCCGCAGCATTCTCAGCAAATGCAATATTCATGCCAAACGGACATACAATGCCCCCTGTCGGGCAGTAAATAGCTGCCACAACTTCATCAGACAGATTCGGCTCCATCTCATGCGCTTCGCCTGCATCAAGAATTTTAAGTCCCGGTACCCCGTTTGCAATCCCTTGATTGTAAAGTTCCTTAAGCCTTGGCATATCGTCATCGCTAAAGCACACTATCAGTGAGCCGTTTCTTCTAAACTCAAAATCAAGCTGCTTCGAAAGCTCGTCCATCATCTCATTTCCACGGATATTCATCTGTGCCATAAGTGTACCGGTCTTACAATCAATTCCGGAATGGACAATAGCACTGTTTGCCTTTGAGGTGCCACAGCACACGTCCTCCTCCTTTTCCACCACACAGATGGACAGGTTATATTTCGAAAGCTCTCTGGCACAGGCGCTTCCCGATACTCCCGCTCCTATAATTACTACATCATACATGTTATTTTCTCCTACCAATTTCCATGCATTGTTTAATTGCCGTATCACTAAGCTCATTTAAAACAATGCAAGCATAAGCTATTATTCATCCTTCGCCCAGTTAAATGCGCAGGCGACAGCCTTTTTCCACATTTTAAGCTTCTTTTCTCTCAAATCAGCCGCTATCTCCGGCTCAAACACACGGTCAATAGACCAGTTTCTCTTTATATCATCCATGCTTTCCCAGTAGCCCACCGCAAGCCCTGCGAGGTACGCTGCGCCCATGGCTGTTGTCTCCACGCACACAGGCCTGTTGACCGGTGCATTGCTGATATCAGCCTGCATCTGCATGAGCAGATTATTGGCACTGGCGCCGCCGTCCACCTTAAGTGATGTGAGATTGATGCCCGAATCAGCCTTCATTGCCTCAAGCACATCATTTACCTGAAATGCCATTGATTCCAGAGTCGCTCTTATAACATGGTACTTGTTTACACCTCTCGTAAGCCCCACAATGGTTCCTCTGGCATACTGGTCCCAGTACGGTGCTCCAAGCCCTGTAAATGCCGGCACCACGTAGCAGCCGTTTGTGTCCTTTACCTTTCTCGCCATGTACTCTGAATCTGTTGAGGAATCGATAAATTTCATCTCATCGCGTAGCCACTGAATAGAGGCTCCTGCCACAAATATTGATCCCTCCAGCGCATATACCACCTTGCCGTCTATGCCCCAGGCTATAGTGGTAACAAGTCCGTTCTTTGAGGATACCGGCATCTCACCTGTGTTCATCAGCAGAAAACAGCCTGTACCGTATGTATTTTTGGCTTCTCCTGCCCTAAAGCAGGTCTGGCCAAAAAGCGCAGCCTGCTGGTCTCCTGCCGCTCCTGCGATAGGAATCGGACCCCCGAAAAACACAGGATTCACCTCACCATATACACAGCTTGACGGCATTGGCTTTGGAAGCATGCTCTTTGGTATATCAAGCTCCTTAAGTATCTCATCATCCCACTTTAAGGTATTGATATTAAACATCATGGTTCTTGAAGCATTGGAATAATCCGTGACATGCACCTGTCCCTGAGTGAGCTTCCATATAAGCCATGTCTCGACTGTTCCAAACAAAAGCTCGCCTCTTTCGGCTCTCTCCCTCGCTCCCGGCACATTGTCAAGGAGCCACTTGAGCTTAGTTGCCGAAAAATAAGCATCTATCACAAGCCCTGTCTTTTTTCTGAAGGTCTCGGTAAGCCCCTTTTCCTTCAGTGAATCCGCATACTCTGCCGTGCGCCTGCACTGCCATACTATCGCGTGATAAACCGGCTCACCTGTATTTTTGTCCCATACAATTGTGGTCTCTCTCTGGTTAGTAATGCCTATCGCACATATGTCGGCTGCCGTAGCCTGAATATTGGCCATAGCCTCCTTTGCCACCTCAAGCTGTGTGGCCCAGATTTCCTCTGCATCATGCTCCACCCAGCCCGGCTTTGGAAAAAACTGCGTAAATTCCTTCTGTGCCACACTGCACATCTCGCCCTTCTCATTGAAAAGTATACATCTGTTGCTGGTCGTGCCCGCATCTAATGCCATAATATACTTTGCCATGTAAAAATCCTCCAACTCTCTATATTTCCAGCTTTTTTCCTTCTATCCTGCTACAGCTCTTCCTCTACCATGCTCTTCTCTCTGTTGAACGCATCATATATACATGGAATTACTATAAGCGTAAGGATGGTTCCGTATACGAGACCTCCTATTATTGCGATTGCCATCGGCTTTATCATATCTGAGCCATCTCCGATACCTATCGCCGATGTAAACATTGCGAGTATGGTGGTCATCGCTGTCATCAGTATTGGACGAAGCCTTGTACGGCCTGCGTCTATGATTGCCTCATGCTTGCTCATGCCCTCTCTCCTGGCCTGATTGATGTAATCAATGAGCACGATTCCATTATTTACAATGAGACCTGCCAGCATGATAAAGCCAAGCATTGATATGATTCCGAGCTCATTTCCCGTGATGAAAAGAGCTATAAAGCCTCCTGTAAACGCAAGAGGTATACAGAACATGATAATAAACGGTGAAAGCAATGACTGGAACTGCGCCACCATGATAAGATAGATAAATATCACTGCAAGCACAAGCATAAGTCCAAGCTGACTCATTGACTCATTTATTGTCTCATCCTCGCCCTCCATGTCTATTGAATAGCCATCAGGAATGCTAAGTTTATCAATTTTTGATTTAATTTTATCGCTTAGTAATGTTACATTATGGTTTTCATCAACCGCACCTGATACTGTAATATATCTTGTCTGAGCATCTCGATGAATGGTACTTAGTGTCTGTTCCTGCGAAATAGTGCAGATATCACTGAGCGGAATCTCCTTTTCACTGCCATCATTATCCTTATAGGTAAATGTAAGGTTTTTGATGTCGTCCACAGTCACATCAGACTGCTCTGCAGATTGTAGGTATACCTCATAGTCCTTTATGTCGGTCGTAATGGTTGTTGCACTCTTTTGAGATGATATCTCACCGGATACGAGCTGGTATACCTGAGCCACCGTATAGCCATACTTTGCTGCTTTTTCCTTATCCACAGTTATCTTAAGCTCATTGATTGTATCTCCAAGACCGTCATCTATATCTGTCACGCCCTTTGTGTCCTTAAGGATATCTGCCACATCACCTGCAAGCTTCTGCAGCTTGTCTATATCATTACCCTTAATCCTGACAGAGAGACCACTTCCGAAAAACTCTGATGAGTCCATAGCCTGTGAAGATGCTGTTACCTTGCAGTCCAGATTCTTTGTGCGTTTTTCAATTTCATCTATTACCTTATCCGATGAAACATCCGACTTCTCATCAAGCAATATATACATGCTCACGCTGTCGCTTCCTGAGCTCATCAGGTTCATGGTCGAGCTGCCGCCTGCTGTAGCTCCTATTGTGTCTATGCCCTTTATATCAGATATTTTGTCCATGACCTTATCAGACAGCTCTGTAAGCTGCTTGAAGTCGAGCTTTTCGTCATCCTCTGCCTCTATGGTAAGTGAAATCTGATTTGACTCCATGTCCATATCCATAAATGTCATTCCCCTTGACATGCAAAGTGCGCCACTGCCGACTAAAAGCACTACTGCCGCAATAAATACCACCGGCTTAAATCTAAGACATGTGCCGAGCACATTTCCATACCAATCCTTAAAACGGTCAAACCATGGATGCTTTATATCCTTCGTCTTTTTGAGCATGCCTGAAGCAATTGCCGGTACAAATGTGAGTGCCACTACAAGAGATGCCATAAGAGTAAACGCTACCGTAAGTGCCAGGTCTACAAAGAGCTGTCTCGTGATTCCATCAGTAAAAATGATTGGCGCGTACACACTTACCGTGGTAAGTGTAGAGGCAAAAATGGCTCCTGCCACCTGATTTGCACCCTCAACAGCCGCCTTCTTTACCGAATATCCCTCTCCCCTTAATCTGTAGATATTCTCGATTACTACGATTGAATTATCCACAAGCATTCCTATTCCAAGCACAAGTCCCGACATTGAAATGATATTTAAGGTGATATCCGTAAAATACATAAGCACCACTGCCACAATAACCGATAGCGGTATAGATGCTGCGATAACAAGTGTTGGCTTTATATCCTTTAAGAACAAAAGCAATACGAAAATGGCAAGTATTGCTCCCACTATCATATTCTGCATCACACTTTTTACAACCATGTCGATGTATACGCCCTGGTTCATGAGCACTGTGGTGTGTAATCCGTCATTTTCCTTTTCCAGCGAATTAAGCTTGTCTAAAAGACGGTCTGTGACGTCTCCTGTAGAGTAGCCGGTCTGCTTCTCCATGGAGAGCATTATTCCGGGATTACCGTTGACTATCGCATATGTCTCATCCGAGTTGTCAGTCATCTCAACATCTGCCACATCACCGACATGAATAGGAGCTATTCCATCAAGCTTCATATCCATAAGCACCAGATTTGTTAAATCATCAATTGATTTTATCTCATCTCCCACCTGTACTATGTACTGCGTGCCATTTGAATCATTTACATAGCCTGCAGGCATGTCAAAATTCTGTGCGACAAGAAGCTGCGAGAGCGAGTCAATTGTTAAAACTGCATTTAAGTTTGACTTGTCAAGTGCATCATCCTTACTCTTTTCAAGCTCCTTCTTTGAACTGTCAAGAGATGCCGCTGCTGTTGCAAGCTGTGCTGACTGCTGTCCTATGCTTATCGAGCTTATAGCTGCCTGACTGTTTAGATTATCATAGGCATCTAAAAGTGCTGTCTCTCCTTGTGCTATCTGGTCAAGTCCGCTTTGGCACTGCTCTATACCTGTATTCACCTGAATGAGAGTCTGTGCTATCGCTGACGCTGCCGCAGGCAGATCATCTGCTGTGTTTACCTTGATTCCAAGCGCCGAGAGACCTGAAAACTGTGTTGCAATCTGCTTATTAACCTGCTCAAGCTGTGCTTTAAGTGCCGTGCCCGCTTCACCCGGTGCATTTGCGCCCTCTTTGAGTGACGGAATTGTCTTTGTATATGTATCACTATTCATGAAGTCTGAAAGAGCTGACTGAATTGTTTCAAGCTGGCTCTTCTGCTCATTTAAGCTTGCAAGAGTACTCTCTAGCTGAGTCTTCTGCTCCGCAAGCTTTGCCTTTTGCGCCTTTAGCGTATCCACTCCCGCGCTCATCTGATCCGATGCCGATGTGATTGCGTTTTGTCCGCTCTCTATCTTTGCGCTTGCATCATCCATCTGACTTTTTGCATCGTCAAATTTCTTTGAAACGGCATTATTTATTTTCTCATTGAGCGCATCTATCTTGGCCTGATTCATCGTGACCTGTATCTGCTCGGTGAGCTCACCTGTCGCAGTCACTGATGCGACTCCCTCTGTACTCTCAATTGCAGGCTTAAGTGTGTTTTCCACAAAGTCTGTGATTTCCGACTTGCTTTTCCCATCCATATCCACAGCAGTCATCATGATTGGAAGCATGTCCGGATTTATCTTCATAATGGTCGGAGTACCCACTCCATCCTTCCAGCCAGCCTTGACCTGATCTATTTTCTGCTGCATCTCTATCACTACAGAATCCATGTTGGCATTCTGCTCATACTCGCATGTCACCAGCGAATAGCTGTTATATGACATTGAGCTTACGTTTTTGATATTTGACGTAGTTGCCATAGCTGCTTCAAGCGGCGCGGTGACATCGCTCTCCACCTCCTGTGGACTTGCTCCCATATCTGTTGTCACGATAAGTGCATACTGAAAGCTCATATCCGGCAGCAGATCTGTCGTCATCCTGCCAAGCGATACAACACCAAGTACTATTACCAGCAATACTCCTACAAGTACAGTAAAAGGCTTTTTTACACTATATCTGGATATCATCTAACCCCTCCTTTTTCTTTTCTTGATAATGTCCTGCATTAGTTTAATAGACAATGATTACTGCGATTTTCACAATATATTTAATTCGCTGTTATACTTTTATTATACAATGTGTCGGATTGCAACTCAATTGGTTTATACTTTTTTAAGAGATTTTGACAATAAAAAGACACCCAATTATACGATTAATATAATTCGATGTCTTTAAATATCTTTTAATATCTTTTATTTATTTTAGCTTCAGATGCCCTCTTCCTCAATCTCATCCTCATCATCATTGATACCTGCAACAGCACTTGTAACGGCCCCGATTACAGCGACAAGCGCAAAGATGATAACTAAAAAAATAACTATAAAGAATGCTACTAAAAAACCTGTATCTGTCATATAATTTACCCCCATAGCTGTCTCACAGCTTCTTTAAAATATAGCTTTAGTTTAACACACTTGTCTGTAAATAACAATATCGTAAATGGCTAAATTATTGACTAAATATTGACTAAAATATTGATTTATGAAATTGCTCAGTCCTTGATCTGCATACCGTTTGCATCCATATGATAGCCTTCAGTCATGATCAGCTTTGATACCGGAACTATCTCATAGCCCATGTCCTGAAGCTTCGTGAGCATCTCATCGAGTGCCTGCGAGGTGTATTTCGCGCCTAGATGGCAGAGTATTATCGAGCCACAATCCAGGCTTTTGTGATTGCACACTGTATCTATGATGTTTTGCACACCATAGTTTTTCCAGTCGAGCGAATCCACATCCCACTGGATTGGATAATAGTCACAGCCATAAACTGTGTCAATCAGTTCATTGTTGTACGAGCCGTATGGCGGTCTGAATACCTTCATATCCTTTCCGGTCAGCTCCTTGACCTTTTTGTGCACATCCATTATCTCCGTCTTCATCTCGCCTGCCGTGATTGTTGCCATATCATAGTGGTGCTCACTGTGATTTCCGGGCTCATGCCCTTTTTCAACCAGCGTCTTTACACATTCAGGATTATCACTCACAAATCCTCCTGTCATAAAAAATGTAGCCTTTACGTTGTGCTTGTCAAGTGTCTCCATCATACTGTCAAAATCCTCTGCTCCCCAGGCACAGTCAAATGAAAGGGCTATCTTTTTTTCCGTTGTCTGAACCGAATATACAGGCAGCTTTCTGTCCCCGAACTGACTCACAGCACTGCTAAGTGTCTCCATCACCTCTATATTTTTCAGCTGTGATATGTCATACTCTCTGCCATATAAAGCGCCTGTAATAAGAAGCGCCGACAGCAGCACTCCAAAAAGGAATCTGTGTCGGCGTTTCTTTCGTTTTGTCCCATTATGTAGTTTTGTATTTTGCATGTATGCTCTGTATTCACTCATGCTATATACTATTCTTTATAATCACAAATTATGAATAATGAAATAACTCTATTTCAGTTCTTCTGCCCTTCCGATAAACTCAAGCACTACCTCAATCGACTGATGCGCAGCCTTCTCCGCAAAGGTCTGGTAGTCTGTCTCGCCGCCATCGCCGTCTGATATTGAGCGAAGAATGGCAAATGGCACCTTGTTCACATAGCACACATGACCGATGCTGCCTCCCTCCATCTCTGCTGCGATTGCATCAAAGGTATTCGAAATATAATCCTTCTGCTCCTTTGTGGCAATAAACTGATCTCCTGTTGCGATATTGCCCTTTTTGTAGTGGATATTCCTGTCAGCTAAGCATGAGCACATAAGCTCCACCATTTTTGTATCTGCCGGAAGCAGAATCATATTGATGCCTGAGAGAAGTCCCTTCGGATCTCCAATTGGCGATGTATCCATATCGTGCTGCAGCACGTTTGTGGCTACTGCCACGTCAAGCACATTTAAGTCCTTTGTCAAAGTTCCTGCCACTCCGATATTGACAATCATATCTACATCATATTTCAAAATCATGGCCTCTGCACATATTGCCGCAAATACCTTTCCTATTCCGCATTTTGCCGCAACTACATACTGATCACCGATTTTACCCTCAACAAACTCCACTCCGCTGTAAACCTCTGTCTGTGTGTCTGTCATCTGAGCCTTTAAGTCATCGACCTCCATCTGCATTGCACCAATTACACCTATTGTCATTTTATTTCTCCATTCCTGCTATCTTGCTATTATATTTTTAGTCCTCGTTTACTGTGGATAAGTAAACTCCATATTTGTCTGGCTCTCAAGTACCTTAAGATATGCACGGCACTCCTTCTTTGCCTCGTCAAGTGACAGATTCTCGTAATGTCCGCACTCTATGGCTGATGCACCAAATACCGGTCCATCATACTCAAGTATCTGTTTTAAGACCTCTTTGGTGATTTCAAAAACCTTCCCCGGCTCGACATCCCTCACAACGAGATAGAAGCCTGTCTGACAGCCCATCGGTCCAAAATATACCACATCATCTGCAATCTCAGAGTTTCTCACACATGTTGCAAACATATGCTCCACTGAGTGCATAGCTGAATTGGACATATAATCTCCTGCATTAGGTTTTCTTGTACGAAGGTCATATGTAACGATTTCTCCGTCTTTTCTTGAAATATAAAATCCAGGTTTAAGAATATTATGATTAATTGTAAAGCTTTTAATTCTTTCCATAAAAATGTTTCTCCTTACTTAGTTGCTGTCTCAAACTGCTTCAGATAATCCTCAAATACATTGAGTGCATCATCCACAGGCTTTGGTGTGCTCATATCAACACCGGCACTCTTTAGCAGCTCGATTGGATTCTTCGAGCATCCACCGCACAGGAAATTTCCTATATACTTATCCACAGCAGGCTTTCCCTCCTCAAGTATCTTTTTTGAAAAAGCAACTGCTGCCGAATAGCCTGTCGAGTACTGATATACATAGTACGGTGTGTAAAAATGCGGTATGCGCATCCACTCATATGATATCTCATCATCCACGCGCATATCCGGTCCGTAGTACTGCACATTCAGCTCATGCCATAGCTCATTTAGCACATCCTTGGTAACCGGCTCGCCCTTTTGCATTTTCCGGTGAGCTATATGCTCAAACTCAGCAAACTGCGCCTGCCTGAAAAGTGTCGTCCTGAAGCCGTCCAGAAAATGTGTCATGAGATATTTTCTCTCATTCTCATCCTCACAATGCTCAAGCATATAGTGCATTAGAAGCGACTCATTGCAGGTGGATGCAACCTCTGCCACAAAAATCAGGTATCCTGCGTAGGTGATGCTCTGATGCTCATTTGAATAGTATGTATGCATCGCATGTCCCATCTCATGAGCCAGCGTAAACACACTGTCCAGATTGTCGGCATAGTTCAAAAGCACATACGGATGAGTGCCGTAAGCGCCCCATGAATACGCACCGCTTCTCTTGTTCTCATTCTCATATACATCTATCCAGCCACTCTCCATGCCAGCCTTAAGTGTGCTGACATACTCATCGCCCATAGGCTCAAGCGCCTTTGCCACAAGCTTTTTCGCCTCATCATAGGTGTATGTGGTCTGTACATTGTCCACAATCGGTGCAAACAAATCATACATATGCAGATGCTCCACACCTAAAAGCTTCTTCCTAAGCGCCATGTACCTGTGCAGAGCCGGCAGATGTGCGTGAACCGTCTCGATCAAATTGTCATAGACACTCTCCGGAATATCGCCATCGGATAAATACATGGCCCTTGCGCTGTCATATTTTCTTACCCTTGCATAAAAAGTGTCATTTTTCAGCTTGCTGATGTACATCATTGAAACAGTATTACTCCACTTCTTGTACGAATCATACACTCCTCGGAACACCTGCTTGCGCAGGCTTCTGTCCTTGCTGCTTAAAAAGTCTATGAAATTGCCGTGCGTGATACGTATTTTATTTCCCTCGACATCAGTGATATATGGGAATTTGATATCCGCGTTGTTGAACATGCTGAATATATTCTCCGGTGCTGCAACCATCTCACCGCACTGCGCCAGGATATTCTCCTCTGCAGCCGATAAAGTATGCTCTTTCTGACGCATTATCTCATCAATCGCACGCTTATAGTGCATAAGCTCATTGCTCTCACTGTAAAAGCTCTCAAGCGTTTTATCATCTATCTGCAAAATCTCCGGACTCGCAAATGCCAGCGCACCTGATGCCTGAACAGTCAGTGTCTCAGCCTTTGACACATATGCCTGATATTTCGACACAGCAGTGTCCTGATGCGAGCGCTCATTCGCATAAACCACTATACGCTCCAAATAATAAGACAGCTCATCCTGCTTCTTAAAAAAATCAAGCAGCGTTGCTGCACTGTCGGCCAGATGTCCCTTAAATCCGGATAGCTTTTCTGCAAGCTGTGACGCTTTTTCGCACTCAGCCTCCCACAGCTCATCTGTCTCATACATATCCTCAAGCTTCCATTTGTACTCGTCTGAGATTTCATCTCTCTTTTGAAGCCTTTTCTCACTCATTTTGTGTTACCTTCTATCTTACTCTTTTTATTTAGAATCCCACACATCTGCTCTGCAAAATGCATATAGACGTGTGGGATATATGTGAATTATAACAATTAAGCTCTACTTTGTAATTAAAGTGCCCATACCACCTGAAACTGTCTTGCCCTCTTTATTGAGCTTTGTGATAAGCACTGAACGGATGGCAGAGTCACCGATAAAGTCGATAGCCGCCTCAATCTTTGGAGCCATGGTACCCTCATCAAACTCGCCTGCTGCAAGGTACTTCTTTGCCTCATCGACAGTCATGGTATCAAGCGGCTTCTCATCCTCCTTGCCATAGTTCAGGCAGACCTTGTCAACGCTTGTAAGTATAACAAGTCTGTCAGCATCAAGAGTATCTGCAAGCTTTCCGGCTGCAAGATCCTTCTCGATAACAGCGCTTGCGCCCTGAAGCTTATTGTCCTGTGCTAAAACAGGGATTCCGCCGCCACCACATGCGATAACAACCTGATCCGCATCAACAAGAGCCTTAATAGCATCCTTTTCCACTATATCAACAGGCTTTGGAGCTGCCACAACTCTTCTGTAGCCTCCCTCAACCTGTGTCACATGGTTGCCCTTCTTCTCCTCTTCCTCAGCCTCAGCCTCTGTCATAACACGGCCAATGATCTTTGTCGGATGATAAAAAGCCTCATCATATGGGTCAACAACCACCTGTGTAAGTATTGTTGAAACGGTCTTGTAAATTCCTCTGCCAAGAAGCTCTGTACGGATAGCATTCTGTAAATCATATCCTATATAGCCCTGGCTCATTGCAGAGCAGACTGCTGTAGGTGTAGCTGTATACTCAGGATAAATCCTGCAAAACTCAGACATAGCGGTGTGAATCATGCCCACCTGCGGTCCGTTGCTGTGTGTGATAACAACCTCATAATCGTCCCTGATAAAATCTGCAACTGCCTTTGCTGTATGCTTTGTAGCCTCGTGCTGCTCCGGAAGAGTTGTTCCAAGAGCATCATGTCCGAGTGCAATAACTATTTTTTTCTTCTTCATGCCGACCTCCTATGCTGCATCCGCTCAATGTGTATTATATCTCATAATCACAAACCGATGTGTATACTATGATAAATCTACATATAAACCATCAATTTTGAAGAATTCCTATGCGGTGCAAAAGTAAAATTATTTATATACATTATCTAATATTTTAGGGAATTTGTCTAGTACTTTGAACTGATTTGAACAACATTTCCGCCACAGCGTAAGGGACGTAAGCCCCGGGCACCGGCGGCGCACACGTACTCTTGCGGAAGCGCATAGCGAAGTGGCTTAGATACTGTAGAAATTATGCCCAAGGAAC
>OHJJ01000764.1_pt1 | contig 13467 bp, 12 predicted proteins | sample 1568551 | NCBI WGS metagenome assembly OHJJ01 (sample SAMEA3879505, study PRJEB24766) | human gut metagenome | biome: human-associated habitat; feature: feces | place: USA | collected 1985/1987 | reverse complement strand
CAGCGAATCAAAAACTCTGACTGGATAGAAATTTTTGACAAAATCGAACAGCTGATAACTAAAAAAGAGTTGGATCAGCTTGTAGATAAGACCATACAGGATATAAAAGCCAAGACGAAAGGAAAGAAAGCTGCCTACGCATGGAGCGGAGGAAAAGATTCCCTTGTGCTTGGAGAAATTTGCCGTCGGGCAGGAATAAGCTCCTGCGTCCTCGTAATCAGCAATTTGGAGTATAAAGCATTTACGCAATGGGTTGAGGATAATAAGCCTCCGGAATTGTCCATTATCAATACAGGACAGGATATTAAGTGGCTTGTTACTCATCCGCACATGCTTTTTCCACAGGATAGCAAATATGCAGCTCAATGGTTCCATATTGTTCAACATAGAGGACAGGCAAAATATTACAAAGAAAACAACCTCGATATGCTCCTTCTTGGAAGACGAAGGGCTGATGGGAATTATGTTGGAAAAGGTGACAATATCTACACCAACAGCCAAGGGGTTACACGATATAGCCCTTTGTCAGATTGGACGCATGAGCAGGTTTTGGCATATATCCATTACTATAATTTGGCTATGCCGCCTATATATGATTGGAAAAATGGCTATCTGTGTGGAACACATCCTTGGCCAGCAAGGCAATGGACAGGAAGTACAGAGAATGCCTGGAGCGAAATCTATGAGATTGACAGCTCCATAGTAATTGAGGCGGCAGAATATTTTGAGAGTGCAAAAGCATTCTTAAAGACAATAAAATAAGTTGCTGACACTTGACAGCATTTGCAGACAAAAGATTGCAAGTGCTGTCTTTTGCTATTTGCAGATAGCGTATATATCATACGGATTTGTTCCTCCAATCAAAATACAGGAGGAAACAAAGATGGAAATTATCACAATGAAGCTGGTGGACCTCGTGAAGCCAGAAAAGAATGTCAGAATTCATACGGAGCAACAGCTGAAAGAGTTCCAAAGAAGTGTCAAAATGTTCGGACAGATCCGTCCGATTGTTGTTGACGAAAACAATGTAATCTTGGCAGGAAATGGTTTGTATGAAACATTGATTGCCATGGGAAAAGAAACAGCTGATGTTTATAAGTATGACAACCTTACTGAAAATCAGAAAAAGAAGCTGATGATTGCAGACAACAAGATTTTCAGCTTAGGTATTGAAAATCTCGATACACTCAATAGCTTTTTAGAGGACCTGCAGGGCGACCTTGATATCCCGGGCTTTGATGAAGACATATTAAAGCAGATGGTGTCAGAGGCAGAGGATGTTACAGAAAAGCTCTCCGAGTATGGCACTTTGGATGATGAAGAAATCCAGAGCATTAAAGAAAGTGGAGAGAGAAAAGAACAGCAGTATCGTTTTGAGAGTGATGATCCTGTAACAGATGTGGAACTCACACTGAACTACGAGGAAAACGGATTGTTCGCTAAGATAATAGATATCCCATCTGATGATGCTGTTAGTAGTGGATTTGAATATGGTGTAAATGATGTTGACCTGGAAACATTTATAAATGATTCACTTGACGAGTTGGACTTTGAGGGTGCAGCTTCTACAGCTATCAAATGGTCGAGACTTTATGGCGGATCGCTTATGGTTATGATTATTGATGATGGCAAACAGATTGATGAACCTGTTGATTGGGATAACATCAGAGGGATTGATGAACTGCTTGTGTTTGAAAGACCTTTGATTACACCAGATTACAACAGCATATATAATCACGATCCAAAGACCGGTAAATGGTCGAAATTTGGAAAGCCTGAATTCTACGATGTATCTCCAATGTATGGCAAGCAGTTTCGTGTCCACGAAAGCAGGTGCCTATTGTTCAAGAATGGAACTTTGCCGCAGTCAAGTTCAAGAACCGAGTATCGGTTCTTTGGAATGCCGGAGTACACGAGAATACATAAAGCCTTGCAGGAAACTGTTACATCGCATGGAAATGGAGTTAAACTGCTTGATAGGGCGGTACAGGCAATTTACAAGATGAATGACCTTGCCAATCTTCTGGAAACAGACGAGGGCGAGGATATTGTTCTTAGAAGATTGCGTATAATTGATATGGCAAAAGGCATCATCAATTCTATAGCTATTGATGCGAACGGAGAAGATTACGATTATAAGACTGTGACATTTTCCGGAGTAAAGGATATTATCGATGCGACATGCAATATGCTTTCGGCAGTAACAAACATCCCACAGACGAAGCTCTTTGGAAGGTCACCAGCCGGCGAAAACTCCACCGGAGAGGGAGATATGGAGAACTATTACTCCTATGTGAATAAGATTCAGAAGTTGAACCTCAAAAGAAATCTTGGAGTGCTGATTGATATTATCTTGATAGCCGGAAAGTATAAAGGCGAGTTCGAGGAAATACCGGATTATACACTGAAATTTAAACCTCTTTGGAATCTAAGTGAAGCGGAACAGGCTGGGGTTGATCAGACGAAGGCGGCAACTGAACTTACAAAGGCACAGACCGCACAGGTTTATGTCGATATGCAGGCTCTTGATGCTTCGGAAGTCAGAAAGCGATTGGCAGAGAACGGAGAATTTACTGTTAATGATATTCTGGATGATGAAGACGATTGGGAGGCTATGGTAGATGATGCTCCGGTTAATGCCAATGAATCAGCCGAAACATCGAATACAGCATTGTCTGCAGAAACAAAAGCACCAAAGGAGCAGGAAGAAACTGAAACTGATTCAGCAACGGATACAACTATTCCTACCGGATGCGGTGTCATTGTTGTGAAAGATGGGAAAGTGCTTGTTGGCACAAGGAAAGACAATGGACTTGTGTGTGGACCTGGAGGACATATTGAAATAGGGGAAACACCGGAAGATGCGGCTATAAGAGAAACAAGGGAAGAATTTGGCATCAATATAGCAAATATAATTCCAGTAACTTTGATTTCTGGTATGTCCGAACAATATTGTCCTTCACAGGTTTTTCTATGCACAGAGTATTATGGAAACCCAATATGCTTTAATACAGAGATGGAAGATGCCCGTTTTGAAGATGTAGGAAGTGTTCTTGACATGGACTTATTCCTTCCGTTTAGACTTTCACTTGAGGACTTTCTAAGGCAACTGGATGAAATTCGGTTGACAGCTGAGGTAAGTCAAAGTAATATGGAAGCAGATGGAGGTCCTGGCTCCGGAAGATACCCAAAGGGTAGCGGAAAAAAGAATGAAAAGAGCGGCTCTAAGAAAAAGAAATCCCAGTCCTTGCCAATGACTGCAAAGGAAAAGGCGAAGGTGACGCATGATATAAATAATGTGTATCACGCAAAGTATAAGGGTAAGTCGAGCTGCTATATAAGGACGCATTCAAATGAGCCAGATAGCCCAGCTTATGTATATCGATTCAGAAACCATGGCTTTGATGATTACGAAATATACATGAAGGAATCCACAGATTAAGGAGGTTGTCCTATGAAAGAACAGTTATTAGCTGAATTGAAGGAATTGACTGAAAATGTCTCAGACACATACGATGACTTTGTGTATGGAATAAACTGTACAATGAAAAAGCAGGATGAAGAGGACATTCAAAGTGTCATTGATTTCATCAAAGAGAATCCAGAGAGAACATCATCCGATATTATTGAGTATTTGGATGAACTTGGAATATAAGATACGAGCCTTGCTGAGCGTGAGGCTCTTTTCTTTTGCCCTGTAGTGCCGCTAATTGTGGCATTATGGGGCTTTTTTAGTGTCAACAGTCAAATAGACGATTATAAGCTAATTTCCGAATAAGAGGCAATGAGAGAAGGTGAGAGTTTGGATGAAAGATTGAGAAAAGAACTGTTGCGGTCTGAATTAAAAGAGCGGAATAAGGGGAAAAAGATTATCCGATGCAAATACAGACCCAAGTATCCTGACAGTGCAGAAAGAGAGTACGTAAGATTGATAAATGCCTATATGACCATTGAGAAAGAAGTGCTTATGAAGTATATACCAGAGATTAAGCAAATACTCAATGATGGTACACAGCTGCATACTGATTCCAAGAAAGATAACGAGAAGAAACGCAGGACAGCTCGTTTTTCAGCTTTGGATAATACAATAGTCCGTCTTACAATTCTTTTTAAGGCTATTCAGAGAGAGCTTGATAGTGCCTTTGGACTTTATGATTTGAAAAGGCAGATAAATAGAATTGCCAACCTTGATCACAAACTCACAGTTCGGGAATGGAAAAAAGCAGTAAGTAAGACATTAGGTATTGATTTGCTTGATGACTATTATTCTGGAGAATATTACGCACAGATATTGGAAAAGTGGGTGTCTGACAATGTGGACTTAATAAAGACGGTTCCTAATCAATCTCTTGAGCGGATGAAGGAACTGGTTTATGAAAGCTATATGAAAGGTTCAACCACAACGAATATCGTAAGAGAAATTCAGCGCCAATATGGAATGAGTAAGCGTCATGCAAAACTAATAGCCAGAGACCAGACAGCGAAGCTTAATGCAGATATTACGGAGAGTCAACAGAGGGATGCGGGTGTGTCAAAGTATGAATGGTCTGGAGTAATGGATAGACGAGAGCGGAAAAGCCATAGAGAGCTGGAAGGAAAGATAATCAGCTGGGACAATCCGCCAGATGTAGGAAATGGCAGAAAATGCCATCCTGGACAGGATTATCAATGCCGGTGTTGCGCAATTCCGGTGTTTGATATAGATAATCTGGATTTGCCAGTTTGAAAGGAAGTGGTTGCATTGAAAAAGTGACAGAAAGCAGGAGGTGCAGAAAGTGAAGCTGAAACGAATTGACAGCATTTCCATGGATCAGACTTATTACACAGATGAAGGCTATCTTGTAGATCACCCAATTGTGACTACATGTGGCATATTTGAGTATAAGAATGATGATGGAAGCACACGGAGGGAACTCCGATTGCCTGAGAATGTCTTTGACAAGAAATCGTTGGAGAGTTACAAGGGCAAACCAATCATCATTACACATGATGCTGGAGAAGTGGATAAGGAGAATGTCCGCAGAGAACAGATAGGCACAATTATGAGTGAAGGATACAGGGATGGAGATAGCGTTCGCTGTGAGATTATTATTCATGATACAAATGCTTTGAAAAGTTGCGGATTGAAAGAGTTATCCCTTGGATACAGCCTTGATACTGATGATACTCCGGGAGTATATCACGGAGAGAAATACGATTGTATTCAGAAAAATATCGAAATCAATCATCTTGCACTTGTCGGAGAAGCAAGAGCGGGAGAAACTGCCCGCTTGAATATCGATGGCAAGGATGATGATACACAAATCTTAAAAGGAGGCAAAGTAATTATGTACAAACCTAATTCAAAAGGCCGCAGAGCTGATGAGGGCGAAGAGCTTACACCAGAAGAGATGGAAGCTGCTATTGCATTATTCAAGGCTCAGAAAGCCGCAAATCAGGCAACTGGTGAGGGAGTTGATGGAGAAAATCCAGAGGAAACACCAGCGGCTAATCCGGAGGAAAATGGAGAACCGGAAAAGACACCCGTTGAAAAGGTCAAGGAGAATATTGACCGCAGAGATGCCGAGGGTGATGGTATGTCGCCAGAGGATATTATTGCAGAGCAGAAAGCAGATCTTGATACTCTCTTACAGGAGATTGACAAGATGCAGGCTCAGAGCGATATGAATGGTGATGAAGGAGAAGATACTGGAGAGAAAGATGAAACTGCTCCTACAGACGAAAACACAGATTCGGATGATGAGGGAGCGGGTGCAGAATGCGATCCGGAGAAACAGAAAGGAGTAAACATGGATTCTGTGGATAAAATTATTCAGGACCGCCTTGATGTGTGCCGAATGGCTGACCGATTAAACCTTGATGGAGTTGAGGGACTTTCGGTAAGAGAAGGAAGAAAACGCATTATCAAGGCAGTTAATCCGAAGATGAATCTTGATGGAAAGAGTGACAGCTATATCAATGCAGCTTATGACATTGCAAAGCAGTCATTCCATGAGAGAAAGAGCACTAATGATCAGAGAGAGAGAATTGCAGCTGATAAGGTCCGCAAGGATGCAAAAGAGGTTAGTAATTCAACATCTGCTCGTAAGAAAATGATTGCGAATATGACAGGAGGTAGAAAGTAATGAGCACAGCAGTACAGACAAGTTATCCAAGTTGTTCTTGATGTGCAGACTATGTCGGATGATGAAGTGATAGAAGCTGGCGGGAGCAGAGATGAACAGATGTTGAAAACATTTGGTAATTTTTCAATCAGAACATCGAAACAGGAAGAATGTGTTAGATCAGACCAGCTTCTGTATGATGGAAGATGGTTTGAATGTATGTCTTCTCGCCTAAGCAGGAATACAATTTTAAAGCATTGGACATCAACATTTAAGCTGATACCAGTCAGCGAGAACAAAGAGCCGAGCAATTCTGAAATGGAGGAAACAGAATGACATTTTCGGAGGTTAAGAAGTTCATTTACGAACTTGTTAAGCGATATCATCCAGGAGCGATGGTGGTGTGGACGAAAACCAAAGGTGTAACACCTAAACCGCCATATATAACGCTTGGATATAGCAATTTGAATAGGTCAGCTTTTCCTTTGTCAGACGATGAAAGAGAACATAGATATTACAATTATGATTTCATTTTCGAAATCAATTTGTACACTGTGGGGAGAGAAGTTAAAGCTGGAAACAGCAACTACTATGAAAATACTGCAGTTGAGGACTTGGAAGAGTTTATCAGATTTCTTGATTCGGACGGAATAACAGAAGAGCTGGCAAAAAAAGATGTAACTATTGTTATGAATCCACCAATACGGGATTTGTCAGAGCTGATTGGAGACACGAAATTTAATTATCGTTCAATGTGCGAATTTACGGTATCGTATGTCGGATTAGCAGATGGAAAATATGGAGTTTTGGAAAGCAAAGCAGTTCCAAATCCGAGCGGTGGAGGAATGAAAGAATTTGCAGAGGTAGAAACCTATGCAATAGAAGAAATAAAAATACAGGAGGAAACAGACAATGGCGATTAGAAATAATCTTAATGATATTGTCAAGGTGGATATTGCAATTTCTACTCCCGGTTCAAGCGATGAGAGCTTTAGCAATGTGCTCCTTGTTGTCGAAGGTCCGGAAACAGGAAAGAAATCTACAGATAATATTGGAACAAAGGTCGTTAGTATTTCACAGGCATCTGAGCTTGTGGATTATGGATTTTCAACAGAATCACAGGCATACATTATGGCGAGTGTGGCATTTTCTCAGTCACCGGCACCAAGTCTTATCTATGTTGTTGCAAGGCAGGTTACAAGCGAGGAAACAGACCCTGTTACTTATGAAAAAATCAGCGTAACACTTGATAGAGCCAAAGAAACTGGCGGGTGGTATGGAATTGCCTTATCAAAGACATTTCTCACAAAGACTGACCTTGAAGAAGCTATCAAATGGACAGAATCCAATGACAAACTCTTTGGATTTACATTTATTGGAGAAACATTACCGGTCAGCACAACAAACTTCTTCCGCAGCTTTGCTGTTTATGGCGGTGGAGTACCAGATGTTGAGAGCAATCCAGATGAAAATTATTACATTTCTTTAGCAATGATGGCTAAGTGCTTTGGATATGATCCTGGAAGCGAAACATGGGGGTTAAAACCACTGGCGGCTGTATATCCGTGTAAGTTATCCACTGCTATGAAAAAATATTGCGATGAAAACTGCATTACATATTTTACAACTTATGCTAAAAAGAACGTCACAAGCTCGATGGGCGGCAAGGTGCTTGCAAACGAATGGATTGACACAATTCGATTCAGAGATTGGTTAAAGAATGACATGCAGGAAAGAGTATTTAATCTTCTTGTGTTGAACACGAAAGTGCCTTTTACTGATGAAGGTATTACTGCGGTTGAAGGCAAGATGGAGGAATCGTTAAAAGTGGGGCAGAAAGTCGGAGGAATTGCGCCTACAGAGTATGACGATGATGATAATGAAATTCCGGGATACACAATAACTGTGCCTTCATCCTCAAGTATGAGTGATTCAGAAAAGGCATCCAGACAGTTGACAGGCTGCAAGTTTACCGCCAAGTTAGCAGGAGCAATCCAAGTAGTAAATATCAGTGGCAACCTTGTGTACGCATAGAAGGAGGTGAAGGTTAATGCCAAGAGTAACAACTTATAATCCGAAAAAGATAACGCTTGCACTCGGAAACCATATTGCAAGTGGTTTTGCTGATGACAGCTTTATTGTTATTGAGCCTGCTGGCGATGGAAACAGCTATGTGGCAGGAGCAGATGGTGAAGTCTGCGTGAGTGTGGATCCGTCATCCATCTATACCGTAAAGGTATCTGTTCTTCAGAACTCTAAAACAAATGCATATTGCAAGAAGATGTATGAGAAGATGAAGAAAAATGGTAAGGGATTTTTCCCTGTTACAGTGAAGGATCTTGTTGGCAATGAGAAATTCAGCGCATCTACAGGCTGGATTACTAAGCCCGCAAGCAAAACTTACGGAAAAGCACAGAACAATCGCGAGTGGGAGATTGTAGTAGCTGATGGTGTAGAAAGTTAGGAGGTAAAATATGGCACGATTAAAGCAGCTTGAACCAAAGAAGGAAACGATTGGAGGTCTGAATTTTTATATAAGACCTTTTCCAGCTATGGTTGCCGCAAACCTTACGGGAGATTTAGCTTCGTTGCTTACCCCGGTTCTTGCAGCACTTATGCCGCTTGTAGGCAATAGCGACAATGAAAGCGATGGAGAAGATGGAGATTTGATGGACATTGATGTAAATGATGCGGCCGCTTCCATTTCAAAGAGTATGGAAGGGTTTTCTGGTAGCAAAGTTGAATCGATGATGAAAAAATTGCTCATTACTCATAAGAATGTAGTCGTTGAACTTCCCGTAATGGATGAGGACGATGTGGAGACAGGAGAGTATTCACAGGAAATACTTGATATGGATATCGTAAATGAGATTTTTTGCGGGGATGTACAGGACATGTTCATTCTCGCTTTTTATGTTATCCGTTTGAACTTCAATGGTTTTTTCAAGAGACTCGCCGGCCCATCTGGGAAAGTAGGCGAGTCTATAGCGAAGAAGATGAGGAAGATATTGTAAAATACGGAAAACTTGACACCTCGCAATTTTCCGAGCTGGAGTTAAGAATGTACATACTGATTAAAGCTAAATTAGCTTCAATGTTTGAGTTGAAGGAATATTACACCTTAGACGAGGCATTGAAGCTATATGCTTTATATCGTATGGATATGGATATTCAGAATGGAAAGGCTGAGGAAATGAGAGAAAGGAGGGAATAGCATTGACGATAAGAGACATTGCGGTTGCATTTGGTATTGAAGTTGATCAGAAAAGTGTCAGTGCGGCAGAGAATGCCATTAAAGGTGTAAAAAATATGGCCTCAAAGCTCTTAGGCGCTATTGGGATAGGCTTTTCAATTGCCGGTATTGCAAACTTGGCGGAAGCTGCGGCAGATGCAGAGGCATTAAAATCGCAGTTTTCGCAGGTGTTTGGAGATTTAGAGCAGGACGCTTCAGACAAGCTTGATAAGATTGCTGATGATACTGGAGTAACTGTAAATAGAATGAAGGGCAGTTTTACCCAGATAGCCGCATTTGCAAAGACAACAGGAATGGAGCAGGCGGACGCATTAGATATTGCTGACAGATCCATGAAAGCCGTTGCGGATTCTGCCGCATTCTACGATAGAAGCATAGAGGATGTAACTAATTCCCTCCAGTCTTTCTTGAAAGGTAATTTTGAAAATGACGCTGCTCTTGGTCTTTCATGTACTGAGACAACGAGAAATACAGCCGCAAATGCGTTGTACGGAAAGTCGTTTAAAGACTTGTCAGAAGCGGAAAAACAGCTGACATTACTGCAGATGGTTGAGGATGCGAATAAAGCCTCTGGTGCAATAGGACAGGCGGCCAGAGAATCTGATACCTGGACCAATCAGCTTGGTAATTTGAAACAGAATGTGCAGGATTTGAAAGCGGCGGCTGGAAATGCGTTCTTAAAGCCGGCAGTAATGGTATTAAAACTGCTAAATTCCCTAGTATCAAAGGCAACTGTGGGGATGAAAAAGCTGACATCAGAGACAGGAATCCTAACCAAAGCATTCAATGGTATGCATGCTTTAGTAAAAAGATTGAAGCCAGCTATTGATCGAATGATGCAGACCTTGCAGATAGGGGCTAAAAAAGGCATGGGAATGGTGAAAAATGTTATAGATAAACTTGGTGGAGTTGATAACGCTCTGAAGCTCTTGGCTATTATTGCCGGAGCTTTTTTTATTGTAATGAATTGGAGCAAAATCATATCTGGAGCAAAAGCATTTATTACATTACTTACAAAGATGAAAGGCTTATTCAGCTTGGCAAACCTAAAGACTTTGGCAATAGTGGCAGCGGTTGTTTTACTAGCGTTGATTGTTGAGGATTTCATCAATTTCCTTATGGGGAATGATTCAGTTATCGGCACGATTTTCGATAAGGCAGGCATTGGTGCAGATAATGCCCGGGAAGCCATTTTTAAAGCTTGGCAGAAAGTGAAAGAGTTCCTGCTTAATGTATGGGATTTTCTCAAACAAGCTGCCGGAATGTGGGTTGACACTGTTAAAGGATTCTTTGAGAGGCACGGAGAAAGTATAAAAGAGAACTTTATGAGAGCCTGGGGAATCATAAAAACTTTTCTGAGTGGAGTGTGGACATTCATATCACAGTTAGCGGCAACGATATTTGGTGGAACAGAAGATAGTATTGATGGTTCTACAACAAGCACAAAGGATAAACTATTGTCAGTACCATAGCCGGTAGGTCTATTAGTCTAGTGCATAAAACCAGAATGTAAGTGATGTGTTAATATATATTACATCGTAAATTGGAATTATCGCACTGGACAATGAATGTTTGGTGCGATTTTTTTGCGTGAAAGAGGTGCATGGAATGAATGATTCAATTGAATTGAAATTGGTAACAGAAGATGAAACAGAGTGTCTGCACAGACTATAGGTAGAAGCGTTTATGCCATTATATGAAAAATATCAAGATGATGATACAAGTCCGGCAAAAGAAAGCCTGAAAAGAGTAACAGAGAAGATTATTGAGGAAAATTCGGATTTTTACTTCATTGTGTTTCATGGAGAAAAAGTTGGAGGTGTGAGAGTCAGTAGGCATAAAGGTGAAAAGGTGTATAAAGACGTTAATTGGATATCTCCTATTTTTATAATTCCAGAATTTCAAAATAAAGGGATTGCGAGCACGGTGATAGAACAATTATTTGATATTTATCCAGATACAATAGAATGGCGTTTAGATACGATTAAGCAGGAAAAAGGCAATTGCTATTTATACGAAAAATACGGCTTTGTTAGAGTTGGCGAGGATATAGTGGTAAATGAAAAGATGACATTGGTTGGTTATGTAAAAAATTGTATTAATGTACGAAGATTTGATAGCTGCCTTTTTACTATATGATATATTATTAAATTTATAGAATTAAATATTTTTCATGAAAAAAAGTTGCATAAAAAATATTTAATGATATAATAATGATAAGTAAATAGGAAAAGTGACTTGGAGGAATGAGCCATGATTATAGAGGTAAGAGCAAAAAACTGTTATGCATTTGAGGATGATATTACATTTTCAATGAAAGCAGATATGCGAAATAAAAAATTTGGAGCAAATGTTCACAAAGAGAATAATTTTAATGTTCTTAAAACGGTAGGAATATATGGACCAAACAATGCTGGTAAAACATGTCTAATCAAGTGCATTAGGGCAATAAGAAATGTACTTTTAAATAAGAAGAATGGACTGATGCCAAATATATTTACTGATAGTGATGTATGCGAGTTAGGTGTTACATTTATGGCATCTGGAAGAAAGTTTTCTTATGATTTTAAGTATGATGCAGAAAAAGAAGAATATATATATGAGTCATTTTCGGAGATATTTAAAGATCAGTACAACAACGAAAAGGAAGTTTGTTGGTTAAAAAAAGATACTGTTAGTGAAATATATGAGTGTATTGATGAATCTGTTCAGAATATGATTTCAGTTGTATCGAAGAATAATTTGCTATGCTATGTGGTAGATACAAGTAAATTCGAACATATCAATGAGATGAAGCAGATTCTTGTCGGATTTGCAGAAAAAATTGATATCATCAATATGAATAACATACCTATGCAGCACACGATTGAACTTATGAAGAATAAGAATCAGTTACAGCAAAAGGTTGTTGAGTTCATAAAAAATGCTGACTTATATATGGATAATTTTGAATATGTGGATATGGATAAGATACAGCTGAAAACTGGTGAAGGTGACGAAAAGCCAGATGAGAAAGTGCTTGATATTCCGGAGAACATTATGGATCAAATTAGATTGGTATCCACATATAAAGGAGTCCATGTACCAAGTATGATGTTTGATTCTACAGGAACAAAGAAGATTGCCGCTATTGCCAGCTATGTAATTGAAGCACTTGAACAAGGCAGGATTTTAGTCGTGGATGAGTTGGATAGCAGTATTCATTTTAAGCTCACCAGGGCGATTGTTGCGATGTTTAATAATGAATTAAATACAAGTGCACAGATGATATTTACAGTACATGATATAAATCTTATGGATTGCAAGAGAATGTTTCGAAAGGAGCAGATTTGGTTTGTTCATAAGGATGAAGAAGGTGTGTATGTATATTCGCTTGCAGATTTTACAGCACAGCAGGGCGTACGAGATACGACAGATGTTATGGAAAAATATCGGAAAGGTGCGCTTGGAGCTTTGCCTGATCCTGAATTGATTAACTCATTGCTTAGTATTAAAAGTGGTGTAAAGGGGGATGATGCCGATGCCAAATAAGCTCCCTAAGTTTTTGGATAACCATAAAATCTGTATTATCTGTGAAGGTAATGAGGAATATGAGTATCTAAATCGATTAAAAAATTTAAAAGTATGGAATGAGCAATATGATATTTCATTGGTCAATGCCGGTGGAAATGGTAATATCCCGGCAAGGTATCAGGACCGATATCAAAATGGAGCAGATGAACTTGTGCTTGTGTTCTGTGATACGGAAAAGAAACCACATGAGCAGTATGAGGACATTAAGCGTAAGATTAATGTGTTTCATGGTGTGGATAATGCTGCAGATGAAGTGATTATGTTTGGTAATCCCTGTACGATGCAGATAATATCCAAGCATTGGACCGACGAAAATTTGAAATCTCCTGCAAAACCGGTGAATTCTCCATTGATAAAGAAATATACCGGAGTTGAGAATTACAAAGGAAGAGCAGACCAGATTCAGAAAGTTATGGAACATGTTACTGCGGAAAATTACAAAGATATGAGTCGACGAGTGAAAGATTTGGATTCGGATGATTCTGTTACTGGTAGCAGTAATTTTGGAAAGTTCATAAAGCTGTTTGAGAGTGATGA
>OHJJ01000755.1_pt1 | contig 13619 bp, 8 predicted proteins | sample 1568551 | NCBI WGS metagenome assembly OHJJ01 (sample SAMEA3879505, study PRJEB24766) | human gut metagenome | biome: human-associated habitat; feature: feces | place: USA | collected 1985/1987 | reverse complement strand
CCTTACTTTTGGACGCAGCCGATCTGCACTGTCGCCGGCATAAGAATGGGGTGCTGATCCTCGTATACTTCTTACCGCAGCAATCATCCCTCCATGATAGGCGTTATAATCATCAGAACTGAGCATATTCGTTTCATGATTATCCTCATTCTTTACGGTGGCATCCATAACGGATAACCGTTTTCTGAACAGTTCCGGAGAATATTCACCTTTTACCGCTCCTCCATACGCATGACCGCCCCATCGTACAAAGACATCAGCCAAATCATCGACGGTCTGCCAATTTTTGGATTCCAAAAGCGCCGACACCCCAGCACCATAAGTCCCCGGCGCATCACCAAAAATTCTGTATGCTGCATTCCGCCAAGATTCTTCATGTGTCATCCCGCTTTTTTCCATTAAGCTGCTTTCCTCGGAAATATGCTTTTTGATATAGTTGTCATTTTCCGATTCATTAAGATCTGCTACCAGTAAAACAGCTTTATCCAGCAGCTCGACAATAGTCGGCATTGTGTCACGGAATAACCCGCTGATTCTAGCGGTCACATCTATACGGGGACGCATTAATTCAGAAAGGGGAATCACTTCCAACCGTTTAACCTGAAGACTTCCCTTTTCCCAAACGGGTTTGATGCCCATAAAATAGAGAAATTCTGCTATACACTGACCATGGCTGCGCATATTGGAGCCTGACCAAAATACCATTCCTATATTTTCAGGATATTTTCCTTCATTGGCAATATACTGCTCAATGACCTGATCACCCAATCTTTTACCAAGCTCCCATGCTGCTTTTGTAGGAAGCACCCTCGGATCTAAGCCGAAAAAATTACGTCCGCTCGGTAAAAGATTGACTCCTCCAGTGTGGGGAGATCCTGACGGTCCAGGGAGTATGTACCGCGAAGAGAGCCCATCCATGATATGATCCATTTCCTCCGCAGTCTTCCATAAGCGCTGAATCAGGTCATGACATATATAGGAAAGTATACCTGCCACCTTCTTCTTCCACGATTCATTTTCCTCGGATATACAAGTTTCAAGAAGAGCTTTTTCTATTCCTTCATCACTGAAATCATAGGCCTCCAATATTTTTATAATATTTTTAGTCTCATTACGTATTCTTGACATCAGCTCACTGTAAGTGATTTGAAACCGGGGATGCAATTTACCTGCGTTGCCAATGATTTCATCAACGGTGGTGTCATATTTTTCCGCCCATATTTCATAAATTGACGGGATTTCCCCGTTATCCAATCGCAGAAACTGGAGAATTTCATCGATAAGAATTTCTCCTTGGGGTGCTTGTCCCAATATATGAAGTCCCACATGGACTTCACCATTCTTCAATTCTTCAAGGTATTGATGAAGTTTTCCGACATATTCTGGAAAAGGCTTGTTCTCATCATAAGGTATTTCCCCGTCTAATTCGGCTTTTTCGGCAAGTTCTCTGATCATCGGCTCCAAAGAGCCTGCATTTTCCGGTTGTATTTGCATAAAATGGGCATACTCGTCCATCATCTTTTCCAATTCCGCCAGCTCATCATAAACACCCGCTTCGGCAAGTGGTGCCGGCAAATAATCAACCAGACATGCTGCACTTCTTCTTTTAGCCTGTATACCTTCCCCTGTAATTGTCATATGGTAAGGATAAATATTAGGCAGGTCCCCCAATGACAAATCGGGATAACTTTCCCTATCCAGCCCCGCTCCCTTTCCGGGAAGCCATTCCAGATTCCCATGTGTCCCTACATGGATAACGGCATCTGCTTTCCATTCATCACGAATCCATTGATAAAAGGAAATATATTGGTGAGTAGGCGCTACATAAGGATCATGATAAATCTTGGCAGGATCCATCCCATATCCGCGAGGCGCCTGAACGGTAATAAAAATATTGCCGTCCATAATTCCGGGAACCAATAAGTTTTTATAATCATCAAGCATAACTTTACCGGGAGCCTCTTCCCAGTCTTTTTCCATCTGTCGCTTTACCGATTCAGGAAATGTTGCAAAAAAGTCAATATACGCCTTAGAAAAATTTTTATTACATTCTTCTACTTGTTTATCAGTAAGCATGGATATATCATTTGTCGCATGAGCAGTTAAAGTCTTAATAAAACTCTCCGTATCTTCAGGAATAAAATCAACCCGGTATCCTTCCTTCTTCATACGCTGTAAAAGCAGGCGGATACTTTCAATAGAATCCAAACCGAATGCACTTCCGATGCTTGCGTTAGTGGGCGGATAATTATGGAAGATAATTGCAATTTTTTTATCTTTATTCTCTTTACTCCGCAATAACGCCCATTTTTTTGCCTTGGAAACCATAAAAGCCATACGCTCTGAAATAGGAAGATATTCCACCTCTCCATTTTCCTTCATATGTTTTGCCGCAACAGGCACACCATGAATAATTCCGTCAAACTCCGGCATGGAAATACTAATGGATATTTCCACGGGATTCATGCCTTCTTTGGATCTCGCCCATTCCTGTTCAGGCATGATTAAGGAATATCCTTCCAAAACAGGAATGCTTATTTTTTTTAGTTCCTCTTTTGTAATAGATCCTGATGCGGTAAAAGAAAATTTCAAGGTATTAACAATTATATCTACTGCCGGCCTCCCGTCTGCCATGAAGTAATTATGAAATACTTCGCTAAGCGTAGGCATTCCCATTTCGGAAACAGGAAGTCCGTTAGTAAATACGGCAATTGCATTCATGCCCTGCCTTTCACATTCACGAATAAACGCATTCTGATACTGTAAATCTCCCCATATCCACTCATCTCTGTAAAAAATCATCCCAACCGTTGGTCGGTCCTCTCTGCAGAACATTTTTTTATATCTTCTCAAATCGGTTGTACACAGTTCCGGCAGTCCAGGATGATATATTCCTGCCCAGCAGTAAGCGGACGGTTCTGCCGGCATCTCCCCGCCTTTATTCGTTATAAATTGCAAAAAGAGCCACAAGTTTTTATAATTTTTGATTCCGCTGTAAAAACTATACTGCTTAATCTTTTCAACATCCGCTTCACTTACTCCGTTCCGCGCCTCTTCCTCCGCAGATCCCGCAGCATCCATGTAGTACGGAATCGACTTAGCCGCAAAAAACGCCAGACATTTATCCCAAAACATCGTCCGGATAGTCGTTCCCATAAAACGAATCATAACTAAATCGGCATCGCCAAGTTGTTTTTCCCAGATTCTGCTCCATAAAGAAGTACTTTCTACTTTCAGCGTCTCATATTCCGCCGGAACAAGCCCCTCTCTTTTTAATTCACTGCAGGCTTTGCGCATCATAAAGAAACGACGGTCTACATTTGTTAAATAAATAACTTTCCCTTCCATTTATCTCCTCATATAATTAACTATTTAATAAAAATATGGTTATTCCCACAATTCCGGATAAACAGCTCGTGCAACAGCTTCAACAGAATCCGTTACATGTTGGGACATTACATACTTATACCGTTCCGAAAAGAAAATAAACTGATTATTCTTAACAGCTTTTACATCCTGATAAGCAGGATTTTGCATAAGCTCCTTTTTAAACTCATTTTCATCATCCCCTTCCCGCGTTTTCCACACAGGAAGCAAAAATACATCCGGATTTATAGAGGGGATGAGTTCATTCGACAAATAAACACCGGCGCCTTTGGGAATATCAATACCATCTGCGCCATTTTTTACATGCGCCATTTTCAATATTTCATTAAACAGCGTGCCCCGCTTCCCGATAATTCCGCGGAAGGAAAGCGCGACAACTGTCTTTTCCTGATTAGGACTTAATACCGACAATTTCTCCTCTATGGCTTTTCGCTTCATACGCATGCGGGAAACAACCTGATCTCCCCGTTCGCTTTCCCCCACCGCCTTAGCCATTCCCTGCACTTTCAGTTCTACTTCATCCCATGTAGTCGCTGTAACTGACACATATACAGGAACTCCCATACCTGACAGGACTTCTGTTATTCCGTTTGAGACAGCAGAAGATATAATTACTAAATCAGGATTCAGCTCCATAATATTTTCGGGATTCAATTCAACAACATGCCCCACCGCCTCACGCTGCGCTTCAGTAACAAAGGTGATATCAGGATTCCCCGCATATTTGCTGAGACCAACAATTCGGCTTATATCCACTAAATCAAGAAGCACTTCATCTGTTCCATAAGTAGTGGAAACAATCCGCTGCGGTTTATGTGGAATCTTTACGGTACGCCCCAGTTCGTCTGTCACTACATAAGCATTATTTTCGACAGGCACTTCGGCAAAATGAAAACGGCACCCGTTTGTTGCTAAAAAAATAATACATAATAGTACAAATATTAGTTTTTTCATGTTTTCGCCATTCTTATATGCCCACTAAGTTTTGCATTCCATATTTTCTCATAAAGGTATTCTGCCCCTCTTATTCCGCAAAGAGGAAGGTCGCTCACTGCCATTTCATCATAAACAGGTCTTGTAATATGGCAACTTACAAAAGGCCTATTCATACGGAGTAATCGTTCCGTTTCATGTGAACTTGACAGAATCAACCCGCCATCCCATTTTTTATAATCTTCAGCAATAGATATGTCATTAATGCCGATTACTCTTACTGTATCCACTGCCGGCGTTTTGGAGCAGGTATCTGCCTGCAAATGAACAGTCAAATTTTCTGTGTCCGCCCATTCCCCCCGCAACGCTTCTGCAATTCCCAGACTCTCTTCCGGTGGTGCCGAAAAAAGAATGCGGTCGAACCAAAGCGTTCCCCACATGGATTTCATATTATTTCCAAAATGAAGAAGCCTTTTCTGTCTGCATCTGATTTCCATTTCTGCTGCTTTCAAAGAAGCCGAATTTACTGCTTCTGCGATTCTATTCAACCATCGCAAAGTCCCTTCCATCCCATAGGGAAGCCCCACAGAAATATAGGGGATATCGAATCGGGATTTCATGTCTTCTGCTGCTTTTAACGCCAGTTCATTCCTTACCACTATATTCAATGCCGCTTCCGGAGCTTTCATAATACTTTCCCAGGAATCTCCCACACCGGGCATGGACACTACATGTATATCGCATAACTCCAGCAAACGTCTAATTTCAATGGCATCAGCTTTTCCGCGCAGATAAACGGAAGAAAGTCCAAGCACATTGACACCATCAGATTTTTTTAAAGGGTTCATCTGCTGCACCAGCAGAGATAAGGCCCTTGAGAACCCGCCCGCAAAGCTCCCGTGAAGTCCCCCGCTGTCTATTCCATATACGGGCCACGGCAGATGGCTTTTAGCCGCAATCCCCTCAATATCATCACCTACAAGACTTATACTGCAATTATTTTGAACAAATAGCCGCTCCGGATTTCCATTTTTTTTCAAGTATTCAAATCCATTAATCAGATCCTTCTCCGTTCCATAAACCAATGAATTCTGATCCGGCTGCGTGCAATAAAATCTTTCCGCTGCACCGGGCATACTGTCATCAATATATTTCATCGCATAAAAGTAGCACCATAGCGGACCATTCACTATGACATAGCTGCCGGGAATTGATGCAAACAATGCAGCGGAACCGGTTAACGCACAAGTTCCTATCCGATGACAGGAATTTTCCCACTCAGATGGTTGCATAGGCAATCCCCCCCTTATTCCCATATCGGCAAAGCAGCCGGTATAATGCCCGAAATATCATAATTTCTCCATTTGTACCAACCATCGGTACCATAGGTATAAAAAATTGTTTCGTTTTCGTGCTGACAATTTCATTCGTCGTCAAAAGTATATCGGCAGCATCTATCAACTCCTGTCCGTCTTGCCCGTCATAGACTGGAATTGACTCCTCTTTTTCAATCCGATGGCGATATTCCGCTTTTTCCTTATCAGTTAAATTATCATAAAGAATTACCGCCTCAATACGCATTTCCAACTGCCGCAGGGCGGAAATTGTATCTGACGGATTATACCAGTGCGTACCGCGGCCAATACCGATGACTGCCTTTTTACCTTTTGTGATATGCAGAATCGATTTCACATAAGAATCTATTCTCTTCTTTTCTTCCTCTATAATCACTTTTGCCTTTTCTACGTTTTTATGAAGCCGTCCTATTTCAAGAATCCATTTACAAGTATTTTCCCAACCGATTGGATATATATCTTTAACGGCATGGATACCAAATTTCTTTTCTAACAAATCAGCCATTCCATTCATACGATCTGATTGTCCCGTTGTTCCCAGCACGATAGCCAATTCAGCAGCAGGAGCATTCGCCCATTCGGGAAAAGGAAGATAGCCGGGAAACTGCCCCTGTACCTCCAATCCGAGTAAGGAGAGAAGGCGTTTCACCTCGGTCACATACTGCCCTTCGGGCCCCATTTGGTCTCCTAAGAGCAGAATCCTATTAAGTACGTGCTCACAGGGTCTAAAAAAGCGCTCTATGATCGTTTCCGCCGTCTTATAATACCCCTCTGAATACTCACCGCCAAGAAAGCCCGCATAAGGAATACAGATCACCGGAATCCCGTACCTCATTTCCGCATCTGCCGATTCTGACTCTGCATCATCTCCAATAACTCCTGCCACACAAGAAGTCGCAATAAAAAGACATTCCGGATGATATGTTTCCATAACATACGAAATACTCTGCCGAAGTCGGCCTGTTCCACCGAAGATACTGTCTTTTTCCCGTATATTTGAGGAAACAAGAGGCACACATTCCATATTTTCCTGTCTGCCGTCAGCAAGAATCCGGTAATGCGATCCCAGATCCATCGTCTCTGCCACATGGACACACCCCATGGGACTGTGAAAAATTACTGCACATCCCCAGCAGCATGCAACCGCCCTCCATACGCCCGACATAGTACAGCTGCAGGACCTATTTTTAGAAAGAAGCCACTTAGTTCTCGGTTCCATAAATATCTACCAGCTTTTCTAATTCCTCAAACGTTATCGGTGTCGGTACAGATAACTCTTCATTCATCCAAATATCATTCGCTAATTTTCTGTATATATCCGCCTGCGCTGAATCCGGTGCATACTGAAGCACAGTCTGTTTCGAATTTTCAGAAATATTCACAATTCTGTCGCGCGGTACGAAAGCTACCAACTTTGTATTTAAACGCTTAGCAAATTCCGTGAGCAACTTCTTTTCGTTGGGTGTGTTCCTGCTGTTGCCAATAATACCTGCGAGTCTTACATTTCCGCGCAGCAAACCGCCGCACACCTTTGGCGATATTATTAGCTGCATAAAGAGACATTAATTCACCTGAAGACACGATATAGATATCAGACGCATATCCTTCCCTTATGGGCATTGCGAACCCCCCGCATACCACATCACCAAGTACATCATACAAGGTTAAATCGACAGAAGGCAGTGCATTCAGTTTGTCCAACAGCTGTAAAGATACGATAATCCCCCTTCCGGCACAACCTACTCCGGGCTCAGGTCCGCCGGTCTCTACACAGGTAATCCCGTTAAATCCGGCATGGACTATATCTTCCGCTTTAATATCCTCAATCTCACAAGCCCGAACCTTATCCAAAATAGTTTCTTTACATATGTGCCCCAAAAGCAACCGGGTCGAGTCATTCTTCGGGTCACAACCGATTTGGCAGACTTTTCTCCCCATCAGACTTAACGCGGCAGAAACATTCGATGCAGTTGTGGATTTGCCAATACCGCCCTTTCCATAAAAAGCAATTTTTTTCATGAGAATCTCAACCTTTATTTTTAATAATATGATCGAATCATATATTGTTCCTTACTCATTATTATATACAAATGCGAATGTTTTTGACAGAATATTCTATAATCTATAAATCATTCTCTAATAAAATAGTTTTATACGACATTTATTTAGAAATAAAATATCACCATCAAATCAAGCAGATGGACTCCGGTCCTTACTTTCTCTCCATCAACCGAATTTTCAAGACAATGCCCATCTTACTAAAGCTGTGCGGATAAGCGCTCCATATGAAAAGATCCTCCTGCTGTATAAGACAGAGAAGGATCTTAATATTTTATTATGATTCTAAAATCATGCTTCCGCTCTATTTCTGCTGCTCCTGACATGTTCATGCCAGGTTACCCAAATGGATGTAGCTACGCAGACGGAAGAATAAGCGCCTGAAATAAATCCGACAAGCATGACCAAAGCAAAGTTCTTTGTAGTATCTCCACCAAAAAGATAAAGGGAAGTAACACAAAATAATGTGGTAATCAGTGTGTACATAGAGCGGCGAATAGTCTGATGAATAGAGTCATTAGCTAAAATAGCAAAACTGTCCGTCCGCCTGTGAGTATGAATCGCTTCCCTAATACGGTCAAAGATAACAACCGACTCATTCATGGAATAGCCTAAAACCGTTAAAATAGCTGCCAGGAAAGACGCATCCACTTCCAAATGGAAAAAGGCAAATACGCCAAGCACCATCAAAATATCATGAACGATGGCAACAATCGCTGCAAATGCAATCCTATGCTCAAAACGGATTGTCATATATAAAATCATAGCGCCAAAGGATAACAGAACATTTAAAAGTGTATTTTTGGTTACTTCTGATCCAATAACCGCGCCTACCGTCTCAATACGTTTTACTTCTGCCGTACCTACTTTGGTATTGATATGGTCGATTATGGTCTGTGACTCATTTGCACTCAGGTTTCTCGTGCGAATAATAACATCATTTCCCGATTCCCCATCTATAGACCCGGAGAGCTGGATAACCGCCGTTTCCAATCCATCTTCCCGAATCCCATTTCGAACTTGTTCTACGGTCACATTTTGACTGAACCCCAATTCAAGAATTGTTCCACCGGTAAAATCAATGCCCCAGTTAAACCGGAACATAATAATAGACATGATAGAAAGCAGTACCAACAAACCGGAAGCAGAAAACCAAAGCTTTCTCTTTGCAATAACATCAAAATTTTTAAACATTAGCTTCATCCCCCTTTTTACCACCAAACCACCAGGGGTTATGAATCCAGTTCGCGTTAATCAGAAGGTAAACATAGAAACTGCTACGCCAAGCCCCAATGAAAACGCAAAGCCTTTAACCGTCGCACTTCCCAAGAAAAATAAAATGCATGATGTAATAATTACTGTCATATTCGCATCAAAAATTGTAACAAAAGCACGTTTAAACCCAGACTGCACCGCCAGCCGCAAAAGTTTTCCGGATGCAATTTCTTCTTTAAATCTTTCAAAAATCAATACATTCGCATCCACAGCCATACCGATCGATAAAATAATCCCTGCGATACTGGGCAGTGTCAATGTTGCATGGAGCACATAAAGTATGCCCAGCAGTATCAATACATAAACAAGAAGCGCCGTATCTGCTACAAACCCCGATATACGGTATACTGCAAGCATAAAAAATACAACAAGGGAAAGTCCAATTGCAAAGGCTACTACCGACTTGTCTTTCGAATCCTGCCCTAAAGACGGACCTACCGTACGAACTTCAAGCACCGATACTTTAACAGGCAGTGCACCGCTGCGAAGAAGAATCGCCAGATCTTTAGCCTCTTCTAATGTCCTTTGTCCGGTAATAACTGCGGATCCACCTGTAATTGCATCATTGACAATAGGATTCGTAAGTAAATCCCCATCCAGATAAATCCCTACATGACGGCCGATATTGGCTGCAGTAAGCTTCGCAAATTTATCTCCCCCTTCTTTACTAAATTGTAAGGCAACAAGAGGTTCTCGATTCTGTCCGATCTGTTCTCTCGCATCTTTCAGGTCTTCCCCGGTAAGACAAACATTCCCCTCTTCATCCCTAAATTCAAGAACAGCTGTTTTTCCGATAGTTTCGATAGCTTTCTGCGGATCCCTTTCCCCCGGAAGTTCAATAATAATACGATTTGCGCCTTCCCGTTGGATGATAGGCTCTGTCAACCCCATTTCATTGACGCGCTTTTGCATAATATTAATAACTTGAACAATAGACTCAGTTGTCACCTTGTTCTGCTCAGTATCTTCCGCCTGCATAATGATATGCGTCCCGCCCTGAAGATCGAGCCCCTGCCGTATATTTCCTGCTAACCATCCGATGGATGCGGCAAAAATGCCGATAATTACACCGATAACGACAAAAAACTGCAGCAATTTTCCCGTGCGGAGCGAGCTTGCCCTCTTCTTTTCCAAAACTTCATCCCCTTTTCGTAATAATGATACGTTTTTCTGTAACTATTTTTGAGATATATTTATCATAAATTCCATTAGGGACAGAATCCATCACCTGGAAATCCCATAAAACAGACACACGTTTTTCAGGGGAGACTCTTTCGAGATATCTGTCATAATATCCTGCTCCCATCCCCAAACGGGTTCCGTCTACTCCACAGGCAACCGCAGGAACAAGCACTAAATCTAAATCTTCTGGTGCAATCATTGTATAAGGTGCAGGAAGATTCCTTAACCCAAGAGGTCCTTTTGTAAAGCCGGACATGGAAAAAAGCCGCCCGGCCCCCATCTGTCTTTCAGGCAGACAAACGGGAATATATATTTCCTTTTCATCCGCCAAAGCCTGTCCAATTAATGGATCCAGATTTGACTCCCCCCTCATGGCTAAAAAAGCCATAATGCGGTTGGCCTTTTTATATTGCGGCAGAGAAACGATATTTGCCCGTAAACACATTGCCATTTTATCCGTTTCATCAGTAGAAAGAGCCCGCCTTAAGGCGAGCATCTTTTTCCGAAGTTCCTTTTTCTTATAAATAAGAAGAGGCTCTTCCATGATCATTTATTTCTTTTCCCTGCTGATCTCATTACCATTTTCATCGACTTCAATAACTTCCTCTATAATCTCTGTACCTTCTTCAGCAGCGCTGTCAACCTCAACAACTTCTTCTACGGTCTCGGTATCTGTCGTTTTTCTCTGTTTAGAAAGCCGATCAGTTTCTTCCGGGTTTTCTGCTTCTGCACCAATTACTGCTGCACCGGCTTTTTTTGCCGTTTCAGTATCAATCAGATCAACGTCACCATGATGAATTGCTGTTTTTTCAACCTTAATTATAACCTTAGGTGCGATTTCCAGTTCTACATATTTATCACGCAATACCTTGATAACTCCATAAATACCACTGGAAGTCACTACATGATTTCCTTTTCTCAGGGACAGGAGAAAACGCTTGCGCTCCAACCGCAACTTCTTCTGGGGACGATACATAGAAAAGTAAAAAAAGGCAATTAAAATCAAAAGTGGCCAAAACTTCTCTAAAATATTTACTGCATCTTCCACTATACTCACCTCCAAACATCATATGGTTTATTTTACCACAGCAGTCTCTGGTTGTCTTTACTTCCAAACTGACGATTCAACTCAAATTCTTATAATCACTATAATTTACGATAAACATTATTAATCGCAATCATTTCTTCCTTTACGATGCAATACTCTCGGGCCATCATCGCTTATAATGTTCCATAAAATGCTCCCTGAATTCAGAAAAGTTTCCTTGCACAATCGCTTCACGCATATCACGCATGAACTGAAGTAAAAAATACAGATTATGAATCGTCACCAATCGAAACGCCAGCAACTCTTCTGATTTATATAAATGCCTGATATAAGCTCTTGTATAGTTTCGGCAGGTATAACAGCCGCAGCTTTCTTCTATCGGGCGAAAATCCCTTTCATATTGTTTATTTTTCATGTTCATACGTCCTGTATGGATCATTGCCATTCCGTTGCGAGCCACACGAGTCGGAAAAACGCAGTCAAACATATCTACTCCGCGTGCCACACCTTCCACCAGACAGTCCGGCGTTCCTACGCCCATAAGGTATCTTGCTTTTCCTTTCGGCATCCATTGGGTCGTTTCTTCTAAAATATCATACATCAAATCATGAGGCTCTCCTACGGATAATCCGCCGACAGCCATTCCATCAAAAGGCAGCGAAGATATTTCCATCGCACTTTGTTTTCGTAAATCTTTATACATGCCACCCTGTATAATGCCAAATATACCTCTGTCAGTCCGTTGATGTGCTTTGATGCATCGTTTTGCCCAGCGTGTCGTTCGCTCTGTCGATTTTCTTGCATATTCATAATCCGCCGGATAAGGAATGCATTCATCAAAAGCCATGGCAATATCGCTTCCCAAATCTTCCTGAGCTCTTATGGATATTTCAGGGGATAAAAATTGTTTAGAACCATCTAAAAAAGAACGGAAATAAACGCCTTCTTCCGTAATCTTTCTCATCGCCCCCAGGCTGAAAACCTGAAAGCCGCCGCTATCGGTCAATATTCCTTTATTCCAATTCATAAATCGGTGCAGTTCGCCCGCTTCATGAATCAATTCTGTCCCCGGCCGCAAAAAAAGATGGTATGTATTGGAAAGAATAATTTGCGCGCCCATCTCTTCCAGTTCTTCAGGTGTTACCGTTTTTACTGTAGCCTGAGTTCCGACCGGCATAAACATGGGCGTTTTAAATACTCCATGCGGCGTATGTAATAAACCGGCACGAGCGCCAGTCTTTCTATCCTCTGCTACTAACTCATAATTGACAACCATTTAAACCTCTTAGCGCAAAAACATGGAATCTCCAAAAGAAAAGAACCTGTACTTTTGGCGGACAGCTTCTTCATAAGCAGCCAAAATATGTTCTCTCCCAGCAAAAGATGCCATCATCATAATCAGAGTTGATTCCGGCAGGTGAAAATTCGTCACGATAGCATCTACCACCTGCCACTGATATCCGGGATAGATATAAAGCTGTGTCCAGCTGCTGCCGGCCTCTACTCTTCCTGTTTGCCCCGCCGACTCCAAAGTTCTGACAGAAGTCGTACCCACAGCAATGATCCGTCGGCCTTCTTCTTTAGCCTCATTTACTTTTTGTGCTGTTTCTTTTTCAATAGTATACCATTCCCGATGCATTTCGTGATCCTCAATATTCTCTTCCGCAACTGGTCGAAAAGTTCCTATTCCCACGTGGAGTGTCACAAAAAGAAGTTCTGCCCCTTTGTCTTTCATTTTTTCCAGAAGCTCAGGAGTAAAATGAAGCCCTGCTGTCGGTGCGGCGGCAGAGCCCTTAAACTTCGCATATACCGTCTGGTATTCATCTTTATTCTCCAGCTTTTTATGGATATAAGGCGGCGTCGGCATTTCTCCCAGCTGATCCAGCCAATTATCAAAATCACCGGAATAATGAAACTTTACCAATCGGCCGCCAAATTCCGTCTTATCAATAACAGTACATGAGAAATTCTCTGAAAATTCTATTTCCTGACCCGGCAATGCTTTACGACCCGGATTTACAAGAATTTCCCAAACATCATTTCCTTTCGGTGTCAAAAGAAGTGCTTCCACTTTTCCGCCGGTTTCCTTGCGCCTGCCAAATAATCGGGCAGGAATAACTTTCGTGTTATTGAATACAAACACGTCTCCCGGTCTTATTTCATCAAGAATATCTCTGAATCGACGATGTTGCCATTCCCCTGTTTTTTTATCCACCATAAGAAGCCGGCACGAATCACGCGGTTCTGCCGGCTGTTGAGCAATCAGTTCCTTGGGAAGAACATAGTTAAAATCTTCAAGTTTCATTACTTACTCCAAATACATACAAATATATCAATATATCTTCTCAATTTTGCTGCCTGTAAAATAGTGAAGCAGAATT
>OHJJ01000742.1_pt1 | contig 13811 bp, 7 predicted proteins | sample 1568551 | NCBI WGS metagenome assembly OHJJ01 (sample SAMEA3879505, study PRJEB24766) | human gut metagenome | biome: human-associated habitat; feature: feces | place: USA | collected 1985/1987 | reverse complement strand
TATTTTTACGATTGGTGCCGCATCGCCTCCCTGTATGGCGCACCGGCGGACTGCATCTGGGGCGGCGGCCGGGTGGGGTCCGGGGACCGGGACCCCCGGGAGGTGCTGGCCCTGACCCGGGAATACGGCATCTCCGCCCGGCTGACCTTCAGCAACTCCCTGCTGCGGCCGGAGCACCTGTCGGACCCCCGCTGCAACCGGCTGTGCCGCCTGCTGGCGGAAAGCCCCGGTCCGCAGAACGGGGTCATCGTCCACTCGGACCTGCTGCTGGACCATCTGCGCCGGACCTATCCCGGGCTGTACTTCGTCTCCTCCACCACCAAGGTGCTGACGGATTTTTCCCTGCTGCGCCGGGAGCTGGAGCGGCCGGAGTTCCGCTATGTGGTGGCGGATTTCCGGCTGAACCGGGCCTTCCGCCAGCTGGACACCCTGCCCCAGGCCCTGCGGGACAAGACGGAGCTTCTGTGCAACGAGTGCTGCGCCTTCGGCTGCCGGGACCGGGCCGCCTGCTACCGGTCCGTCAGCCGGGAGAACCTGGGCCTGGAGGGTCCCGTCCACCGCTGCACCGCCCCGGACGCCGCCGGGGGCTATCGCTTCTCCCGGGCCATGGAGAACCCCGGCTTCATTGGCGTGAACGATATCCGGGACGTTTATCTCCCCATGGGCTTTTCCCAGTTCAAGATCGAGGGCCGCAGCCTGGGCACCGCCTTGCTGCTGGAGTTCCTGCTGCACTACCTGACCCGCCCGGAGTACCATATCCACGTCCGGGAGGCCCTGTATCTGGACAACACCCTGGACCTGTTCTGACCCGCCCCCTGCGTCCCGTCCGGGGCGCGGGGCTTTTTTCCAAATTCCCCTTGCCTTTTCCGAAAATCTCTGTTACAATCATGGCATGCATGCCAAATATAGGGAAGGAAGTGCGTATTACGACCATCACAAGCGCCAGTCTGCCCGCCAAAAAACGGATCCTGACGGTCTGCGTCAAGCTGTTTCTGGAGCAGGGTTACAAAAAAACCACCGTGGCGGAGATCGTCCACAAGGCGGCGGTGTCCAACAGCATTTTCCAGAATATCTTCCGGGCCAAGGACGGCGTCCTGACGGAGCTGGCGGAGTTCATGTTCTCCAACCAGTTCTCCATGGCCCGGGACGTCACCGGGAAGCAGCTGCCCCCCGCCTATGTCTACGCCGCGGAGACCGCCATCCAGATGACCCTGACGGAGCTGAACGAGAACCTGCGGGAGATCTATGTGGAGAGCTACACCCACAGCGAGGTGTCCGACTTCATCTTCCGGGCCACCGCCCGGGAGCTGTACCGGATCTTCGGCCCCTATCAGCCGGAGCTGACGGAGGAGGACTTCTACGCCCTGGAGCTTGGCTCCGCCGGCCTTATGCGGGGCTACATGGTCCGCCCCTGCGATGGGACGCTGACGCTGGAGAAGAAGCTGCGGATGTTCCTGACCCTGAGCCTGCGGGGCTATAAGGTCCCGGAGGAGGAGGTGCGGCAGATTCTGCGTTTTGTGGAGGGATTGGACATCCGCACCGTGGCGGAGCAGGTGATGCAGAAGCTGTTCCAGGCCCTGGCCATGCATTATGAGTTTTCACTGTCGGAGGAAGCACAGGCCGCCGCCACGGCGGCCCCGGAGGACAAAGAAAAGAAAACGAAGCTATGAAAGAACGCGTCCTGAGCATACTGCTTACCCTGCGCATGCGGCTATGAGATGATCCCGGCCGCCCTGCTGATGGCCCTGACCATCGGCCGCAAAAAGCGCCTGAGCGGACCGCTTTTTCTCCCATAAGCAACAAATAGCCCCGGGACGCGATAGCGTCCCGGGGCTATTGCTATTGCCTGACTTTTTTGGGGGTCAGCTCAGGTGCTTTTTCTTGCCCAGCAGCAGGGCAGCGGCAGCCAGCAGGGAAACGGAGGCCGCAGCCAGCCACAGAGCGGTGTGAGCCTCATCTCCGGTCTTGACACCGGGATTCTCGGGCTGCACAGGCTCATCGGGCTTGTAGTTGGGATCGGTCTCGCCGCACACGGTGCACTTGCCGTCCTTGTAGTCGTGACCGGCAGCGGGGATGGTCTCGCCCTTCTTGACGGTCTCGTTGCACACGGTGCAGACCTCGTCGCCGGTGTAGCCGTCCTGGGTGCAGGTGGCGGCCTTCGCGCCTACCAGCTGGGTCTTGTGGCCCAGAGCGGGGATGGTCAGGGCCTCCAGGGTGGTCTCGTTCTGGCCTTCGGCATCGGCAAACAGCTTGCCGCACACGGAGCACACCCAGTGGGCCTTGACGCCGTTTTCGGTGCAGGCGGCGGGGACCTCCGCCACGGCGGACAGCTTGTGACCGTCGGCGGGAATGGGCTGGGTCCGGACGTCGGTGTAGGTGACGCCGTCCAGGACCACCTTGGCGGTATAGGTGCGGACGCCGCCCTCCAGGCAGGAGCTGCCGGTGGTGATCTCGCTGGTGACCTGGGCGTCCAGACGCAGCTTCTCATGCCGGGGATTCACGGTGCAGGCAAATTCGGCATAGGCGCTGAAATCGTCGTTCCAGGTCCACACCGGCTGGCCGTACACATGGCCGTCCTTCAGCTCGATGTTCACCGTGCCGGTGGGGCAGATCCACTCCTGGCCGGTCTGGCCGTCCCGATTCTGATAGAACACCCAGTTGGGGCCGCCGGGGATGTCCAGCCGGGTCAGGTCCAGGGACACGGTGATCTCCGTATCCTCCGCCGTCAGGGGCTCGGCGGTGAACTTCACATAGTCCGTCACGTCCCGGGTCATGCCGTTGGCCAGCAGGGCCGTCACCTGCATGCCGGCGCCGTCAAAGGTCTCGCCGATCTCATAGACGGTGCGCTCCGGCTGCCGGGTGATCTCCAGGGCGGTGACGCGGCTGCTCAGCCGCATCATATAGGCCGAGTCGTTCTTGAAATAGATGTTGCCCTCGCCGTCCACAATGGGGCTGCAGATGGCGTACTGGGCCTGTGCGCCGCTGGGGGTGAACAGCACATACCCGGTCTCGATGGTGACCTCGCCGGAATCGCCGTTATAGGTCTCCGTGGTGGTGTAGGTGTGGTCCACCTCGGTCATGCCGGGCTTATCCCGCAGGACCCGCAGCTTGCCGGGGGTATAGTTGTCGAAGAAGTACACATACGCATAGCCGTCCTGGTCCTCATAGGCCGTGGTCAGCAGACCGCTGGTCTGGGGATAGCCCTGGGTGGGGACGGTATAGGCGATGGAGAAGCTCTCCAGATCCACCACGGTCATGTTGTGGCCGGAATAGGCCCCGAACTGGCTGGTGCCGGACACGCCGATGTAGGCCCGGCCGTTGTGGATCACCGGTGTGGAGGTGGACATGGGCGGCGTGTTGTCGTCGTTGCCGCCGTTGTCCAGGTGCAGGCGGTTCAGGGACCCCTTCACGAAGGTGCCGTCCTCGTTGGTGCGGACCTGATACAGGTCGCCGCCCTTGGAGGTGAAGTAATAGGCGTCGGTGGCGGGGTCATAGCACACGCTGCTGCGCAGGTCGCCCACGTTGGTGGCCTTCAGCTGGTCCAGCAGAACGCCGGTCTTGGGATCCAGAGACAGCACGGAGCCGTAGCCCGTGGTATAGCCGCTTTCGCCGTCATCGGTGGTCACCAGGACGAAGTTTTCGCAGGCATAGGCCCCGGCCCAGTAAAACCCGTTGTGGGCATAGGTCCAGGCGGCCAGCTTGGTCTCCTGGGGCTGAGTGGGGTCCTCATCGGTAACGCTGATGCCCGCGAAGTTGGCCTGCTTGGTTTCGGAGTTCCAGAAGCCGGTGTAGATATACCCGTCGCAGTAGGCGATGGGGCAGTTGGGCTGACCGCCCAGGGGATCGGTATACACCCACAGGGACTCCAGGCTCTCCGCGTCGAAGGCCTGGATGCGGCCTCCGCTGAGGGCCACGAAGATCATGCCGTCGGCATAGGTGGGGGAGTTGATGGCGAAGGAGGAGCTGGTGACCATGGTGCCCTGGCCCACCACCGCGCCGGTGTCCTTGTCGATCTTCAGCAGCTTGTCCCGGGCATAGGCATACAGATACCCGCCTGCAATGATGGGGCAGGAGGCGGCGCTGGCACCGTAGCCCTCGCCCACCTTGTTGGCCCACACCAGCACCGCGTCCTCGGCGGTGATGGGGGTGGGGGCGCTGACCACGCCGTTGTTGTTGCTGTCCGCCCGGAACAGGGGCCAGTCACCGGGCTGGAGAATGTCGTTGTGGGTGCTCTCCGGGGCCTTGTCCAGCTTCACGGTGATGTTCTTGCTGTCCTCCCCGGCGATCACGTCCAGCTTCTGGCCCACATAGCCGCTGCGGGTCACCACCAGGGTATAGGCTCCGTTGGTGTCCAGGGTATAGGTGCCGGTTTCGCCGGGCAGGATCCGCTGGCCGTTGACGTTGCTGGTCAGGAACACCGTGGCGTCGGCGGGGTCGGTGGTGACGGTGGTCTCCACCGGCGGCAGCTTGTTGATCCGGATGGAATAGGTCTGCGCCACGGAGGTGGGCTCGCTGTGGGAAACGGTGACGGTGACGGTCTCCGTCTGCAGGGCGGTGTTCAGGGGAACGTTCACCGTCCGCAGGACGTTGGGCTTGTTGTCCGCGTCATAGGTCAGGGTCTGGCTCCAGTCGCCGCAGGCCACGGTAACGGTCATGTCCGCGTCCAGCTTATAGCCGGACAGGGGGCGCAGAGTCAGCTGTATCTCCGGCACCCGCTGGCCCAGGGACGTTGTGTAATCCAGCACCATCTTGTCGAAGGCTTTGGATGCATCGTCCTTCTGGTTCAGGGGCAGGGCGCTGCCGTTGTTGTCCGCCAGCTTCATGGAGTTCAGGGTCATGACCCGGTGGGCGGAGATGAGATAGCTCTGATAGAAGGTGACGCCGCCTACGGTCTTGGCCTGGGCCACCTGCAGCTCCATGGAGTTGCCATGGCCGCCGGCGGCCATGAAGTTGGCCACGGAGCCGTAGCCATCGTCCTTGGAGGTCAGCGCCTTTTCATACAGCTTGTCGGCGAAGTTGGTGTTATAGTGACCGTAATAGACCATGGTGGTCACATAGGTGCTGTCTGTCCTGGCCCGGTTCAGGAAGAAGGAGGCGTTGTTGGACTCCACGGCGAAGTCATACTCGTGGACGTCTGCGGTAAAGGCCGGGGTCATGGGATAGGGGATGGCCTTGGCGGAGGTGCCGCTCTTGGCGTCCAGGCCCTTGAGCCAGTCCTCCACAATGGGGGTGGGCACCTGCACCGTCAGCCCGGCGGAGGCCTTCACGGCGGCGGTGGTGTGGAAATAGCTGTTCTTGGTGGAGACATAGGTGTAGCTGTCGCCGGGAACCAGGGCGTACACGTCGGCAGTGCCGGTCTGCTGCCGGGGGGCGATCACCGCCCCGGCGTTGTTGGTCAGCTCCACCGTCACATCCTGCTCATGCTCCAGGGTCACCAGAACGCTTTCCCGCTTTTCCACCAGCACCGTATAAGTGACGGCGCGGCCCTCGAAGGTCAGCTCCACGGGGATGATGTACTGCCCCTTGCCGTTCTTCTGGCAGCCGGCCAGGGTCACGTTCACGGGAGCGCCGCCCTGGGCCGCCTTCCCGGCAACGGTCAGCTTGGCCTGGGCGCACAGGGGGGAGGCGGTAACGGTCACCGTGTCCTCTGTGGTGGCCACGGTATAGCTCAGGGTTTTCTTGTCAAAGTCCAGCTTCAGCCGGGCGGAGGCGTCGGATACCACCAGGTCCGTCAGGCTGGGGGTGCGCAGAACGTGCAGGGTATAGGGCTGATACTGCTCGTAGCCGTCCACGGCATACCGGGCCTCCAGCACCACGTCCCCGCCCTCTAGGCTGCTGCCGGGAAGGACCCGGCTCAGCGCCGTGGCCTTGCTCTGCCAGGAGCGGGCGTACTTGGGCAGGGTCTCCACCCCGGCCAGGTATACCCGGACGTTCATCTGCCCCTCACCGGTGCCGATGCCGTCTCCGGGGACCATGTAGGGATACAGGGTGCCATAGGAATAGTCAGGCACCCAGAAGGTGGCGCCGCCGTCGGTCTCGCCAAACTTGGGGACGTCCTCGCCGTCCTTCCACTGGTTGTCAATGCCCAGGCGGAGCTCCTTGATCCACTTGCCGGAGGGCAGGGGAGCGGACACAGCCGCGCCCTGGGCCGTGACCTCCACGGTGCCCCGGACGTGGTTGATGCCGCCGTCGGACAGGTCAAACTGATAGGTGGCGGGCACCAGCTGCACGGAACCGGCGTTCTTCACGGTGGTCACGGTGCCGAACTCACTGGTGAAGGTGGCCTGCGCCGGGGTCACGGCGCTGCCGTCCTGGGTGGCGGCGATGGTCACGGTCACCCGGTCGCCCGCCTGGAAGGCCTCGAACTTGTCGATGGCCTTTTCCAGGGCGGTGCGCAGGGGGGCCGCCGCGGCGTTGGCGGCGGCATAGAAGCCGCTGTGGGCAGCGTCATAGGCCTCCTTGGCGGCGGCGTAGTCCTTCAGTCCGTTGGTGGACGTGTTGTAGGCCGCCATCCGCTCTGCCAGGTGCAGCAGGTCATCGCCGTAGCTTTGATTGGCATTGGTGGTGAACCAGATGGCCGTCAGTCCCTTGGCCGAGGCGTCCAGGGCATAGCCGTCGCCATCGTAGTGCAGGGAGTAGTTGTCCGTCCGGCCGTCCACGGCGGTGATGAACCCGCTGTCGATGCCGGAGAAGGTGTGGCCGCTGTTTTTCAGCACGTCCTTCACCGTGTCGCCGGAGCGATAGCCGATATACTCCGGCTCGATGACATAGCCGTCCTGGGCCACGGCCAGCAGGGCGATGCGCCCGTCGTCTGCCGCATAGGCCGGAACCGGCAGCAGAGACAGCAGCATCAGGCACGCCAGCAGCGCGGCCATCAGGCGTTTGGTAACTCTCATGTGATGTTTCCTCCTTTGTTCTTTCTCTATTCAAAACACCTTGCAGGTGATAAATCTTGCCGCAAACCGGCGCAGGGCCGGGGTTTGCTCCCGCCATACCCGGCGGGCGCTTTCCAGCAGGGCCAGGCACCGCCGCCGCTGGTCCTCCGTCATGGTGTGGCCGCTGTACCACACCTCCCGCTCCAGATACACCAGGTCCTCCGCGTCCTCCGGGGACAGGGGATCCTCCGGGAGGCCCGGCTGACCCAGCAGGTCATGGACGGCGCACAGGATGTATCCGCACCCCATGCGGCAGTCCGGATCCTGATACCGGGCCGCCGCCTGCCTTAGCCGCCTGCGGCCCAGAACCGCGTGGACGGTCAGGGCCAGCAGCCCCAGCGCCAGCACCGCCGCCAGGGTCAGCAGGGCATTGCGGACATATTCTGCCCGCCGGTCCTGGGGCTGTTCCTCCTCCGGGACGACCTCCGGCTCCCGCTCCTGAACGGGGGTGCCCGGCACGGGGGTGTCCCCCTGGCCGTTTTCTCCCTCCGGGCCGTTTTCCGGCAGCCGGTATTCCACCAGGTCCGTATAGCCCGGGGCGGCGTCAAAGGGCAGCCAGCCCACGCCGTCCAGATAATACTCCGTCCAGGCGTGGCTGCTCTGCTCCGTCAGGGTCAGGGTGCCGCCGGGGACCATGGCCTCCGCCTGCTGGCGGGTCACGACGTAGCCCTCAGCGTATCGGGCCGGGACGCCGCAGCACCGCAGCAGCAGAGCCGCCAGGGTGGCATAGTGGATGTCGCTGCCCTGCTGGCCGCCGGAGGCCATGGCGGCGGCGATGTCGCCGCCGGACACCGAGGCCCCCTGGCGATAGCTGACGCTCTGGGAAAGCCAGGCCAGCACCGCCGCCTTGGCCTGGGTGGTGGTCATATCGCTCTCCGGGGTAAAGGCCCGGGTCAGGGCCTCATAGGTGCTCTGGGGCACCGTCAGATAGTGGTCATAGACCCACTGGCGGTATACCGCCTCCCCCTGGCGATAGGGGGTGTCGTCCCCGGACCGGGACAGGGCGTCCTGCAAGAGATAGCTGTCCTCCACCGGGTAAACGGACAGGGTGACGGCGTCCGCCGGGACGCGGCCCCCCTCTCCGGCCAGGTCGGCGGCGTCCAGGGCATCCGTGGCCGCCCCATAGGGCAGATACAGCCGCTGGCGGCAGGCCCCGGCGTTGGCCACGGTGACGGTCCGGCTTTCGCCGCCGGATACGTCCTGCCAGGCGGCGGAAACCTGGGTGGAGGGGAAGAAATAGTCCCTTTGCAGGGTATACAGGGTGTCGGACTGGGCCGCCAGGGCCTCCCCCTCCAGGGGCTGCCAGCTGCGGCCGGTGTATTCCCCGGCGGCGAAGCCCCGCAGATACAGGGGCTCCCACCGGTCCATGGTCACGGTCAGGGCCGTCTGGCTGCCGGAGCCGTGGGGCCGGGTCAGGTCCCCCTCCGGCAGGGGGGAGGGATGGGACTCATACCGCAGCCGGTGCAGAAAGACGCCGTTTCCCTGTGCCGGGACAAGGCCGGGAATCAGCGGGACAAGGGCGCAAAAAGCCGCAACAAAAAGGGACAGTCCGGCCAGCATCGCCTGCCGCCCCAGCCCCTGCCGGGGCAGCAGGCACATTAGCCCGCCCACCAGCAGAACCGCCAGCGGCCAGCCCCCCTCCAGAAGGCCCAGCAGCCGCAGCACCAGCGCCGCCAGGCCCGCGGCCAGGCAGAACCCCGGCCACCGGCGGCGCAGGGCCAGCGCCGTGACTCCGCCGGTGAGGACCGCCAGGGTCAGCACCAGGGGCCAGACGCTGCCGCCGCCGGAATAGGGCAGGTGATACCGCCCGGTCTGCAGCAGCAGACGGCTAATTGCCAGGTTTCCCAGGGCGGCTGCGGCGGCGGTCAGCCGGTTCCGGCACAGAACGGCCCACGCCAGCCATGCGGCCAGCACCGCCGCCAGGGCTGCCAGCCGTCCGGTTTTTTCCCACCGGACCAGCAGGCCCAGGCACAGGGCCGCCGCGGCTGCGGCTATGGGGAGGATCGCCGGGGCCAGGCTTCCCGCCGGGTGCAGCCACTGCCACACCCCGGCAGAAACACGACGCCCCCCGGCAGGGCCCCGGGGCCGGCGGGTTTTCCGCTGGCGGGCTTCTCTATTCGGATGGAGGATGATGGTTTTTTCACGTTATTGCGCACTCCTGATCCACTGCTGGATTTGTTGGGGCATCTGCTCCGGGATAAAGACGCCGGGTTCGCCGCCCTGTTGGCTGCACCGCAGCACCAGGGCGTTTTCCGGCAGGTCCGGCGGCACCCGGTAGCACAGGCAGATCACCGTGCCCGCCTCCTGCCAGGGAGGCGGGTCGGACTCCTGAGCCGGGGACTTCATCAGCTCCGGCAGGGCCTGGGCCAGCTGCTCCTGGGCGCCCAGGGTGCGGCTCTCATAGCCCTCGGGGCCGTTCCAGGCCAGCCGGAAGCTCCGGCCCTCCAGGGCCTGGCACAGGGAGGCCGCCGCCTCCATCAGGGCGTCCGCCAGAGGGGGCGGGGCTTTCTGCCGCAGCACCAGCACCGTCAGCCGGTGGTCCACCGGCCGGGCCGGGTCCCGGACCACCAGCCGCCCGGTTTTGCCGGAGAGCTTCCAGTGGACCTGGCGCAGGCTGTCGCCGGGGGCGTAGTCCCGGACCTGGAAGGTCTCCGTCCGGTCCGTTCCCCGGCGGCCGGGGTCATAGACGCTGCCCTCCCGCCGGGGGCGCAGGGCCTGAAAATCCTCCATATCCAGAGGAAAGGTATCCGGCATGACGCACAGCTGGCCCCGGGCCCGGCAGGGGGCCGGAACCGGCAGCAGGGAGAAGGCGTCCCACACCGTGACCCCGGTGATGCGCAGGGTCAGGCAGCCGCACAGACGGCCGGACACGGCGCTCTCCCCCTCCGGCAGGGTCATGCAGGCGGTTTCGCCGGTGACGGTGTTCTCCGCCGCCAGGTGAAACCGCACCCGTCCCACCGGCAGGGCCCGGGGACGGCGCAGGGTCAGGCGGACGGCGGCGGGCCGTCCCTTTTCCGCAGAGGCCGGGCAGGACAGCTCCGCCCGGAGCTTCCGGCGGCACAGCAGAACCGCCAGCCAGGACAGCACCGGCAGCGCCAGCGCCGCCAGTCCCGCCGCCAGCACCGGCCCCGAGGGGTCGGCGATATACCCCGCCGCCAGCAGCAGAAGGCACAGAACCCACAGCGCCTGGGTCATAGGGTCCGCTCCGTCATGGCCGGGGCGGGGGTCTCCTCCAGCACCTGGGCCAGAATGGCCTGGGGGGTATAGTCGTTGAGCTTTGCCCGGGAGGACAGCATCAGCCGGTGGCCGAACACATAGGGAACCAGCTCCGCCGCGTCCTCCGGCAGAACGAAGTCCCGCCCGGCGGCAAAGGCCGCCGCCTTGGCGCACCGGCACAGGGCCAGGGCCCCCCGGGGGCTGATGCCCAGGCGCACCATGGGGTGGCTGCGGGTGGCCTCGGTCAGGCGGGCAATGTAGTCATACACGGAGTCGGCGATGTGGGCGGCCCGGACTCGGCGGATGGCCTCGCACAGGGCCTCACGGTCCGCCACGGCCTGCACCCGGGTCAGGGGGTCCTCCCCGCTGCGGTCCCGGAGAATGTGGATCTGGCTCTGCAGGTCCGGATAGCCCATGCTGAGCTTCATGAGAAAGCGGTCCAGCTGGGAATTGGGCAGGTCCTGGGTCCCGGCGGAGCCCACGGGGTTCTGGGTGGCCAGCACCGCAAAGGGCTGGGGCAGGGGATGGGTAACGCGGTCCACCGTCACCTGGCCCTCCTCCATGGCCTCCAGCAGGGCGGACTGGGTTTTGCTGGAGGTGCGGTTGATCTCGTCCGCCAGCAGAAGATTGGTCATAATGGCCCCGGGCTGGTAGACCATGCCGTCCTTTCCGGGCATGGAGAAGCCGATGATATCCGAGGGCATGGTGTCCGGGGTGAACTGGATGCGCTTGGTGTCCAGCCCCAGGGCCCGGGAGAAGGCCAGGGCCATGGTGGTCTTGCCCACGCCGGGGACGTCCTCCAGCAGGACGTGGCCCTCGGCCAGCAGGGCGATCCACACCTTGGAGATCACGTCGTCCTTGCCCACGATGGCCTTCTTCACTTCCGCCAGAACATTCCGGGTTATTTCGTACATACGCGTTTCCTCTTTCTTATAACGATGATGACAATGCCCGCCGCCGCCAGGCCCGCCGCCCCGGCGATGAGCCAGGGAAGGGGGGAGGCGCTTGCGGAGGCCGCCGGGGGGATATCCCGCAGGTCATACAGCCGCCCCTGGCCTGCCCGGAGCCGGTCCAGGGCCTGCAGGGCCAGAATGGCCTGCTCGGTGGCCATCAGGTCCTCGGGGCCCTCCGCCGTGTGGCGGAACAGGCCCTCCCGGGTGCGATAGGACAGCAGTCCGTCCCGGAGGGTGTGGCCATTCTGGATAAACCGGGCATCCGTTTCCGGGTCCAGGCCCAGACTGCACAGGGCGATGAGCACCTGGGCGGTGCTTTCGGCGTTGGGGTCCCCCCAGCTGACGAAATCGCCGTTTTCCGTCTGCTGGCCGGACAGCCACGCCAGCCCACGGCGGATGGCCTCCGCCGTGGCGGGGTCCTCCTGATAGGGGGCCAGAGCCTGCAGGGCCATGGCCGTGATGTCCACGTCCGCCGTCCCGGCGGAGAGGCCGAAGGCCCCTTCCTCTGTCTGGGCCGACAGAATGGCCCGGCGCATATCCTCCTGGGTATAGGCCGCCCCCTCCGGCACGGCGAAGCCGCCGCTGTCCAGAGTAATCAGGGCAAAAATCCAGCCGTTGAGCCCCTGGGCCCCCAGGGAGCGGGAGCGGGACCAGTTATAGGTCCCCTCGGCCACCAGGTCGATGGGCTTTCCCTCCCGGTCCCGGCCAAAGGCGGTGGGGTCCCCGCCCTGGGCCTGCACCGCCAGGGTGATGCGGTGCCACTCGGTGGCCTTGATGCGGTCCAGACCGCCGTTTTCCCGGTACATGGAGGTGACATAGGACTCCAGGTCCCGGAGATAGTCCGGCCGCTGAAGCCCGGCCCGGCCGGAGGCGACGGCCAGCCAGTCAGATATAGACTCCCCCGCCGTCAGGGGCCGGTTTTCCAGCAGGGGGCGGAAATCCTCTCCCCAGGCGGGGCAGATCAGCGCCGCCGCCAGCATCAGGGCCAGCAGAGCGCCTGCCAGGGATCTTCTCATGGAATGGGCTCCTCCTTCCGCTCCCCGCATCGGGAGCAGGTATAGATGATGACGCCGTCCCGGCGCTCCGTTTCCTGGAAGTCGTGGCCCAGGGCCGGAATTTCCTGGGTCTGTCCCACGTCGCCGCACACCTGGCAGGTGACGGCGGCCTGGCCGGGGTGGGTGCAGTCCGGGGCCGTGGTCTGCTGGGGCTGGCCCCAGCGGTGCTCGTCGATGTATTGGCCGTTGATCCAGCGGCCGCAGTAGGTGGACAGGGCCCCGTAATTGCCGCCGGTGGCGTCATAGCCGCCGATGTCCTTGCCGTAGGCCAGGGTGAAGCGCAGATACAGGGTGTCGCCGGAGGACAGGAAGTAATTGGACAGGCCCTTTCCGGCGTAGGTCTGGCCACCGATGGAGTACATCCAGCCGGAGCCCTGGGTATAGTCGAACTCGCCCAGGCTGTCGGGGTCGTGCTGGCCGGTGAGGTTCAGGCCGTCCCGGAGGATTTTGGCCCAGAGGTTTTCCGGGATGTCGGGATAGTCCATGAACCCCGCCCGGCTGATGCGGCGCAGATAGAACCCGACGTCCGGGGAGCCGCTGTATTCGTATTCATAGCCCCACTCCTCCAGGGCCTCCATAACGGCGTAGGACGCCGGAACGTTCTGGCGCACCTGAACGGCAAAGGGCTCCTCCGGCAGGCCCATGCCCATGGTGGTGATGTCCAGGACCACATAGGCCGTGCCGATGACGTCGCCGGTGTCCACAAAGCGGTAGATGATGCGGTAGGACACATAGCGGGAGTTGCCCTGGCCGTCCCAGGCCCGGATGGAGATGGTGTGGGCCTCGCTGTCGCCGGAGAAGGGGTCGGGGAAGCGAAGCTGGTACTCGAACACCGGGTTGCCGGTGGGCTGAAGGACCCGCTTGCCGTCCAGGTATACCTGGATATTGCTCTCCGGCAGGGAGCGGCCGGTGTAGGCGGTGGCCTGCACCGTCAGGGTGAAGTTGCGGTTGGTGGTTTCGGTGACACCCTCTAAGTTGGTGACGATGGTGGGGGGATGGTCGCCGATGGTGGGGTGGCGCTCGTCGGCCTTCTGGGCCGCGTAGCGGATGGCGTAGTTCACCTCCTGGACGGTTTTATTGCCGTCCTTGCGGTAGAGGGTGAAGTAGTTGGTCTCGCCCCGGCAGAGCCGGGCCTGATAGTTCCGGCCGTCGGCGGTAAGGTACTGGCCGTTCTGGGAGGTCTGGCTGTTGCGGAGCTTGACCTTCAGGGTCTGGCCGTTGGCGTTGAGAATATAGGCGTAAAAATGCAGGGTGTCGCCGGTGAGCTGGTCATAGGTGATCTCGCCGCTGGCCAGCTTGAGCAGGCCGGAGATGGCGTGCATGGTGGTGGTTTTGCCAGCACCGTTTGCACCGATCAGCGTAACGATTTCTCCTTCGTCCACATGGAACGAAACATCCTTGATGGCGTGGATGGAACCGTAATAAACATTGATATTTTTAACCGAAAGCAGCTCACCCATTAGTCGTCACCTCCCAGATAGGCCGCAATGACCTTGGGGTTATTGCGGATGGTTTTGCCGTCGCCGCGGGCAATCACACGGCCATAGTCCAGCACGGTGATCTCCTCGCAGATGCCCATGACAAAGTTCATATCGTGCTCGATGAGCAGGATGGCGACGCCGAACCGGTCGCGCACGCTGTGGATGGTGTGC
>OHJJ01000730.1_pt1 | contig 14120 bp, 10 predicted proteins | sample 1568551 | NCBI WGS metagenome assembly OHJJ01 (sample SAMEA3879505, study PRJEB24766) | human gut metagenome | biome: human-associated habitat; feature: feces | place: USA | collected 1985/1987 | reverse complement strand
TGCTCGCCCACACCTCGCCAGCATTTTTGAAAAATTGCTGGATCAAAAAACTTTTAGTTGCCTGCGGCTCGTTCCTTGCAACCAATACAGAAAAACATTTTTTGATTTCTCCACAAAAAAGGACTGCTTGCCAAAATAAGTTTCTCTTGACAGTCTTCGCTGCATATGTTATAATGCAAGTACAACCAACCGACATATTAGAAAGGATGAAAGTTCATGAAAAATAGAAAAACAGGAAAAGCCATCGCCGCTGCTGCCATGTTGACCATCGCAGCAATGACCATGCCGATGCAGACCGTTTCTGCGGAAGATATTGTTGACGCTCCTTACAACGTTGTTGTATTGGGTGACAGTATCAGCACCGGTTATGGGCTGGAGGATTCCAGCAAGTCCTATGTTTCCGTTCTGGAACATCATATGAATCAGAAAGTCACCAATCTTGCAAAGGATGGCACAACTTCTTCGGAACTGCTCCAGTCGTTGCAGGGGGATAGCACCATGCAGAGTGCAGTTGCTGGGGCTGATATCATTGTAGTCACCATCGGTGCAAACGATATTTTGCAGCCGGTTCTGAATAATGATGTGGTGAAAGTAGACGATTATGACAACGTTTATGATCTGGCGAATGCCATCAAGGACAATCAGATCGCATTCCAGAAGTATTTGAGAGCCACTATGCCGACTGCGGTTGCCAATGCAAATACCAACATTGACAGCATTATTTTGCAGTTGAAGAGCACAAACGATCATGCAAAGCTGATATTTCAGACGGTTTATGACCCGTTGAGTGTTGATCAGGACGATACAGGATTGTCTGCCAACGCACTTTCTATGTTGAGTGCATTTTCGAATGGGCAAATGTATCAGTATTTGAATGGAAGTGCTAACGGTGGAACGTATATTCCAGTTGGTTTGAACCAGAATTTACAGACCCATGCACAGAATGGAGAGATTTATCTGGCAGATGTTTATAGTGCATTCCTGCATCATGCATGGACAAATGTCAATATTGCAAATGCAGACGTGCACCCGACGGTTGCCGGTCACGCAGCAATTGCAAACTTGCTGATTGAAAGCGGCTATTTCCCGAGTGTTGCAAATATTGATGGTGATATTGATGGCGATGAAAAGATTGATGTTTCCGATGCAGTTGCTGTTCTGACGGAATATGCACGGATTGCAGCAGGCAATGAAGCACAGTTTAATCCTGCACAGAAAAAGAGTGCGGATGTCAATGGAGATGGCATGTTGGATGTTTCCGATGCCGTTGGCATTTTGATTTATTATGCAAAGCAGGCTTCCGGACAGACACCGTCTTTCAGCTAAGGAATTATCGGAATTAGAACGAAAACCGTTCGATTTTGCGGAAAAGTACCGTAGAATCGAGCGGTTTTTTTGTGAAAAAATGTGAAAAACAGAATCCATCTGTGTTTAACGATGTTTTCCATCTACTATCATAAATTTATCACATTCCAGCGTATAATATTAAACATAGAGCAAAGAACAAGATAGACCGATGCAGAACAGCAGCGGTTTTCAATAGAAAGGAAGATTCTTATGTATGAACGGGAACAGGACATGATGAAGAACGAATCGAACAACACAGCAGCTTCTGCGTCGAATCAGCCGGAATCTACTGTAAACAATCAGAATCCTTACAGCACATCTGCTGCAACGGGCAGCACCACACCGAATGGTTATGGTTATACTACTAATAGTAGTACCAACCCAACCACTGGCTATACTGGAAATACTTCCTCTGATACACAGTCCCAGCAGCAGGGTTATAGCTACGTCAATTATTATTCCAATCCGAACGCTCCGGTGCAGGCATCCGGCAGCGGCAAACCGCCGAAGAAAAAGAATCACTTCTGGATGAAAGCGGTTGCATTTGTTGCAGCGATGGCAATTGTCTCCGTTGGTTCGATTGGCATTTACAATGGTGTTCATAATTCCAACAAGCTGGTAGCAGCTGAAAGCAGTACTTCTGCTTCGGATTCCACCGATACCACAGCCAATACCACAGCACAGGATAGCAGCAGTAAAGCACAGAGCACAACCGTAAAGGGTGATGCTGCAAAGAGCTGGATTGAATTGGCATCTGGTACAAATGCAATGTCCATCAGCGACATCGTTAAGAAAGTAGCACCATCGGTTGTCGGTGTTCAGGCAACTTTCAAGATGCCGAATAACTACAATAGTTATAATTATGGTTTTGGAATGTTCGGAAATGGCAACAGCGGAAATGGTGATAATTCCGGTTCAATGACCGGTGTCGGAACCGGCATCATCATGCGGGAAGATGGCTACATTGTCACAAACGCCCATGTTATTTATGATTCGGAATATGGCTGCGGCGAAGCAACTGCCGTAGAAATCCGGATGTCCGATGAAGAAACCACTTATGATGCAAAGGTCGTTGCATATGATATTGAAACCGACCTTGCTGTTTTAAAGGTAGATCAGACTGGTTTGACTGCTGCGGAATTTGGTGACAGCGACCAGTGTCAGGTTGGCGATGCAGTTGTTGCAATCGGTAACCCGTTGGGTCTGGAACTTCAGAACACGGTTACTTGCGGGATTATTTCCGCACTGAACCGGAAAGTTACCATCAACGACAAAACTATGACATTGATTCAGACCGATACCGCCATTAATAATGGTAACTCTGGTGGTCCGTTGATTAACAGTTCTGGTCAGGTTATCGGCATCAACTCTGCGAAGATGTCCTCTAGTGTTTCTTCCAGTGGTGCAACCATTGAAGGTATCGGCTTTGCAATCCCGATGACAGAAGCACGGGAAATTGTAGATGATTTGATTAACTATGGCTATGTTACTGGCAGACCGCAGCTGGGTATCAGCTGTCAGGATGTTTCCGAAGCCGTTTCTCAGGCATATAACTTGCCAATCGGTGCATATGTTATCAGTGTAACCGATGGAGGTGCAGCAGCAGAAGCTGGTTTACAGGTCGGCGATGTCATTACTGCCATCAATGATAACAAGATTGAAACCACAGAAGAACTGAACAACTATAAGAATGAATATAATGCTGGTGACACGGTCACCCTGACCATTGTCCGCAACGGACAGGAACAAAAAGTTTCTGTCGTTCTTCAGGAAGTACAGCAGAAAAAACAATCCTGATGAAGTATCACGGACAGTGAAATCTTTCCCGCCAATGCCAAAAGCTGGGCATCTGGTCGGAAATTTTCAAATGCTTTCTTCATACATTCTCCTTATTATTTTTCCAACACAGGCAGCCTGCAAAGTCTTTTTGCAGGCTGTTTGTGTTTTTTGTGAAAAATGACGGAAACAGCCGTTTCTGAAAACACGACTTTCACAAGGTGCACACAAAACTTCAGTTGAAAGCCTGTTGAAAGCTGTTGAAAACGGTGGAAAATTGTGTAAAAGCTACAAATACGGGCGGAATTTCCACCTAATAATTTTAAAAAAAATAAAGGCAGAGGCTTGACATTCCCGACAGAATGTGTTAGAATACTTTATGTAAATCGTTTACGGCGGTTTATGCACCCATGCCGTAAAGGATCACGTGAGTCCAGGCATTCATGGAACATCCGGTTATTTCAGTTCTGCGAAATCCGGCTACATGGAAACAGAAACAGGGCAGTTTAATAGTGAGGGGAAATGAGACTGCACAAATGCAATCACGTCTGTGCGTCAGCTTGGATGGTCACAAAAAAATTGAATGAAGAGAGGGAAATGTGCAATGAAGAAGGTATTCAATAAAGTCATTGCCGTTGCAGCAACTGTACCGCTCGCTCTGACACAGGGCTTCGCTGTATTGTCCAATGCTGCGGACGCAACCACCATCAGCGTGGAAAGAGTACTGGAAATTAAACCACAGGAGCTGGAGTCCGATTGGGCAAAGCTCGTAGAAGGTGCACTGATTGATTCAGAAGGTAAGAGCTTTGAACTGAATGTTGCAGATATCATTGATTCTGCTGACTTTTCGGATAAGAACGCTGCTTATGTTGAAAAAGTACAGAAGTGCATCGTTGGAAACCCAAGCGTAAGCATTCAGAATAGCGTTGCAGTGATGACCGCACAGGTGGATGCAACCAGCTATGTACAGAGCAATATCATTGATGCCATCAAGAAGGAATTGACCAAGCAGGGTGCAGCTTCCATCATTGATGACATTGATTTCAGCATGCTGGAAAAGAAGGGCACCTTTACTGCTGCCGTTGATGGCGACAGCATCGAAAATACCGCAGCCAATAAGGCAGCTGGTACTGCAAACACCATTCGGGTAAAGGGTGCTGTTTTCGTAGACAGCGAAGGCAACCAGGTTGCAACATATGCTGATGCAAAGGCTTATGCTGCAAGCACCGTTCAGAAGTTGAAGGTTGAATTGACCAAGAAGGCTGCTGCTGCTGGTGTAGAAGTCAATCTCGACAGCTTGCTGGCTACTTATCAGAAGAAGGTAGAAAAGGCATTCTCTTATGTTGACAAGGCAATCGCTGCATCTGCACACGAAAAATTCGCTACTGCAGATGAAACACTGGCTTGGATCAAGGCACAGAAGGAAAAGAAGACCACACGGTTTGACGTTCCGGGCAGTGTCGCAGACCTCGCAAAGTATGGCAATACCCTTGATAAGGCAGTTGCAGAAATCAACAAAGCTTTCCAGAAGGTAAATGTTGATTATACTGTAGCAGTTAGCATGGACGATGTTACAAGCCTGCTGAATAGCGGTTCTGATTTCACCGTCGATGCAGATGCTGACACCAATGTTTATACCGTAACCTTTAAGGTTCCGGATACCGATGTAGATGCAGATTACTTCAGCACCGTTGAAGGAATTGAAAAGTATTATGCAGCACATCCGGATCAGGCTGAAACAGATGGCGTAACAGATGCTGATTACAGCCAGCTCGTTTATGATTCTTCTTACAAGCTGGTAACCGCACAGGGCGATGCAGATAATGATACACTTGCAGGCGTTCCGAGTGGCTACTTCAATGTGGAAAGAATCATCAAGTTCAAGGATAAGGCCACAACTACTACCACAACAGATATTAGTGGCACAACCACCACAGACGTATCTGGTACAACGACCACAGACGTATCCGGTGGCACAACGACCACAGACGTATCCGGTGGCACAACGACCACAGACGTAAGCGGCGGTACAACGACCACAGACGTAAGCGGCGGCACAACCACCACCGATGTGAGCGGTGCAACCACCACTACAACAACCGGCACTGGTGACAGCGAAACCACAACGACTACCACCACAACAAACACCGGCACAATCACTCCAGTTGGTACAACCACACTGGAAGTGGAAGTAAACCCGACAAACTTCTACTTCTCCGTAGATGAACGGGAACTGAAGCCGTCTGACTTGTTCAGCAAGTTCGATATCGTGGACGAAGATGGTACACACTTCAATGCTCTGGAATTGGGTGCAGTTACCCTCGACAAGACCACACCGAAGGAAATCTTCGATGCAGAAGGCAAGCCGTACTGCGTAACAGAAGTAAACGCTTACTTCACTGACCCGACAAAGGCAGATGCTGAACCGGTTGCAGCTCCGGTAAATCCGACTGTATACATTGGCGTTAAGGGCGATACCGACCTGAGCGGTCTGGTAGACGTACCGGATGCAGTTGCAGTTCTGACTTATACTGCAAAGATTGCAGCTGGTCAGGAAGGCATTGTCTTCAATGAAGATGAAAATCTGAATAAGTTTGCATTCTTCCTGGCTGATGTAGATACAGAATCTAAGGCAGGCAAGAATGATGGAAATAAGTTGATGACAACTGAAGATGCTGTATACATTCTGACTTACACTGCAAAGACTGCAGCAGGTCAGGAACCGACATGGCCGGATGTGATTCCGTCCCTGAAGTCTTTGGAAGGTTCTATCTGGTACGAAGGCTAAACATTAAAATTACAGATAAGGTAAAAGTGCGGTGTCTGGGACACCGGACACCGCATAATTTATATTTGAAAGGAAAATAGAAAAATGAAAAGTACATTTAAGAAGGCACTGGCAGCTGTTTCCGCAGCAGCAGTAGTTGCAACTTCTGCCGCTGTTTTCACTGCTGTCCCAGCACAGGCAGTAAATACTCCTTCTATTGGACAGGTTACTGTTACAATGGATGAACTGCAGAGCAGCAATTATCTGGTAACTGTTCCGGTTAGCATTTATGGCAACACAGACGGTTGGGACTCTATCGCATTTGGTCTGCAGTGGAGCACAGACGAACTCACTTATTCTAAGTGCGTATCTGGCGGAAGCATTGCAAACGCTATGTTTACTGATGGTATTCAGGTAAGTGGTTCTGGCTTCCAGCTGAATCCGGCTGGTATCGGCGGATGGATTACTTATGCAACCACTCCGACAGGCGATGGTCCGACCTATGTAACTGGCGATGATCCTGTTATCAACATTACCTTTAAGGTAACAGAAAATGCACAGCCGGGTGACATCTACTACATCGACGGACTGGAACGGTCTTATGATGGTGCTTATGTTCCGAAGGTTACTCACGGTAGTGAAGTTGTAACTGGTGCTCCTTCTCAGGGTTATATCCAGATCGAAGGCGTACAGACCACCACAACTGAAGCTACTACAACCACTACTACTACAACTACTACCACAACTACCACCACAAAGGCTACTACCACCACAACTACCACAACTGCTAAGCCGACAACCACAACAACTACTACAACCTCTACTGCTAAGCCGACCACTACAACTACAACCGCTACTACAACTGCTACAAGCAAAGTTAGCGGCACAGAAGACACCAAGGATACTGGTAACACCAGTGCTACCAACGTTACTGGCGGTACTGGCGTAACTAAGACCACCACAACGAAGGCAGCTCAGCAGACCACTAAGAAGAACACTGGTTCTACCAGCTCTCCGAAGACTGGCAGCATGATTCCGGTTGCAGGTGCTGTTGCAGCAATCGCAGTAATCGGCGGTGTTGCTCTGGTTTCCAAGAAGAGAAAGTAAGAATCTCTGATTCCGAATCATCTTCCGAAGAAAACAGATAAAATTTAAGGAAGTCATCCATTCAATTACAAGTGGGATTGGACAAAATCTTTACAAGTAAAGAATTTGGATTGCGGAAACAAGAGGGCATACTTCGCAAGAAGTGTGCCCTTTTTGTTCACCCCTTTTCTCCTGCCTGCATAAAATGAAGTACACCCATTCTTTGAGAATGGGCGAAAATCCGGAACAAAAGGAGGGAATGCAAGATGCAACAATTGCTGCAAATTTTGGTGGCTGGCGGTGACCGCCGCCAACAATATGCCGCCCAAAAACTTGCCAAGTCGCCGCAGCTTTCCGTGACGACAATCGGATTTTCTCAGTCAGATTCTGAAATATTACCAGAATTTGACGTTCTCATCCTGCCCATTCACACGACAGCCGAATCTGTGCCGTCCAAAAATGGGAACTTGTCGCTGCCCGAATTGCTGTCCCATGTGAAAAAAGGCGGTCTGGTGTGCGGCGGCGTACTCCCCGAAGCTGTTTGCCGGATGTGTCAAGAACAAGAACTGTGTTTTTGCGATTATTTTCAGCGGGAGGAACTCTGTCTGGCAAATGCCGTTCCAACTGTAGAGGGAGCAATTCAAATTGCCATCTCAGAACGGGAAACAGTACTCTGCGGCAGCTCTGTTCTCGTCATCGGCTACGGCAGAATCGGAACAATCATGGCAGAGCGTTTGCAGGGCTTGAAAGCAGATGTCACCGTTGCGGCTCGCAGTTGCAAAGATGCGGAACGCTGTGCTGCAAATGGTCTGAAATGGATGCATCCGTCTGAAATTGCTGCCCGTGCAGGGAAATTTGACTGGTTCTGCAACACCGTTCCAGTCCTGATGCTGGACGAAACAGCCCTGTCCAACATGAAACCAGATGCACTGGTGATTGACCTGGCATCGAAACCGGGCGGAACGGATTTTGATGCTGCAAAACGCCTGCATCGTCAGGTAGTCTGGGCGTTGGGGCTGCCGGGAATCACTGCACCGAAAACCGCTGGAGCAATCATTGCGAAAACCATCTTCCATATTTTACAGGAGAGGGGACTCGCAGATGAAGGAAACAATTGGTAAACGCATTGGATTTGCGGTAACAGGGTCGTTTTGCACCTTTTCTGCTGCGTTTGCAGAGGCAGAACGACTGGTGGCGGCAGGTTACAGCTTAACGCCGATTTTCTCAGAACATGCCGCTAGCATTGATACCCGTTTTGGGAAAGCTGTGGAACAACGAAAAAAATTGGAGCAGATTTGTGGAAAACCTGCCCTGTTGACGATTTCAGATGTAGAACCGTTAGGACCAAAAGACCGCTTGGATGCGTTGCTTGTTGCCCCTTGCACCGCCAACACCATGGCAAAATTGGCGATGGGCATCACGGATACCACCGTGACCATGGCAGTGAAATCCATGCTGCGGAACGAAAAGCCAATTATTCTGGCTCTGGCAACCAATGACGCTTTGCGGGCATCGGCGAAAAATCTGGGCTTGCTGTTGAATACGAAAAATTATTATTTCGTACCGCTGCGGCAGGATGCTCCCGTCAAGAAACCATCGTCTTTGGTGGCTGATTTTACCCAGATTTCCGACACCGTTGCAGCGGCTTTGGGTGGACTGCAAATTCAACCAATGTTTATACAAAATCTATAAAATCTAAAAACCACCATGCTATACTATCAAGGAAGTGACCGCCTGTTTCTCCATCACCAAACGGGCGGTTCTTATTTTGGAGAATGGCAGTCGTTCGGCTGTCAAAAAAAAGGAGTACGAACATATGGCAGGAATTATTTTACAGCAGGCAATTATTATGCTCATTCTGAATGTGGTCGGAATGATTGCATACTACACCGGCATTGTCAGCCGAGAGGGCGGCAAGCAGCTTTCCAATGTCGTGTTGGAAATTGTAACGCCAGTCATCATCGTGCATGCTTACTTAGAGGAGGAATATGATTCCCGTCTGGTTGTGAATTTGCTGCTGACGTTTGTGCTGGCGGCAGCTTCTTATGTCATCGCCATTTTGATTTCCATGCTGTGTTTCCGTGGAAAATCCGTCGGAAAGTTAGCACCGATTGAGCGATTTTCTGCAACATATAGCAACTGCGGCTTCATGGGCATTCCGCTGGCAAGTGCACTGTTCGGGGCAGAGGGTGTTTTCTATGTCACTGCGTTTCTGACGATTTTCTTCTTGTTCTCGTGGACACACGGTGTCATGCAGCTGACACAGACCAAGGATTTCAAAAAGGCATTGAAAGTGTTGCGTTCGCCAACGGTTATCGGTATCGCCATTGGGTTGATTCTGTATTTTGTACAGCTTCCAATGCCGGGCTTGCTGATGGATACTATGGGCTATATTTCCGACTTGAATACACCGCTTGCGATGATTGCATCGGGTGTCAGCGTGGCACAGGCGAATTTGCTGGGAGCATTGTGTACAAAGCGGATTTATTGGGTCAGCTTCGTGAAATTGCTGGTGATTCCGCTGGCAGTTATGGCAATGTGCCTCTGCCTGCCGTTTGTATCTATGGAAGTGCGGACGGTTGTTTTGTTGCTGACAGCTGCACCGGCTGCTGCAATGTGTACACTGCAATGTCAAGTACATGGCTTAAATGACATTTATGCTTCTCAAATTTTTGCGGCAACAACCATTCTTTCCATGGCAACCATGCCGCTATTAATTCAGATTTTCAGTATGTTAACCTAAAAAGGGCGGAGCAAACATGAACATTTTCCCTATTTTTCAATAAGATGTAAATTTTCATCAGAAAGTCTCCACAGAAACTTGCAAAATCCGGTTGAAATTGTTAAAATAATAGTATTGATTTAAATCGATAAAAGATTGCATCAATAGAAAGAAAGGAAATTGTGAATTGAGGGGGAGCGAATCCGCAATGTGGAAACCAGTCATTGCCCGACAGATGGAACGAAAGTGGATGTATTTGCAGGTATTGCAGCTGATTCAGCAATACGGAGCAATTTCTCGTGTGGAGATTGCCAACAAACTGCATATGACAAGAGCATCCGTGACGCTGCTGATTCATGAGATGATGGAAAAGGGCGTTTTAGAAGACATCGGAACCTGTCCAACCTCGGAGGGAAAAGGCAGAAGAAAATTATTGATGGATGTGCATCCTTCTCGTTGGCTGCTGATTGGTATTTCCATTCAGGGAAATCATTTGGTGGTTGGACTGACAACCTTGGGCATGAATACGCTGGAAAAGCAGTGCATTCCGTTTCCAGTGATACAGGCTTCATGGGCGTCTATACAGGAACAAATGATTATAACGGTTCGCCAGATTTTGAAGAGCAACTATATTGAGAAATCGCAAATTTTGGGCTTGGGTGTTGGATGGATGCCCAGCGTCTTGCAGCATTTTTTTCCGGATGCAACTAGGCAGGAACAACAAATGACAGAATTGCAGCAGATATTGAGAGATGCCCTGCACGTTCCGGTCTTCTGGGGAAATGCATTGCCGTCTATGGCAGTATATTGCCTGTATCAGAAACCAAAGCAGGAAATTGTTGCGTTATTCTGTGCAGATGGGGCGGATTATTATGTTTCTATCGTCTGTCGCTCGCATGCCATGGAATGCCTAAATGGTAAGCCGATTTCTATGCAGGGATTGCCGCTTTCTCCAAATCAAACTGTGGGCGACTTGCTGACGCCAGTTGCATTGCAGCAGCGAGTAAAGCCGTATTATAGTGCGGAGCAAACGCCAGTCTTGTATGACCTGACAGGCGGAAAGCTGGAAACGATGACGCTGCCGGATTTGTTTACTGCAGCCTGTGCAGAAGGTAAGGACTTTGACCCGATTCTGTCAGACTTGATGGAAGAGATGATGCAGCAGTTCTGCCAGTTTTGGAGCAGCATTCTGGTGATGTATCCGATTGAGCAGCTTTATTTGTATCGCCCTGATTTTACCTTGCCGCACTGGCAGGAAATTTATCGGTATGCGAAGCAATATATGAAGCCGGAATTGGCTGCAAAGTTATCCTGCGGGGATTTGACAGAAAAATGTCAGTATGCAGGCGGTGTGTTTTATGCATTGGACGGCGGTATTTTTAAGCTTTGTACCGCAGAAGAACAAAAAACATCGGAGTAAAAATAAGATTTCATAGAGAAAACAGTCGATTTGCTGGAAAACAGACCTGCTGTTTTCTCTTTTTTTAAAATTTTTGTTTTTTCTACACGAATACTTGCAAGCGAGAGAAAGGTATGTTATAATAAGACCGTAGCAAATTTGCAGGGTTCGACAAAAACCGTGCACATGGAAGATTGCAGAAAGGAGTAGAATTTCCGGACGGGAATTCACACGCAAACAATGAGATTACAGGAAAAAAGTCGTACAGAGTTGGAGGCATTTCAGGCAGAATGTCAGCAGGCATACAAGCAGTTTCAGGCAGAAAATCTGAAACTGGATATGTCCAGAGGGAAGCCAGCACCAGCACAGTTGGAACTGAGCATGGGTATGATGGATTGCCTGAAGAAGGGCGATTATCGGGCTGAAAACGGTCTGGACTGCCGGAACTATGGGGTTTTGGATGGACTGCCGGAAACAAAGGCATTCTTTGCACCGATGCTGGGCGTAAAGCCGGAAGAAATTATTGTATACGGAAACTCCAGCCTGAACATTATGTACTGGGTAATGTCTGTTGCAATGACCAATGGGCGGTACACCGTGGGGCAAACTGGATCATGTGAAGTTCCTGTGTCCGGTTCCGGGATATGACCGCCATTTTGCAGTAACCCAGTTCTTTGGCATGGAACTGATCAATGTGCCGATGAACGAAGATGGCCCTGATATGGACATCGTAGAAAAGCTGGTTGCAGAAGATGACAGCATCAAGGGAATCTGGTGTGTGCCGATGTACTCCAATCCGGGCGGGGTTGTATATAGCGATGAAGTGGTAAAGCGGTTTGCAGCACTGAAGCCGAAGGCAGCAGATTTCCGGATTTTCTGGGATAATGCATATTGTGTACACCATTTGGTTGACAATCCGCCGGTACAGGCAAACCTGCTGGAAGAAGCAAAGAAGGTTGGCAACGAAGATATTTGCTATATGTTCGCATCCACTTCTAAAATTACTTTCCCGGGCAGCGGAATTGCAGTAATGGCAGCCAGCGAAAGAAACTTGGCAAGCCTGAAGAAGTCCCTGGGCTTTGCAACGATTGGTTTTGATAAGATGAACCAGCTGCGGCATCTGCGGTTCTTTGGCGGTAAGTTTGAAAATCTGCTGGAACACATGAAGAAGCACAAGGCGTTGATTGCTCCGAAGTTTGCAATTGTTGTCAACACACTGGAAAAGGAACTGGGCGATTTGGGCATTGCAACTTGGTCGAATCCAAAGGGCGGCTACTTCATTTCCTTCAATCAGAAGGGTTGTGCAAAGCGGATTGTACAGCTTTGTAAGGATGCTGGTGTCGTTCTGACGGGTGCAGGGGCATCGTTCCCGTATGGCGTAGACCCAGAAGATGAAAACATCCGGATTTCTCCGACATTCCCGACCGAAGAAGAACTGCAAAAGGCAATGGATGTCTTTGTATGCAGTGCAAAGCTGGCAGCAGCAGAACAGTTGCTGGCTGACTAATTAGAACAGAAAAACGATAAAAATAACACCGCTGCAGGTGGCATTGCAACCTCCGCAGCGGTGTTTTGTGTTTCAGAATGATTTGAATGCTTGATTTATCGTTTGCATTCTGCCTGAACAGCTTCAAATTCTTCTACCAGTTCCTGTTCCGGTGCTTTTGTTAGCAGCGAAACAATAACAATGGCAGCCAGAGCCACGATAAAAGCTGGCAGCAGTTCGTATAGATCCCATGCTCCGCCCAGCGGACGAACGAGGAACTTCCATACAAATACCATGATACCGCCAGCAACCAGCCCAGCCAAAGCCCCCCACTTGTTGGAACGCTTCCAGAACAGGGCACACAGCATAACAGGCCCAAAAGTTGCACCAAATCCAGCCCATGCAAAAGATACGATATGGAAAACAGAGCTGTCTGGATTCCATGCGATACCGATGGAAATCACAGCGATAATCAGCAGAACAGCACGTGCTGCCAGCATGGCAGTCTTTTCCGAAAGCTTGATGCCGAACACGCCTTGCAGCAGGTTTTCTGACATACTGGAGGATGCTGCCAGCAGCTGAGAGTCTGAAGTAGACATCGTGCAGGCAAGGATTCCAGCAAAAATCAGACCAGCAAACAACGCTGCCAGAACGCCATGTTCACTAATCAGCGTTGCAATCTTCATGATAACGGTTTCAGACTCTGCACTGAAATTGTCCGGATTGTCGCCCAGTACGGAAATTGTACTGTTGGTCATCAGAGTTTTTCCGATGAAACCAATCAGAATGGCAATGCCCATGGAGATGACAACCCAGATAGAGGCAATTCTACGAGAAGTCTTGATTTTTTTGCTGTCTTCAATTGCCATGAATCGCAGCAGAATATGCGGCATTCCGAAATAGCCAAGTCCCCAAGCCAAGGTAGAACAGATGGTCAGAATGCTGTATGGTTTTGCAGAATTGGTTGTAATATCATAGGTGTGGTTGAAGGAAAGATAGCCCGGCAGAGCCTTTGCATTTTCCATGACAACGTCAATACCGCCAGCCTTGACAATTCCAAAGACAACTACCATGACCAGTGCAACAGTCATAATAATGCTCTGGAGCAGGTCGGTTGTGCTGGCAGCCAAAAATCCGCCGATGCTGGTATAGGCGATGATGATTACAGCACTTAAAATCATCGCAGCGTGATAATTCATCCCAAACAGCGTCTGGAACAGCTTTCCGCAGGCGGAAAAACCAGATGCAGTATATGGCACAAAGAAAATCAGAATAATGATGGCAGAAATGCCCATCAGGAAATGTTTGTTATCGTGATAGCGGTTCGAGAAAAAGTCTGGAATTGTAATCGAGCCGTTGTGCTGGGAATAAATCCGCAGCCGTTTTGCAACGAATAGCCAGTTGAGATATGTACCGATTGCCAGACCGATGACTGTCCAGCCAACATCGGCGAACCCAGTCAGCAGTGCCAGACCTGGCAAGCCCATCAGCAAGTAGCTGCTCATATCAGAGGCTTCCGCACTCATGGCGGTGACGA
>OHJJ01000705.1_pt1 | contig 14505 bp, 19 predicted proteins | sample 1568551 | NCBI WGS metagenome assembly OHJJ01 (sample SAMEA3879505, study PRJEB24766) | human gut metagenome | biome: human-associated habitat; feature: feces | place: USA | collected 1985/1987 | reverse complement strand
GGCATACCATTCCAAAAAACGTCGACAAGCTCGTTCCCCTTTTGAGGTACGACCATGTACTTTATTTAGTACAGTTAGTAAGAGCAGGGTTATAATGTTCACAAAATGTTCACAATATATTAAAAGATTATACACCAATTTTATTTTTAAACTGATATAATGTATATAGAAACAAGGAAATGAGGAAGTCAGTCAAGCAGTTGTAAAGGCATCTGATGCAAACACAATGTTCACTGATGAATAGTCAATTGTAAGTGATAAGCATACTTGTAAAAACAAGGGTGTGCGTAAAGTAGGCAGACTAACAGAGATGACACAGCACCTTGTTAATGGTTGGAAGCTGGTTTATTTTGTCATATGAAGGAGGTTAGTAACATGACAGTTAAAGAAATATTCAAACTTATTCATTTAAACGATAATGTGTCAATAATTGACAAGAAAGATTTTTTAAATTCTTGGAGTGGTGACGGAAAAAATATACCATTAAGATATTGTGATTGTGAGGTGAAGGGTATTTATAGTGAATTACTTGATAATGGCGACAGTGGTCTTATAATAACAATTTAAAGATAAAGGAAAGGACTTATCATGATAATAAAAGATTTATTCGGGGTTTTATTAACTAGTCAAGATGTATCATTATATAATGCATGTGGTATACTTGAGCAGGAAGGCGAATTTAAACACATACCACACAGATATTTTGACTGTATAATAAACAATATGTATTCATCGCCAACGATTGCCAAGGGTAGTTTTATTGTTATTAACTTTAAAAAGAATTATACAAGAGGATAGAAGGGAGGATATGTAATGCACGCTCAATATTTAGAAGTAGTTAAAACGCTAATACAGTCATCGCCAAAGTTTAGTAATTGTAGAGTTAGTATCTATATTGAACCGTCAATATCGTCAACAATCTTTTTTATATATGCTGATGGATATAACCACATATTTAAAGCACCTTTTGGATTACTTGAGTCCAATCTCACGGCTACAGCATTAGCAGAAATCATAATTGATGAGGTGAAAGAATGGAGGGATAAGTCAAATGAAGTTTAAAGAATTGCTTACAGTCCTTGACAATAATGCATATTTGAATATTGTATCAGAAAAAGGTCAATGGCTGTATGAAGGCAAAGTTATTTTTATTACATCTGATTTACTTGAAAGAACGGTTAAGTTAGTAGACATTATTAGAAACGAATTTTTTATTACAACGGAGGATTAATAAATGAACATATATGAAGGATTAGTTATAGTAACGTTTGTTATGGGTACGATAATAATGATTAGTCAATATATTGACAGTGAAGTACCAAAGGTGTGTGATGTATTACAAATAATGAATATATTACCTTGCTATGAAATAAGAGCATTTAAAAATGGAAAACGTTTACGTACTAGTGAATTGTTACAATATATCAATAGTCCAGTTAAAGTTCATCAAATGAAAGAAGGTATTCTTTACATTGAAATTTATTAGTTTTTGAAAAAAGTACTTGACATTTCTTGTCATATGGTGTAATATAACACTTGACTAGCAGTAATCAAGCTGACGGGTGGTGCAAACCCACCCACTAGTCCTTGCACCAATGGTGCATGTTACAACAAGTTACAACAAGTTACAACAAGTTACAAAGCAAACTCATTACAAAAAAGGAGGATATTAAAATGAGAAAACCAACCGTAACAAGAACAATCAGCACACTAAACATCACAGTATTAGGCATGGACACAGTTTCGTGTGAGCCTATGACTAAGACTTATCCAGTCTATGAGAGTGAAGCCCCAAAGGATGAAGCAAAACTGTTTAATTACACCCGTAAGATGTATGAGACAGATACTTTTAAAATCACAGCAATCACAGACAAGACGGCAGTTACAAAAACATACAGTATGCCATTAAGCAAGTACATTGAAGAAGCAGAGGAAGTAAAAACAGACAAAGTAGACAAAGCAGACACAGCACAGTAAAATAGGAGGTTAATATCATGTTATCAAAGAAAGAATTATTTAATGCAAAGGCGTCATCACAGAAAATTGAGAAGGGATTACAGATTGATGTTGTCAATGTCGGCGAATATGCTGATACTGACAAGGACGGAAATCCTGTAACAGTATCAGTGCTTGTTGATAAAGACGGAGCAGTTTTCACAAGCATTTCTAAGACTGTTAATGAAACGTTAAGTATGCTTGAGGATATTATATCAGATGATGGACATGCCATTATAGAGGTATGCGAGAATACATCCAATAGCGGTAGAAAATTTTACCAATTAATGATACTTTAATTATTTAGAGTATTTATTAATAAAAGGGGGGTTTTACCCCCCTTTACTTATAAACATAGGAGGGATAAAGTGTATGGGTAAGACAACTAAGAAGTCACAGCTCTTAAAGGAATATAATAAGGAGCGAAACCGAATTAAACGATTTATTAGAAACGCTGAAAAAAGAGGTTATGTGTTTGAACCCAACCTTATACCACCAAGGCCAAAAACTATTACGAGTGGCTCAATAAGAAGGCTGTCAAAGATTAGACCTGCACAGCTTTATAACAAGGCTTATGCCATCAGTGCAGTAACAGGGCAACCAATAACAGTTGAACAGAGAAAAAGAGAAATAAGAGAAGAAGCTTCAAGGAAAGCATGGGAGACTAGGAGAAGAAAAAAAGACCAAGCGGACTATAATCGAATTAAGTCTAACAAGGGATGGCAACAGATGTTTCATGCTTCAAAATTAGTATGGGATAAAGTACAGGCCATGATAGCAAACGTGGGTGTTCAACAATCACAGTCAGCAGACTTGTTAAACAATCTTTTAAACTCACAAATTGAACAGTATGGCGCAGACATTGTTCTGTATTCCATAGCACAGGCAAGCGAGGATTTTTTATCAACTTGTGAAGTTATAATTAAATATCATCCAAATAGTGCTGTATCAAGGACAGCCGTACAGCATTTATATACGTTAATAAGTGGCAATTTACCAAGCGATGCAGAACAGGCAGAAATTGATAAAGCATTAGCCAGTGATGAAACGTGGGAAGAAATATGAAAAAGCAAATGAAATATATGGTAGGTGATTTTGAAACCACTGTATATGAAGGACAGACATTCACGGAGGTGTGGGCTTCAGCGGTTGTTGAGCTAGGCACAGAGGATGTTAAAATTCATCATTCTATTAGAGAGACTTATAATTATCTTTATAACTTAAAGCAGAATATTTGCATATATTACCATAACTTAAAGTTTGATGGTTCGTTTTGGCTATCGTTCTTACTAGCAGATTTGAAATATGAACAAAAACTTTATGTAAACCCGAATAATGAAAGTGATGTACACTTTTTAAAAGAAAAAGATTTAACGCCAAAATCCTTTGTATATTCAATTTCAGACATGGGGCAGTGGTACAGTATACTTATCAAGACACCATATGCATTGATTGAGATTAGAGATAGTTTGAAGCTCTTGCCGTTTTCAGTTGAACAAATTGGGAAAAGTTTTCAAACAAAGCACCGTAAATTAAATATGGAGTATAAGGGGCTTAGATATGCAGGTTGCTCAATTACAGATGACGAAAAACGTTATATTGCTAATGATGTTCTAGTAGTTAAAGAAGCGTTGGAAATCATGCAGGCAGATGGGCACTTAAAACTTACTATCGGCTCATGTTGTCTCTCTGAATTTAAAGCTACAGTTGACAAACAAGACTATCAAGCATTTTTCCCTGATTTAACACATTTTAAATTAAACCCACATGAATATAAATACTCAAACGCTGACGAGTATATAAGACACTCATATAGGGGAGGTTGGTGTTATCTAAAGAAAGGATGTGAAAACAGAATTTACAGAGAGGGTATCACAGCGGATGTTAATAGCTTGTACCCATCTATGATGCATTCAGAAAGTGGAAATTATTACCCATATGGTAAACCAGTTTTTTTCAAAGGTAAAATTCCAGCAAAATGTCTTACAGACCAATATTATTATTTTGTTCGTATTCGCACACGTTTTTACTTGAAAGAAGATAAATTACCATTTATACAGATTAAAGGCAGCTTTTTCTATAAGTCTACTGAAATGCTTGAAACATCTGATATAGTTGATAAAGATACAGGAAATGTATGCACATGGTACAAAGATTTTGACGGAAATATTAAAAAAGCTATTGTTGAAATGGTACTTACTCAAACCGATTTTGAACTGTTACAAGAGCATTACAATCTTGTAGATTTTGAGTTATTGGATGGATGTTATTTTAGAACTATAACAGGAATTTTTGACGAGTATATTAATAAGTATAAGGAAATCAAGCAAAATAGTACAGGGGCAAGGCGAACACTAGCAAAACTCTTTTTAAATAACTTATACGGAAAACTTAGCAGTTCGGATATATCCTCTTTTAAAGTGGCAAGAGAGAAGGACGATGGCTCACTAGGATTTACGACATTTGAAGAACACGAAAAGAAAGTTATGTATATTCCAATAGGTTCAGCTATAACAAGTTATGCTAGAAATTTTACTATTCGTGCCGCACAGCAAAACTACAAATATTTTGTATACGCTGACACGGATAGCATACATTGTTGCACTACAAAGAAAAATATTAAAGGAATAAAAATACACCCTTCTAATTTTTGTTGTTGGAAGCTCGAGAGCTTTTGGAATGAGGCTATTTTTGTTCGTCAGAAAACTTATATTGAGCATGTTACGCATGAGGATGAAGAACCAATTAATGAGCCATACTATAATGTAAAATGTGCAGGTATGCCTGATAGGTGTAAGAATTTATTTCTTAAATCAATGGAGGGGGTGACGGATGATGAACTAGAGAAATACCCCACAATTCAGCAAGAATTTTTGAAAACAAAGAGAACGCTTGCTGATTTTAAACAGGGGTTGGAAGTATATGGAAAACTCCGACCAGTGAGAATAAGGGGAGGAATAGTATTGCAGGAGACAACTTATAAAATGCGATAATGTTTCACGTGAAACATAACAAAAGAGACAGAATAAATTCTGTCTCTTTAATATATCTATAACGTTAATTCTTAATGCATGGGTAGGCATACACCCAACTACAAAGGTGTGTCTTATATTTCAAAGAGCCTTCCACACCAATGTTACAAAAATAACTAACGCAGATACCATTAATAATATGCTAGAGCTTTAAGTATACATTCTTTACAGTCAAGTGAATAAAATCTAAAACACCCTCTATCAAAGAAGTACCTCATATAGTCAATTAACCATCCATTATTTTTAAGCATAACAAAATTAATATTATGGTCATCTGTAGTGACTGAAATTCTTTGTTTAAAATCAGGGTCAACCTTCTTGTCACAATATACTATGCTTTCTTCTTCAAACATTTTAACGGCGTACTCTTCACCCTTATATTTAAGTGTGCATAAATATCTACTTTGCCCCCTCATTTTTTCGATGAAAGCGTGGTTGTCATTCAGATAAACATTTTGTGCCGCATAAGCTACATAATTGGACTTGGTGAACGCTCTATTAAAAAGCGAGTTTTCTTGTAACTTAGAGGCACTTTCATTAAATCCCTGTTCAAGAACAAATCCATCACCGCGTAGAAATTTGACATCCGATGTCAGTCTGTCATTAATATCTAATGCTGTATAATATGGGTTTAACATTGTTACAGCGTTAGAAATCATTATTACAGGAACATATCTAACCTGACTGTTGTTTCCCCTTGCTATTGACGTGTGTATACTAATAAATTTGGTGACTTCATCAGCGCAGTAATGATTAGTTTCAGACTGAAATTCATCAAAAAGTATTCTTGACACATCGCTCAGATAGTGCGAATACTTTTTCACTTTATCCGCACAGTTGAGTGCTACAGCATAACCACAGGATTTTCCCTCATCCTCTTCATCGTATGCACTGCATAAAAATAACTCGTACATTTTACTATTACCAATTTGTACAGCTTTCATTGTATAAGCTGAGAAAAAAAGGTTGTGTATATCCTTAAAGAATTTGTCGGCAGAGTCCTTCAACTCGTCTTGAAATCTGTACAGTAGACAAAATTTCTCATTATATTTTAAAAAGCGATTAATTAGATACCTGTTAAAATATGTTGTTTTTCCTGCACTTCTATTTGATGTTGATATATAAATTTCTGGTACATTCCCATTAATATCTTTCATGCTTAATAGCTTGGTGCCATCATAGTATTTTATTTCTTTCATTTATCCACTTCCTTTAGTTTATTATATCAAATTATCCACAAATTGTCAAATTAATGTTGATAATTTGTGGATAATATGTTATAATAAGAAAAAAGAAAGGAGGTCACTATTATGATTAATGACTTAGCAACATTAATTTCCACGCTTGGTTTTCCCATAGGAATGTGTTTAATTATGTGTTATTACATTAACAAAATTAATGACGCACATAAGGAAGAGACAGACAAGTTTGCAGAAGCACTCAACAATAATACAGTCGTGCTTCAAAAACTTTGTGATAAGCTTGACAGTGAGGTGAATGTTAATGACAAGTAGTGATATTGTAACAACGGCGAGAACGTATCTCGGAAAGCCCTATGTATGGGGTGGAGAGTCTGAGTCTGAGGGTGGATATGACTGTAGTGGTTTTGTATATTCTGTACTTAATAAGTGTGGCATGAAAGTACCAAGAACTACAGCACAAGGCTACTCAGTGTTAGGCAAAACAGTAACAAATATTCAAAGTGCTGATTTACTTTATTTCGGTAAATCAACCAAGAGAATTACTCACATAGCAATTGCTATTAACAGTACACAAATGATTGAGTCGAGAGGAAATAGTAAAAACACAAAAACAAACAAGGGTAAGGGTGTTTCAATTACTAATATTTCTCACCGAAACGACTTAGTGCTTGTTAAAAGAATTGTTGATTTTAAAAAGGAGAAATTAACAACTATGTCTTTATTGAAAAAAGGTAGTAAAAATAACGATGTTACTGTATTCGAGATACTAATGTCAAAGTTAGGGTATTATACAGGTTCAATTGATACCCACTACGGTAAAGGCTGTGTATCTGCATGTATTAATTTTCAGAAAGACCACAATCTTGTACAGGATGGTGAGTGTGGCAACAATACATGGAAAGCGCTTCTTACTGAGGTAATTTAATGGCATGGGTAGTTATTGAGGGTACTAGGAAGTATCTGACAAAGGCGCAGATGGAAAATAACGCTGTAGAGTTTAACGCTTATTTTACTGGAAAATACACACTTGAAAGTATATGTGGTATGCTTGGAAATGTTCAGAGAGAAAGTACCTTAAACCCTGGGCTAAAAGAAACAGCAAGTGTATCTAGTGGCTGGGGTCTTATTCAGTGGACACCATCCTCAAACCTCACTGGCTACGCAAATGCTCAAGGTAAGGATTGGAAAGACGGCAAATTGCAGTGTCAGCTTATTAATGCCGAAGTACTTGAAGGATATGGCGGCCAGTGGATACCAACTAAAAGTTATCCTTATAGTGGTTTAGAATTTTCTCAACTAACGGATGTTGAAGAAGCAGTTAAAGCTTACTGCTTTGAACGTGAGCGCGCTGGTGTTGTAGCACTTGATGAAAGAATACAAAATGGAAAGAATTGGTACGAGTATCTTAGCGGTACACCTTTACCGCCCCCAACTGTACCGCCCACACCTACACCATTAACAAAAAGGCACTTACCTATTTATATGATGATGCGCAGACGTTTTTAAGGAAGGAGAATGATAATGGCAAAATTAACAAAAGACGAACTTATTGAAAAAGTAAGAAAATATGTCGGCGATAGGACGGATGATGAAACAATTGAGATTATTGAGGACATATCCGACTCAATCGACTCGTCCGATGCTGACGAGTGGAGACAGAAATTCGAGGAAAACGACAAAATGTGGAGAGACAAATATATTTCACGTTTTCTTGAAAAAAAGGAAGATGAACTAGACACACCGACAGAACACGAGGAGGAAGAGAAAGAGTACAACTCTTTCGAGGATTTATTTGAAGAGGAGGAAGATTAATGGCTAGAATAATTGCTAAAACGAAACTTGATGCACGCTCAATTGATATTCTTAATGTTATCAGAAATAATGCATCATATGCTTATCAAAAAGATATACCAAAAATAGAGAAGGAGCAGGACATTCCAAAGGTTGGAGAAATCCTTTATGGAAATCCGACACACTCCAACGAATTTATCAACGCTTTAATTAATAGAATTGCGTTGGTGCGTATGCAGAGTGCAACTTTTAACAACCCTTATAAGCACCTCAAGAAGGGCTATCTTGAATTTGGCGAGACTGTAGAGGACATTTTTGTTGGTATTATCAGGGCTGTAAAATATGACCCTGAAAAGGGTGCTAGTAGAGAGTTTAAACGTACTCTTCCTAATGTTCAGTCAGTCTTTCACATGACTAATTGGAAAGTAATGTACCCAATTACTATCGAGAAACAGGCTTTAAAAAGAGCTTTTACATCCGCTGACGGTGTTACTAACCTTATTACATCAATTATTGACCAAGTTTATCAGTCGGCTGAATATGACGAATACTTACTTTTTAAGTATCTGCTTATCAAAGCAATTTCTCATGGTAAAGTATATCCACAGCCTATTGATACTACTAACATGAATAGTGTGGCTGTAGCTTTTAGAGGAAAATCAAATTTACTCCCTATTGACATGACAGGGCGATTTAATGAGACTCATGTACAGAACAACACACCTATTGATAAACAGTGTATTTTTATGGATGCTGATTTCAATGCTAAATTTGACGTTGAAGTTCTTGCCAGTGCTTTTAATATGAATAAAGCAGATTTCATCGGTAAACTTCACCTTATTGACGATTTCAGTTCGTTTGACAATGAAAGATTTGAAGCGATAAGACAAGAGTCTACGGGTCTCGAAGAAGTATCGACAGAAGAGCTTGCACTTATGAAAAATGTTAAGGGAGTTTTGCTTGATGAAGAGTGGTTCCAAGTTTATGACAACTTATTCGAATTTGACGAAACACGTGTAGGTAGTGGTTTGTATTGGAATTATTGGTTGCACGTTTGGAAAACTATTTCTTACTCACCATTCGCTAATGCAATCGTTTTTGTTGACAAAGATGCTACAATTGCCAAGCCTGAAACAATTACTGTTGAAATCACAGGAAAAGATGTATCTGAGGTTGGTACTATCTTTACACTTAATGTGCAGGATGACACAGCTACACTTGAACCTAATTCAGTTAATTTTGTACAGACCGCAGCTCTTACAACAGAGGGTATTGCCGTGCAGAAATATGGTGCTATTGTAATTCCGTCAACAAAATCTGAAACAGAAATTACTCTTGTAGCTGATTTAGATGGAACAACCTACACAGGTGTTACAAACATCACTGCCGATAGTGCTGTAAGTGATACAGTCGTATTAAATAAAGGATGATGAATTATGTACATAGTACCAGATAGTGAGGTGTACATGCTGAGTGGAGTACCGCTTTCCACTCAGCAGAAACACACAATTTATTTTTCAGATAAGAAAACACAAGAAAATTATTTTATTAGTAAAGCCAAAAAGCATTTTAATAAAGTAACTTACAACAGAGTTAATAAAGGTAAATGCCGTTTACAGGCTACAGCAGACACGTTATATGATTGCAATTACATGATGTTTCAAAACTCGTCTTTCAGTACTCGATGGTTTTATGCGTTTGTGACTGGGATTGAGTATATTAACAATGTTACCGCTGAGATAAGTTTTCAAATTGATGTTCTACAAACTTACTGGTTTGACATTGAAGTAAAAGAATGTTTTGTTGAAAGAGAGCATAGTCTAAGCGATAACATCGGTGAGCATATCTTACCTGAAAATGTCGAATGTGGCGAATATGTTTACAACGGTGACGCTCAGTTAATCGGGCTAGGCTCTTTAAGTACTTGTACCATGGTACTACTTGCCACAACAGGGGGGTATCTATACGACGGTGTTTATAGTGGCTATCAAATAAAAGCCTTTGCTAACACAGAAACAGGTGGTAATAATCTCACTAATTTTTTAAATCAGTACTTAACTACTCCCGAAAATATATTAGCTCTTTACACATGCCCTACAGATATACTTCCTGTTGATGTTACAGACGAAGGAGTTAATATTACATTTACTGGAAATACTAACCCAATAAATGTTACTGGTGTACCAATTAGTAATGCTGACACAATAAACGGTTACATGCCACGAAACATGAAGCTTTACACCTACCCTTATAATTTTAACGAAGTAAGAAATAACTGTGGACAGACATTAATTCAACGCTATGAATTTTCAGAAAATCTTACACCTTATTATAACATAGTTGGTAACATGACGATGCCGGTACAAGAAGTGCTAAGACTTGACCGATACAAGTCCACAGAAACCAAAGGCACAGGCAGAATGGATATGACAGAAACAATCACACTTGACAGCTTCCCTTTATGTTCATGGAATGTGGACGCGTTTAACGCATGGGTTGCTCAAAACGCTGTACCGATTACAATTAACGCTATTCCATCAGCCGTTCAAACTGCTACAGGGATGTTTACTGGACAGTCAAGTAATTCAGCACTGGGTAGTGTGCAGAATATATTAACAAGTGCTTACACAGCTAGTATTACTGCTAATGATGTAAAGGGTAATTATGCCACTAATAATGCACTTTTTGGTAAAGGACAAGTGTGCTTTGAAGCTCAACGAAAATCTATCACTGCTGAGTATGCTAAAGCTATCGATAAGTATTTTGATGTATTTGGGTATGCCTGTCACACAACTAAAGTACCCAATGTGTCAAGTAGACCGCATTGGAATTATACAAAAACCGTTGATTGTACAATAGTAGGGGGTGCACCCAGTGATGACATAGCACAGATTGAAAGTTATTTTAATAGCGGAATAACTTTTTGGAAACATCCTAGTGAAGTAGGTAATTATTCGCTTGATAATTCAGTTTAGAAAGGAGTGAGATAAAAAATGAGCAAAGCAAGAAAAGCAAAACGAGCTAAAGAGCGCACTTCATTTAGTGACAGCGTTTTTTATCAGCTTTACACTTTTGACCAATACTTAGATTTATTTACAGAAATAGCAATTAGCTCTTTTGAATGGACTGGGCTTCCTGCCACTGTAGATGCACGATTTATTGAAGTTGGACTGTATGATAATAAAGCTATGCTGTATTTTAACGATGAAGTCATGGGAAATCTATGCTTGAGAACTGTACTTGGCGGTCAACTTGACGTTTACAATATACCACTAGATAGACGAGCGTATGCTTCTAATGGCTATCAACGTGTATGTGGGAGAAGTGATAGTGTTATTATATGGGATAATATGACTCATTGGTGCTGTAAAGATAAGATGGAAATATACGCTAAGAGACTAGCCGAACTTGACGCAAGTATTGATATTAACTGCAAAGCTCAAAGAACACCGATTTTGATTAAGGGCACTGAACAACAACAATTAGCTCTACAAAATGCTTATATGATGTATGATGGTAATCAACCTGTTATTTTTGCTAGTAATGATTTCATGGATGGTGACGGCAGCTCATTTGGTGTGTTCACAACTGGTGCACCATATGTCGCAGATAAGCTATATGAGTTAAAGGTTAATCTATGGAATGAAGCACTAACTTATCTAGGTGTAACAAACATTAGTATTCAGAAAAAAGAACGTATGATTAAGGACGAAGTGCAAAGGCTTCAAGGCGGTGTAATGGCTAACAGATATTCTCGAGAATTTGCAAGGCAACAGGCTTGTGAGCAGATTAACAGAATGTTCGGTACTCAGATAAGCTGTCATTTCCGTGATGTATTCAATCAGAATGATGACAGGAAGGAGGATGACGATGAGTAAATATACAACACAAGTTAGATTTATTTGTGAAACAAGTGCGAATCTTACAGAGTCGAGTGGGTTTAATGACATAGAAGATATACTGAATAAGTCTTGGAGCAAGATTTTTAGCGACTTTCCTATTTTTGACGAGCAATATCGAGCAGAACTTTGTAAGAAGATTTTAAGGCATTACTACACAAGAGAGATATGCTGTGAAACTGTAGGAAGATGGAAGTTGTTTTTAAGTGATAAAATGAAAAACATTATGCCTTATTATAATCAGCTTTATCAGAGCGAATTGTTAAAAATTCAACCATTAGTTAGTGTGGACAGAAGTGTTACACATGAAGGCAGTGGAAGCGAATCCAAAACCACTAACAGAAATGGCACTAATATTAGCAGTTCGAGAACTGACGGAAGTACTGATACTTGGAGCTATTATAGTGATACACCACAGGGCGGTATTAACGGACTTGACAGTAACGATTATTTAACAAACGCTACACACAATGTTGGTACGGATAGTACGAGTAGTGCGCTAAACGGTAGCACCACTGATAGTGAAACAGGAACAGGAAATAGAAGCGACAGCTATGTTGACAAAGTTTTAGGATATGATGGCAATCAATCAGAAATGCTATTAAAGTTTAGAGAAACTTTTTTAAATATTGATATGATGATTATTGATGAGCTTAAAGATTTATTTTTTACTCTATGGTAAAGAGAAAGTGAGGTAAATATGAACGATTTAGAACCTATTAGATTTTGGTGCCAAAAGGTGCTCCCTTTAGTCTATGACGATAGCTTGAGTTATTATGAATTTCTTTGTAAAGTATGTGATAAAGTAAATGAAATAATATCAGCACAAAATAAAACGAATAATGAGCTATCAAATCTAAGCGCTAATTTAAAAAGCATTATAAATGACATTTTAAATGAATGGTTTAATAACGGTAAATTAGCTGAGATATTAAATGAAACATTAGCTGATTTTTGGGTAAATCCCTTATGGTTCGGTGCAAAATTTGACGGTGTTACAGACGACAGCGAAGCAATACAAAAAGCTATCAACACAGGAAATACTAAATTTCCAAAAAACAAAAATACTTATGTCGGTAGTATAGTTAAAATTCCATCAGACAGAATTATAGATTTAAATTGGTGTAATTTAACTGGTTTAAATGACTTTCCAATGTTTCAAATTTCAGAGCTAGAGGCTGAAAACCCTACCACATATATAACGGTTAAAAATGGATTTATTAATCTTGAATTAAGTGGCTCATTTTTATTATGTTATAATGCTTATAATGTTACTTTTGATAACATTAGAATTAATCGCGTACATTCTTCTATGTACGGATTTAAAGTGGTGAATGGATTTAACATTTATTTTAAAAATGTGTGGGTAAATGGGAAAAGCAGTGACGACAATACAATTAGCGGTAATCATGCTAAAGGTGTTATTTATGAAATAAACGACACGGCAACAATAACTGGTATTACTAACGTTACTAATATTCATTTTGAGAATTGCTTAATTCAAACTGTTGAATATGGTATATGGTATACAAGAACTGGTAAAAGTGGTGCTTGGGATACAACAAAAATGGATAATATGGGTTTTTCAAAGTGCGACTATGCCCTAGCTATTGACAATGTAAATGTTAATAATGTTTTGATAGATACTCTAAGAACTGAATATTGTGGAACATCAATTTTAAATAAAGCACAGTTAGTCGTAAACTCGTGGTACGCTTGGAAGTGTAATAATTGTATTGAAAATTATGGGTATTTAAAATTAGCTGACACATGCGATTTTAAAAGTAGTGACACAAACCCACTTATTTTAATAAAAGAAAATAGTGGAACTTTAGATTGTAGCGACTTGGGTAATCTTATCCAATACTCTGCTTATAAAAACTTTTCAGATAATGCAACAAAAGGACTAATAATACAAGCTGACCAGTCTAACAAAATTATTCCAAATAGTAATAACGAATTAAGGCCTAGTTTATTTTTTATTTTTACTTATGACCAGTCAGTAGCTTTAGAACTTTCAAATGTAAAAGCAAATGCTGGTACAAGATTTAAATTAATATCATCAAATGGCTCAACAATAACGATGCCTAATGGTGACTATCTTAAAGGCAATATTGATGCGTTAGATTGCATTATGACTGAAAACGGTTTAAAAGTAAACAGTTATCAAACTGTTATACCTAAAGAACTAGGAACACTTTACGACAAAAACGGCGGAATACCGAACAGAATAATAGCGTATGATTTATCTGAAAATCTTGAAAGTATTTATATGCCTGCAGGGGCAATAATAATTATCTACAGCTCTAAGCCTAACACACTTTTAAAAAATACTTACGGCACAATTCAAAATTGGAATGGTAATCATATAGACGTAAATAAAAACCCAATATTGGCGTTTGCGTATGAAAGAAATAAAGTGTTTATAATCAATCAACCTGCATGAACAAGTTAGTAAACTATAGTGAGAGAACAAGTACATTTACTTGTTCTCTCTTTTTATCATTAGAGGTGTACCAATGAGAGTGCATTAATCGTACCTCAAAAGGGGAACGAGCTTGTCGACGTTTTTTGGAATGGTATGCC
>OHJJ01000700.1_pt1 | contig 14699 bp, 10 predicted proteins | sample 1568551 | NCBI WGS metagenome assembly OHJJ01 (sample SAMEA3879505, study PRJEB24766) | human gut metagenome | biome: human-associated habitat; feature: feces | place: USA | collected 1985/1987 | reverse complement strand
TGGGAGTGCGTAGCACGGAACAATTCGTAGGTATCAAAGTCGGGGGCTTTTGACCCCGACATCATATAACCTTTAACCCAAACGCAAATGCTAACAAAAATTCCCGGACAGATTATTAATAGCCTTATCTGTCCGGGAAAATATTATAATTATCAACGCATTACAGCATCAGTTCTTTCTTATATCACCATCCGCCTTAAGCTTAAGACTATGGCTTCTATAACTTATATCCGCCGCTATGCCATACTTTATATTATTCATATCCTGCGTATCCAACTGTAGGTTTACATTCACATAATTGTTATTTATAACTGCTGTTGTTACCATAATCTGCATACTATCATATAGCTTGTCTTCACCTGTGAAGCTTATATTAATATTACCTATCTGCTGTTTATTATTATCACTTTCCTGATAATCACCAGCAGTATTGGCATCAGCACCTATCCTGTTGAACACAAGCTCTATTCCTGTCAGTCTGTCCTGACTATCCAGGCTCATATTATATGTTGTATACACACCCTTAGCATATTCACTAAACCTGCTCTTCATATTATCTGCGGTTATTCCATGAACATTAAACAGGGAAATGTATGGAAGAATAACCGGATCCTTATACATTTCTTCGACAAATGTATTAAACCCTGCTATTAATGCTTTATCGCTTATAGTTGCACTATCCTTAACAGCTACTTTATACCCTTCCATAACGTGTGTCAGAGCTGCCCTTAATATCGGCTTTGTCTGGCTAGAGTCAATTTTGGCAAGACCATATTTTAGTATATCCTTCTTATCTACTACCAGTGTGCCATCTTTGACCTTAGGCATATCCAGTACTATATTATTATTTGTAGTAACTATGCTATATTTCTGACTTCTATTATATGCATCTGGTCTGTAATCCACGCCATCATAAACACACTCCGATACGGTTATCGCACCTTCATATGTATGATTCCCCATAGGATCAAGCTGGCTTATTTTGTCGATATAATTCTCTATAATGCTTTCAAGTATCTTCTGTGACTGTTGATTAACTCTTAGTGTCTTCTCCTCTTGTGATGCATATAGGTGTGGAATTCCATACCACACAGTCAGCCCGGTAATTATGGCAGCCATAAGCACAACTGTAATTATACGCCTTATTTTCCACATTTTTTTATTCATGCTAATCCTCTCTTCCGGTCATATATCGCACAGATAAGGATATGCTTCTGCACACCAGTGCATCTATCTATGCGTTATCCTGCATATCACTCACTTTCCGCTTACTTATCGCTTACCTATCACTTAATTATCACTTACTTTTCCTTCTGATAGCAGACGAATTCATAGCATATGTCAAAGTAAGTATGTTCTTCACTTCTGGCCGTAACCCTCCAGCCATCAAGCTTATCAAAATCTGTGATATATGTGTCTGCCTGATACTTATAATCTACTCTTGTTATATGTGCTGTATCACAATATGGAAGAAACTGTTCATATATCTGTCCGCCACCTATTATATAGACATCCTTACTGTCATAGCTTTTAAGCTGTTCCAGCACCTCTTGAACACTATGGCATATAAGCACATCCTTAGCTTTATAATTCAGGTTACTAGTCAGTACTATGTTCTTTCTGCCCTCAAGTGCTGACTGGTTAGGAAGGCCTTCATAGGTCTTTCTTCCCATAACTACAACCTTTCCATATGTTTCCCCACGAAACAGCTTCTTATCCTCCGGGATATCCACAAGAAGTCTTCCATTATTACCAATCGCCCAGTTCTTATCTGCAAGTGCTATTATATTCATATCAATCCTCTTTCCTGTATTACAGCTTTCCGCCAACCCATGCCGGTACATAACCTTTAACTTTAATACCCTCCTGAGTATATTCTTCACTTTCAAGCTGTCCATACTCTCTTATAAGCTGAAGCTTTCCTGCCTCATTATATGGAAATACCCTTTCTATCTGGATTCTGCTCTTAAGGATAATATCCTGTATATCCATCAGGAAATTATCCAGTCCCATACCAGTTTTCGCTGATATATTTTCTACATAATCGGCTTTACTATCTTTAAGTATAGGTATCTCATCGAATTCATCACATTTGTTAAAGAGTGTGATAACCGGCTTATCGCCTACATCCAGCTGTTTAAGGGTATCGTATACCGTTGCCATGTGTCTCTCATAATCATCATTAGAACAGTCAACAACGTGTACTATCATATCTGCATATTTAGCTTCTTCAAGTGTACTCCTGAAGGCCTCAATAAGATTATGCGGAAGCTTTCTTATGAATCCGACTGTATCTGTTAAAAGCACTTTTTCGCCATTCGCAAGTTTAAGTGCCCTTGTCGTAGGATCAAGTGTTGCAAACAACTTGTCTTCTGATAACACACCAGCATCTGTAAGCCTGTTAAGAAGTGTTGACTTTCCTGCATTAGTATAACCTACTATGGCAGCCACAGGTGTTGAACTGTTCTCTCTGTTCTGCCTTTGTATATCACGATGGCTTTTTATTTCTTTTAATTCTGCTGATAAGTGGGATATTCTGTCACGTATTATTCTTCGGTCCGTTTCTATCTTCTTCTCACCAGGACCTCTTGTTCCTATACCACCACCAAGTCTTGACAATGTTATTCCAAGACCTGCAAGTCTTGTTGACCTGTACTTAAGCTGTGCCATCTCAACCTGTATCTTACCTTCACTTGATGACGCTCTTGCTGCAAATATATCTAATATAACCATAGTTCTGTCCATAATCTTTGTATCAAGAACATCTTCAAGATTCCTTAACTGTGCAGGAGACAGCTCATCATCACATATAATACCTGTTGCTCCAAGTTCCTGTATCATAGCTCTTAACTCTTCAAGCTTTCCTTTTCCTATATAAGTTGCAGGATGGAAGCTGTCTCTTGGCTGTATCATCTTTCCAACTGTAACTGCCCCTGCTGTCTTTGCAAGCTCAGATAGCTCCTCAAGTGATTTCTCACAATCATCTGCTGGGTCAAGCTCCACACCTACAAGTATAACTCTTTCCTGCTCTTCATCTGTTACATATATCGCCATATGTTCCTCATTTCTATCATTTTTATTATCACATTACTTATTCATTATGACATTTATTCATAGCATTATTTATCCGTTATGTCATCTATTATTTGTATTATCACATACAACATATTTTATAATGCACTGTCATTACTATCTTTACCTGTCTCCTTAGATGTTTCAGCTCTTGATGATATATAATCACTCAGATAATTCGATACTTCCTTTTCCTCTGAATATCCTAGTATATTCCCTGCTATATCACCAGCTTCTTTCATACTCCATGATGCAATCTCTTTTCTTACCTCAAGCACACGGCTTACACCGACTGAAAACTCATCAAGACCAAAAGATAAAAGCAGTGGTATCATACGTTCATCTGCTGCCGCCTCACCACACATACCTACATCAATACCTGCGTTATGCGCACATTCTATTATTCTTTTAATGCTTCTTAGAACTGCCGGATTAAGTGCCGAATACAGATATGAAACATTTTCGTTACCTCTGTCAACAGCAAGCGTATACTGCGTAAGATCATTAGTTCCTATAGAGAAGAAATCGACCTGCCTTGCAAGAACATCTGCCATAATAGCCGCTGCTGGTGTTTCTACCATAATACCAACTTTAATATCAGTATCATACTTAATATCCTTCTTATCAAGATCCCTGCATATTCCTGCTATAATCTTTTTAACCTCGTTGACCTCTGAAACCGATGTTATCATAGGTATCATAATTCTGATATTACCGTAAGCACTAGCCCTTAATATAGCCCTTAACTGTGTCGTAAAAACATCTACCCTGTCAAGGCAGAATCTTATCGCCCTGTATCCTAAGAATGGGTTAGTTTCTTTAGACAATCCCATATATGGAATATCTTTATCTCCGCCGATATCAAGTGTTCTTATAGTAAGTTCCCTTCCATCAAGAAGAACTGCTGCTTTCTTATATTCTGTAAACTGTTCTTCTTCTGTTGGAAGCTTGCTTCCATTCATAAAAAGAAATTCAGTCCTGAACAGTCCCACACCTTCTGCACCATCCCTGACTGCCTTTGCAGCATCAAGTGCATTGCCTATATTAGCAGCCAGCATCACACGTCTGCCATCTTTAGTAACTGTTTGTTTATTGATATATTTCTTAAGTTCTATAACACTCTCATCGTACTGTTTTTTCTTTTTGGCATATATCTTTTTAGTTATGTCACTTGGAGATACAAACACTTCACCATATGCACCATCAACTATTATGTCTTCTCCATCCTTAACATCACTGCATATACCCTTTACACTAAGAACTGCTGGTATCTCCAAAGCTCTTGCAAGTATCGATGCATGTGAGGTGTCTCCACCTTTTTCAGATATAATGCCTGCTATATGCACAGTATCCATATTCGCTGTCATAGACGGATGTATCTCATCAGCTATAATAATCGTGTTATCAGGAAGCTGCGTAAGATCAATACTCTTAACACCAAGAAGTATTGCTGTCAATCTCTGCCTCATATCTTCGATATCTGTTACACGCTGGGCTATAGCCTCGTTATCCATACTTAGAAACAGCTGCTTCAAAGATTCGCAGGCCTCATAAAGGGCTGCCTCTGCATTAATATTATTCTTCTTTATAATATTACAAACCTCTGACGTAAGCTGTATATCACCAGCTAAATATTCCTGGTTCTTAAGAACAAGTGCATTCTTATCATCTCCGTTTAACTTAGCTGTCAGCTTCTCTATGAATTCGTCTGTCTCCTTTATGAATGTGTCCACTCCATCCTTGTATCTTTGAAGTTCTGCATCTACATCATCTATTTTGTACTTTTTTATCTCGCACCCTGTATTTTTTAACACCAGTGCCTTTCCTATACCTATACCCTTAGATGTACCTATTCCCCTAAGCATACATACCTCCTTGTTTTGCGAAGCAAAATGCGACTGTTATTTATTAAATACATATTTGATCATATTTGTAATAGTTTCACTTGTATTCCTTGAATACACAACCTCCCTTGCCATAACAGGTTCATCTGTTATTATATTATCAATACCTTTATTAGCAAGATTCTTTATAGATGTATCGTTATTAGCTGTCCATGCATATACCTGTTTACCAGTATTATGTATGGCATCCACTGTTCTCTTTGTAAGGAATGAAGCGTTAACACTAAAGAAGTCTACGTTGGTATTCTCATAAAATCTTCCATATGCAACAGACAGTATATATCCAGTCTGTATATCCTCATCCATGCTCTTAACTGCAAGAAGCGCATCATAATCAAATGAAGTTATAACACAATTCTGTTCCATGGAATATTTCTTTATAAGCTCTATAACCTTTCCAGCTGCTATGCTGCTATCCGCTGATGACTTTATCTCAACATTAAGCTTTATACTGACAGGACTGCTTTTAACAAGCTTTAACACCTCTTCAAAAGATGGAACCCTTTCACCCCTATATTTTTCTGAAAACCAGTACCCGGCATCAAGCTTCTTTACTTCCTCATATGTCATATCTGTTATATTCTTGGCTACACCTGTTGTCCTATATGCTGATGCATCGTGCATAACTACTATATAACCATCGCTTGTCATCTGCACATCAAGCTCAATATAATCAGCCATATCATCTATGGCACGCTGGAAAGCTGCCAATGTATTCTCCGGTGCTTCCCTTGACGCACCCCTGTGTGCTGTTATCTTAGTATCATGGAATATAGCAACTCTCTCAAAAGGGTTGCTGTTAAATGTTAACACCACATATAACACATCCAGGACTATCGACATCACAAGAACAAATGAATATATAATCCTGTTTATCCTTGCGCTTCCTTCATCTATATCAACAAACTCAAAATTAATATCCGAAAGATTCTCATACTTGTAATACATATATGATATCATAGAGAATGAACAAGGTATAGATAAAAATACAAGAAATAATCTTACTATCGTCCTTAATGTACTAAGCACAGAAAGATACACCGCACTACCCATATAAGCAAGATCAAGCAGTTTAACTCCGGCAATCAGTACAACAGATATAATTATATAAAATGTATAAATAGCCGCTAAAAGTGCAAGATTATATAGTACAACTACACCCACTATCTTCAGTACATTATTTTTAACAATGCTTCTGCTTTTAGCACATGACTGTCTGAAGTTTTTTCCCTCCATCATGTATATGTTAAATGAAAAAATATCCCGTATAACAAAGTAAAACAGGCATATTATGATAATTGCTGTCACAATAAATATAACAGTTCTGTTTCGTTTTGCCGCACTTTTTATAATATTTTTTACACTTTCGCTAAATATAATATTGCCAGTAACTGTCACATTAATAACTATTATAGATATCAGAAAATATAAAAAAAGCGGTATGCTCTGAATCCTCAACAGCTTTTTAAGCCGCAAAAAGGCATTATATATGTTATCAATAATAGACGCCTGTATACCTTTTCTCTTGGTTTCAAAACATACTGCAAGATATGCCATTTCATATAAGCAGTAAACTATGAATCCTATAACTCCTAAGAGGCAGAATATGATTATTACAGGATTCATAAACGCTTTCGCTATATATTCATTTGTAAGATAATTAATCCCTGTTATTCTCATGCACAAACGGATAACGCCCGTAATAACAGGATAAAACACTGCTAATGCAAGGAGCTTATATGCAAGTTCAAACAACAATACATGTCTTTTACTGCTTTTTAGCAGTTTCATGTTATTTCTAAGACTTTCTAACATATCTCACCCCGAAATCACCTATGGAATCTGTTAAGAAGATTACTGCAGCCTGATGCATGTTTAACTGCATCTCCCATTCTTTTGTTTAATAAACGCTTTGTAAAATGATATGAAAAATCACATACATATGACACAACAAGAACAACTGAAATCACTGTAACCGCTGACATACGCATAGAAAATACTGCCTGTTCTACAAGCCTGTTAAACACTCCGAATATAAGCACTGCCAGAAATCCCCAGCCAATTGTGCTCTGAAGGCATATTATACCCTTATAATTAAATCTAAGGTGATCATAGTTCCACCATACTTCGCCGAACAGCTTTAACATAAGCTTCGCCGTCATATACTCAAATATTGTTGCACATACAGCACCAAATATATATAATGCAATATAGTTGTTTTGTATAGGTGCAAATATATTGAAAGCTATATATGTTCCAAAACCGTATATTACACAAAATGGCAGCTTTGCAAACCCTCTGTTTTCCCAGTAGCCAAGCTGCTTTCTTATAACTATGCACTCCATTGCCCATCCAAAAAAGCTATATATAAAAAACCAGACTGCAAGCTGGTTAATATTCATTCCCCTGAAACTGAAATCTAATAATATATTACGCATAACACTCCTTAAGTTACGTTCTGTTTCATACCTCTTACAACATAATCTGCTCCATTGATATTATAATATCAATGGAGCAGTTAATTATACATTAATTCATAAGTTCATCAAGCGTTGCCCGTACTGCTTTGATAAAATCCTGTGTATTAAGGGTTACAGGATTCTCTAATGTTGTTATAAGCGCAAGATCCTTTGTCATCTTACCATCTTCTACTGTCTTGATACAAGCCTTTTCAAGTGTATCTGCAAATCTTACAAGTTCAGGAATAGAATCAAGTTCTCCTCTCTTTCTTAAAGCTCCTGTCCATGCAAATATAGTAGCTATAGGATTAGTAGATGTTTCCTCTCCCTTAAGATGCTTATAATAATGTCTCTGTACTGTACCATGTGCAGCTTCATATTCATAGAAGCCTTTAGGTGATACAAGAACTGATGTCATCATGGATAATGAACCAAATGCTGTAGCAACCATATCTGACATAACATCGCCGTCATAATTCTTACAAGCCCAGATATACCCTCCCTCTGAACGAATAACTCTTGCTACTGCATCATCTATTAATGTATAGAAATATTCAATGCCTGCTTCCTTAAACTTATCAGCATAATCATTATCATATATTTCCTGGAATATATCCTTGAATGTATGATCATACTTCTTAGATATTGTATCCTTAGTTGCAAACCAAAGATCCTGCTTAGTTTCAAGAGCAAAGTTAAAACAGCTTCTTGCAAAGTTCTCTATAGAATCATTAAGATTGTGCATACCCTGTATGATACCAGCGCCCTTGAAGTTATGTATAAGCTCTCTTGTTTCGTTACCCTGTTCGTCTGTGTATACAAGCTCAGCCTTTCCTGCTGCTGGAATCTTCATCTCTGAAGCCTTATATACATCACCATATGCATGTCTTGCTATAGTTATAGGTTTCTTCCATGTCTTTACATAAGGTTCAATACCTTTAACAATGATAGGTGCCCTGAATACTGTACCATCAAGAATAGCTCTTATTGTTCCATTAGGGCTCTTATACATCTCCTTAAGGTTATATTCTTTTACTCTTGCTGCATTAGGAGTGATTGTAGCACACTTTACTGCAACACCATACTTTTTAGTAGCCTCTGCTGAATCTATAGTAACCTGGTCGTTAGTATCATTACGATGAACAAGTCCAAGATCATAATATTCTGTGTTAAGGTCTACATAAGGAAGTAAAAGTTCATCCTTAATAAGTCCCCATAACACTCTTGTCATCTCATCTCCATCCATCTCTACGAGAGGTGTTGTCATTTTTATCTTTTCCATACCGCAATCCTTTCCATAATGGCAATTATGTCCAAAATATATAAAAAATCTGCCTTTAATTATAAAATATTTTCATGATTTTGTAAATGCCTCATTTCATTCTTGTTATATTACCATCAATATCTATCTTCCATATCTGTACACAACTATTATTGCTATAATCCTTAAGACTTTTTATACTATAGCTTCCAACTGTGTCATACCATGCTTCATCTCCTGATGTACGCCGTATAAGTGTATCAAAGTACATTGTTGATGCTGCCTTTGTTATATTACTCTCAGAGTTGCTTTCAGGTATTACTTCTTCCCATATTGCATAAAACCTTGTATCTTTTTTTATTGATATTTTATCACCTGAATCATAAGTGTTTATTCCATCTGACCAGCCAGTTAACTCAAAACCAGGCTTCGTTACCTCATCTTTATCTGGCAGTGTGATTTTACTTTCTTCCCACTTTGCATAAACAGTTTCGTTACATGCATATGGATAACTGTAAATATCAGCTTTACCTTCACTGTTATACCAGTAATCATTCACATCAGCCATTTCTTCAATATTAAGACTGATTTTCCAGCTGCCATAACTATCTGGTCCATACTCTGGTCCCCAGTACCTGATTCTTATACTGTTAACCTTATTAACATAGACATCTACATAGTTATTATCATTTGAATGTGGTAAAAACCATATTTCCTCGTTATCACTGTCACCATCAAGAGTACTCCACTCAACATTAACAGAAACCTCTTCATCTGTACTATTATAACCATCATAGTAAAAATACAAATTGCCAGTATATGGTCTTGATAATGTTACTGTTGAAATAATAGAATTATCAGCATTAGCATCTGAATAATTATAACTTTCATTTAATATACTTCCCAGACTGACTTCATTTCTTTTTTCTTTCAACATATATCCTTTAAACTTATTAATCTGGACTATATCAGATAATAACAGTCTGTCATTATAGTTATCATCATCATAAAAAGAAGCTTTATATTTCTGTTCAGGAACCGTTATATCAGGCAGTCCTTTCCTGTAAGATACCATAACTGATTGTGTTCCCCTTGTTGTTGCATCCTCCTGTGATAATGTCAGTATGAATTTTCTTGATATATCAACATATTTTTTACAAGCCTTTGTCACTGTATATCGTAACGATGAACCATCTGCATATGTATCTGGAAACTCATATAACGTGGCATCCCACCTTGAATCCTGTTTAATATCTTCAACTCCAAAACCAAACGATGTACCACTATCTACATGCCACAGAAAGTTCTCCCAATAGCCATCAGGTGCTTTCTTTGTTGGTGTATGCCAGTATGTGCTTGAATATTCACCCCATGAACCATCCTCATTCTGATACCTCACATATATCTCCTGGTCATTCTGTATTTTTAATCTGGCTACACTTATATAACTAGTTTTTGCACCACTTACTTTATAGGTAAAGGATGTTCCATCATCAAACTGCTCTGGCATCCTGTATAGGTTTGAATTCCATTTTGAATTTCCAGTTATATTCTTAGTATCAAATGTATATGTTGAACCACATAATACATTTTCAGTTATTGCTGACGTGTCATCCCATCTTTCCCACGTGCCATTCTGATTCTGATATCTTATGTATACAGTCTGCTTATATGATTTTACAACCTCTTTCTTTTTAGTATGAATATAAATGCTCCGGCTCCTATTCATAGTCCAGTAGTTATCCCATCTTTTACATGCTTCATTCCATGTGGAATCATACCATTTTTTGTCACCTTCCTGTATATAATCAAGTTCATATCCATCTTTAAGATATATCCATGTAGGAACCAATGTACCTTCTTTATATGTAATAGTCTGTCCATCTGAATACCGCATATCAAGACCACTCGTGCTGTGTCCTATAACATCACTGACTCCATCATCCCAATTGATGTTAAAGCTGCACATCCATCCTAATCTGATAGTTAATGGTTTTCTTGTGCCGAAATATTTCGAACCCCAGTAGGTTCCATCAGAATTTCTTCCACCATCATTCACATCTCCATCAAAATTGATGTTACAGCCAGCTTCAAACAGGTAACCATCAAGTCCTTCCTTAACATTGTTGTCTGGATTGTCCCAGTTGTTATAGTTTTTATAGCCAGTTGCATCCATACTGAATATACAGCCTTCTTTCGAAGCATTGTATACAAAAAGATACGGCGTATATCCACGACAGTTCACATGCTCTGTAAATGTTCCTTCATGCGGTGCTTCATTATCACTATAAAAAGGTATACCATCATAATATATCTGTTTATCATTATCATTCATATATACCCATTTTAAATCAGCTGTACCACCGGCAAAATCCACAGTTATCTGTCTTCTGAAATCATCATCTGAATAACTGCCCGCTGGGTACGCATATGCCAGACCTCCACACAATAGCAATAAAACTAACACCGATAATACATGTAATAAAGTTACTCTTTTTTTGTCCTTAACAGGACATACTGCCATATATACTCTCCCCCTTTATTCCACTATTCCAAGACATGTAAACACCACAGAACCACATCTATATATACCCATAACGCCCTGAAACATAACCGTATCTATGTTAAACAACGGACTTGCAGCTGCATCAAGCATACATTCAATATTGTCGGTTTTATCTGAAGCTTTATAATATCCTTTATATGTGTGATAACCATAATGCCCATTATACATAACCCTTGTTGTCATAACCTCCATAGGATATGGACATTCCACAGTACTTCCTGTATTAACATCCTTTCCCATCTGTGCCTTACCTGAGTTTTCACCATATTGAAGCACACCGTTAGCCAGATAGATTTCATGGTCATAAGGACTATCTGTTATGGCTGGCTCCTGCTTTTCTTCTAGTTCTGGCTTCACTTCAGGCTCTGGTTTTTCTTCGGGCTCTGGCTTCTCTTCTGCCTCTGATTTTTCTTCTGCCTCTGACTTTCCTTCTGAATCTGGCTTTCCTTCTGAATCTGGCTTTCCTTCTAAATCTGGCTTCCCATATTCTTCCTGTTCTTTTATATCTATATCTGCTCCTGAATCTGCCTGTTCATTTGATTCTTCTGGCTCTGCAAGGTCTGATTCTTCTTGTTCCTTAGATTCTTTTTGTTCTGCAAAATCCAATTCTGATTCTTTCTGTTCCTTGGATTCTTTTAGCTCTGCAAGATTTAATTCTGTTGCTTTTTTTGTCTGAATCGTTTCAACTGCAGCACTATTTTTTTCTGGCACTTTGATTTTATCATCCGTATTCTTCTTAACAACGGCTGCAACTGCTAATAATACTCCAATCGTCACTGTTATTAATATTATTTTCAATAAAATATTTCGTTTCATTCTCACTTTCTCACTTCTTCCCTTCTTTATTTTAATCTTATGATACCAGGGTCAAAAGGTCTAAACCCACATGAGCTTGCCCATAGGTGGGTGAAAGACCTTAGGACCCGCCCCAATATGAGCATAAAAGTGGGATGATAATCCCACGATGTGCGAATATGGGGGAGTTTATAAAATAATATATACATAATCCTGTTATATCTAAGCATGACATGCACAACATGTCTTATATAAGCGGATTGATATTGTTAATATAATATTAAGTGTCTTGTGGAAATTAATATGAATCAATGTGACATTATGTTATATATTCACATCAGATGAATAGTTTTTATTAAGATTACCAGATTAAATATTCTTTATGCCGTCAATAATATCTATAGAGTTATTATCCTGATTTTGTCATCTTGTGTTTATATCAGGAATGTCATATATATTCTTCCAATCAATCATCTCCTGTCTTTTTGTTACCGCGCCATAACTTTATTATTTAAACTAAATATATCATATATATACTTAATTGTCAATATCGTCAGTATTGTTTTTTTATTATTTATAGAACGCGTAATAACGCGTAATAATTATTACATTTTCTTGTATTAAATACTCTGGTTTGTTATAATTACATAATTGATTTATAAGATATATGTGTCAGAATTTTCTTTTGACCCCCATATCTTTATCTCACAAACAACATTTAGTTTAGGAAAGGACGGTTTTGTAATATGTGCGGTTTTGCTGGATTTACAGGATACCTTGAGAATGGTAAAGATGTTCTTACTGATATGATGAATAAAATTATCCACAGAGGTCCCGACAGTGCCGGTCAGTATATAGATAACAAGGCATATATGGGCTTTAGAAGACTTTCAATCATCGACCTTGATAACGGAAGCCAGCCTATGTTTAACGAAAATAAAAAAATTGTGATCACTTTTAATGGTGAAATATATAATTACCAGGATTTAAGAAAAGAGCTTATTGAAAAGGGACACACTTTTGCAAACAACTCCGATACAGAGGTTCTTATTCATGCTTATGAAGAATATGGTGAAGATATGCTTAATAAACTTCGCGGTATGTTCGCTTTCGTTATCTGGGACAGCGAAAAAGAAACTCTGTTTGGTGCAAGAGATTTCTTTGGTATTAAGCCTTTTTACTACACAATAGTTGATGGAAATATAATATATGGTTCAGAGATTAAGAGCATACTGGCACATCCTGCTTATAAGAAGGAAGTTAACGATGTGGCTCTTGAGAATTATCTTACTTTCCAGTACTCAGTACTCCCTGAGACATTCTTTAAGGGTGTATACAAGCTTATGCCTGGACACTGCTTCACTTTCCATAACGGACAGATTAATATAAAAAGATACTGGGAACCTACTTTTGAGGCTGATGAAAACAAGTCCCTGGATGATTTTGTACAGGAGATTGATGATGCCATGCATGATTCCGTAGAACATCACAAGATTAGTGATGTTGAGGTTGGCTCATTTCTTTCCAGCGGTGTTGACTCAAGCTATGTCGCTGCCACCTTCAATGGTGATAAAACATTTACAGTTGGTTTCGACTACGAAAAATATAACGAAATAGATTATGCAAAGGCTTTATCTGAAAAGATTCAGATAGACAACTATTCAAAGCTTGTATCAAGTGAAGAATACTGGGCTGCTATCCCTAAAATCCAGTATCACATGGATGAACCTTTAGCAGACCCTGCTGCCATCGCACTTTACTTTGTAAGCCAGACTGCTTCTAAGTATGTTAAGGTTTCAATGTCAGGCGAGGGTGCTGATGAGTTCTTTGGCGGATATAACATTTACAAAGAACCTCTTGATACAGCAGGCTATAGAAAGCTTCCAAAGGGACTCCGCAAGTGTCTTGCCAATGCTGCACAGGCTGTTCCATTTAAGTTCAAGGGCAAGAATTTCCTTATAAGAGGCAGCAAGGATATTGAGGAGCGTTTCATCGGTAACGCATTTATGTTTAATGAAAAAGAACGCGCAAAGATATTAAAGAATCCTACTGGAAAGTACGACCATAAAGAGCTTACAAAGCCTTTCTATGATAAGGTTAAGGATAAGGATGATGTTACGAAAATGCAGTACATTGATATCAACTTCTGGCTTATTGGTGATATTCTGCTTAAGGCCGACAAGATGAGCATGGCACACAGCCTTGAAGTACGTGTTCCTTTCCTTGACAAAGAGGTATTCGATGTAGCAAGGACTATACCTACTAAGTATAAAGTAAACAAGTCCAACACAAAATATGCTATGCGTATGGCTGCTCATAAGTATCTTCCAGATATGGTAGCTGAAAAGAAGAAGCTTGGATTCCCTGTACCTATAAGAATCTGGCTCAAGGATGACAAGTATTACAATATGATAAAGAAAGCCTTCACAAGCGAAGCTGCAGAAAAATACTTTAACACTAAGGAGCTTGTTAAGTACCTTGATGATCACAAAGAGGGAAAAGCCGATAATTCGAGAAAGATATGGACAGTATATATGTTCCTTGTATGGTATAACGATTTCTTTGGTGATTCTGAATATGCAGCATAGAAATATTGTTGTTTAATTGAATATTAGTTGGTGACGAACGGACGACAAATATAA
>OHJJ01000661.1_pt1 | contig 15377 bp, 13 predicted proteins | sample 1568551 | NCBI WGS metagenome assembly OHJJ01 (sample SAMEA3879505, study PRJEB24766) | human gut metagenome | biome: human-associated habitat; feature: feces | place: USA | collected 1985/1987 | reverse complement strand
GGTCCGGGAAGGGCATGGGCTTGTTCTCAATGCCCTCGCAGAACCGGTCCGGGAAAATCTGGTAGAACACCTTGCCCTTGATGCACTCTGGCGTCTGGAAATCCGGCTCGTAGACCGTGATCTGCCAGCTTTCGCCCTCCTGCCAGCTGACTACGCCGCAGTTGTCGGCCCCGCGCACGATGCGGCGGAAGTCAGTATACAGGTCAAAGTAATAGAAGTATAGGCCCGGGTCGCCCAGCACAACATCCACCGAAAAGTGGTTCTGGTGAGGCGTCTGGCCGTCAAATTTCATGCGGTAGTGCACGGGCACATCGTATTTGCCCTCCTTTTGCAGTACAAGGTGCGGGTCCACATAGCCCAGCTCCTCGGGGATGCACAGGGACAGGTGCACAGTCTGCCCGGCGCGCACGGCACCAAAGGGCTGTTTAAAGTAGGGGTCGTAGCTGTTGAACAGACAAGACAAAAAAGATCGTCCTTTCTCAAAAAAGCCCCGGCGGGCGAAATGCCACCGGGGCTTTGCGGTTTTACAAGGGAAAATTACTTGCCCATGGGTACGGGGGAAGCGTACCAGATATCGCGGGCGTAGTCCAGCACGGCGCGGTCTGCGCTGAAGATGCCGCTGTTGGCAATGTTCTTCAGGCTCATGCGGGCCCAGGTCTCGCGGTCAGCATACAGCTTCTGCAGGTCGGCCTGTGCACGGCGGTAGTCCTTGAAGTCGGCCATGACCATGTACGGGTCGCTGCTGCGCAGGTTCTCGGTGACCTCGTGGAAGTTCTCGCCGTTCCAGCCGCGCTCCAGGAAGTTCAGGGCGCTGTTGGCAACGTCGTCGCCCATGATAAAGGCGTTGGGGTGGTAGCCCACCCGCTTCAGGTTGTTCACCTCAGGGGTCAGCATACCGAAGATCAGCTCGTTCTCCTTGCCGGCAGCATCGGCGATCTCCACGTTTGCACCGTCCAGAGTGCCCAGCGTGATTGCACCGTTCAGCATGAACTTCATGTTGCCGGTACCGGAAGCCTCGGTGCCTGCCAGAGAGATCTGCTCAGAAACCTCGGCAGCGGGCATCAGGTGCTCGCTCAGGGAGACGCAGTACTCTTCCAGATAGACCACGCGCAGCTTGTCGCGCACAGCGGGGTCATTGTTGATCAGATCGCCCAACTTGCAGATCATGCGGATCATCTGCTTTGCCATGTAGTAGCCGGGAGCAGCCTTTGCGCCGAAGATGTAGGTCTTGGGGATAAAGTCGGCGTTGGGGTTCTCCTTCAGGTACAGGTACTGTGCAGCGATGTTCAGCGCATTCAGGTGCTGACGCTTGTACTCGTGCATACGCTTGACCTGGCAGTCAAAGATAGAATTGGGGTCGATGACCTGACCGGTGCTCTTTGCCAGATAGCTTGCAAAGTCCTTCTTGTTGGCCAGCTTGATCTCGTTCAGCTTCTTCAGCACGGTCTTGTCGTCGGCGTACTTGTTCAGCTTGGTCAGATCGGAAGCATCGTGCTTGTAGCCGTCGCCGATGGTCTCGTCCAGCAGCTTGCACAGGCCGGGGTTAGAGGCCAGCAGCCAGCGGCGGTATGCAATGCCGTTGGTCACGTTCTTGAAGGCGTTGGGCTTGAACAGGTAGTAATCGTGGAAAACGCTCTCCTTGATGATCTCGCTGTGCAGCTTGGAAACGCCGTTGATGCTGTTGGCGGTGTAGGCGCAGATATTAGCCATGCGCACCTGATTGTCGCCGATCAGTGCCATGTAGTCGATCTTGCCCTGATCGCCGGGGAAGGCCTTTGCCAGCTCCTCGCGGGCGCGGCGGTCCATCTCCACCACGATCTGGTAGATGCGGGGCAGGGTCATCTTGAAGATGTCCACGTTCCACTTCTCCAGAGCTTCGGCCATAACGGTGTGGTTGGTGTAGGAGAACACCTTCTGGCAGATGCTGAAGGCCTTGTCCCAGTCAAAGCCGCACTCGTCCAGCAGGATGCGCATCATCTCGGGGATGGCCAGGGTGGGGTGGGTGTCGTTCAGCTGGATGGCGACCTTGTCGGGCAGGTTCTCCAGCGTAGCGTAGCTGGACAGGTGGTTCTGCACGATATCGCCGATAGAAGCAGCGGACAGGAAGTACTGCTGACGCAGGCGCAGGATCTTGCCCTCAACGTGGTTGTCGTTGGGGTACAGCACCTTGGAGATGAGCTCAGCGTTGGCGTTCTTGCTCATAGCAGTGTTGTAGTTGCCCAGAGAGAAGCTGGACATATCAAAGTCCGGGGCCTTTGCCTGCCACAGACGCAGCTTTGCAACGCCCTTTCCATCGTAGCCCTGCACATACATATCGGAGGGAATGGCCATGACGCTGTTGTAGTTGGTGTGCTGGATGTAATGGAAGCCGTTGTCCCAGTTCTCGTGGATCTCGCCGTCAAAGCGGATCTCCACAGCCTGATCCGGGTGGCTCTTCAGCCACACCTGACCGCCGGGCAGCCAGTTGTCGGCGCGCTCCTGCTGCCAGCCGTCCACGATCTTCTGCTTGAAGATGCCGTACTCGTACAGGATGGAGTAGCCGGTGCCGCAGATATCGGTGGTGGCCATGCCGTCCAGATAGCAGGCAGCCAGACGGCCCAGACCGCCGTTGCCCAGGCCTGCATCGGGCTCTTCCTCAAAAATGCTGTCCAGATTGATGTCGGCGTCGGCCAGTGCCTTCTTGGCAACCTCGTCCAGACCCAGATTGAACAGGCTCATCTTCAGGCTGCGGCCCATCAAAAACTCCATGCAGAGGTAGTAGACCTGCTTGGTGCCGGTGCCGATAGCCTTGGACTGGAACTTTTTGTGGTTCTCGCTCATCATCTGACGGCAGATCAGAGCCAGAGAACGGTAGATCTGCTGGTTGGAGGCAACATTCAGCTCCACACCGTACTCACTGGTGAGCTTGTCCTGAAGAATTTTGCCAAATTCTTTTGATGTCATAGTGTGCTCCTATCCGCATAAGCGTTTGCTTTGCTAAAATAATTGAGTAGATAATAGCAGCAGAAACGTTCCCTCTTTCGCCCGGCTGCCAACATAACAAAGTTATTATAATATGAACGATTTATAAATGCAAGGAAACAGGCGCTTTTTTTCCGTAACTGCTATTTTTTCAGGCCACTTTCTGACAAATATGCCGAAATTTCAAAAATTCCACTTTTTCTTGCGGCGTATTTATATTATAATAGAAGGCAGAACTGAGCCGCGAAACGTTTTTCGGGGAGTAATTCCGGCAGTAATGGCACAGGAAACTCCGCCGAAACGTTTTCGGAAGCCGAAACGTTACCGGGAACGGTGCCAAATCCCGGCAAGATGCAGAACAAACGGCCTTGCGCCGTACAGATACAGGAAAAAAGGGGAAAACACCATGGTAAACAAGGTAAGGGTCAACATCGCGGGCACACCGTATGCTATCGCAACCACAGATTCGGAAAAGTACATCCTGGGTCTTGCCAAAAAGCTGGACGAGGACATCACAAAGCTGCTGGACACCAACGATAACCTCTCGGTGACCAAGGCGGCGGTGTTCTGCGCGATGGATTATCTGGACGAATACCGCAAGAGCACCGGCAGCGCCGAGAATATGCGCAGCCAGATTCAGGACTACATTGCAGATGCAGCCCGGGCAAAGCTGGCTGAGGACAAGGCACTGGCGGAAAACGCCGTGCTGCGCCGGGAAGCTGCCGCCCTGCGGGAGCAGCTGGCCAAGGAGCGCCAGCGCGAGACCCGCCGGGAGGAGCGCGCCGCCCGCGCTGCGGCAGAGACTGCACAGGAGCAGCCCGCCCCGGAAGCCCCGGCGGCAGACAGTGCGCAGACAGACGAGACCAACTGAACGTACCTTATATAAATAGAAGTCAGAAGGAGAACTATGGCAAGGATCGAGATCTTAGCCCCGGTGGGCAGTGAAGAAATGCTCCGCGCTGCGGTGTTCAGCGGCGCAGACGCAGTATATCTGGGCTTTTCGGGCTTCAACGCCCGCACGGGTGCCGGCAACTTTGACGCAGACAGTCTGCAGGAAGCCGTGCGCTTCTGCCACGCCCGGGGCGTGGCGGTGCACGTTGCGCTGAATACGACCGTGTATGGCACCGAGCTGCCTGCGCTGGAGCAGGCTATCCGCGCAGTAGCAGCCAGCGGCGCGGATGCGGTCATCTGTCAGGATCTGGCAGTGGCTACTTTAATTGGTAAAATTGCCCCGCAGCTGCCCCGGCACGGCTCCACCCAGATGAGCGTCCACACCCTGCAGGGTGCACTGGAACTGAAGGAGCTGGGCTTTACCAGGGTGGTGCTGGCGCGTGAGCTGAGTCTGCCCGAGGTGGAGCACATCACAAAGCACTGCGGCATCGAGACCGAGTGCTTCATCCACGGTGCGCTGTGCATGAGCGTGAGCGGCCAGTGCTATATGTCCGCCTTTCTGGGCGGGCGCAGCGGCAACCGCGGTTCCTGTGCGGGCCCCTGCCGTCTGCCCTTTGAAGCCAATGCCCTGCCGGAAGGCAAGCCCGGACGGCTGCACCACCTCTCCCTTAAGGATAACTCCGCCATCGACAAGCTGGACAAGCTGCAGGCGCTTGGCGTAGCATCGGCAAAGATCGAGGGTCGTCTGCGCACGCCGGAGTATGTGGCAGCGGCGGTCAGTGCCTGTCTGGCAGGCCGCGAGGGCCGCGCCTACGACCGCGATCTGCTGAAGAACGCCTTCAGCCGCTCCGGTTTCACCTCCGGCTATCTAGACGGAAAAATCGACGGTACCATGTTCGGTGTGCGCAGCGAAGCTGACGCCGAGCTGACCAAAAAGACCCTGCCCATGCTGCGCGAGCTTTACCGCCGCGAGCGCTCCCGCGTGCCGGTGCAGATGAAACTGGAGATCGAGGAGGGCGGCGAAAAGCTGACCGTTACCGATGCCGACGGCAACAAAGCCTTTGCCTATGGGGATGCCGAGCCGCAGCCCGCCCGCACCGACCCCACCGAGAGCCTGAACCGCAGCCTGACAAAGACCGGCGGCACCCCCTTTACGGCGGAGAAGATCACTGTGGAAATGGACGGCGGGCCGTGGTTCATCCCCGGCAGTGCCGTGAACGAGCTGCGCCGGGAGGCACTGGATGCCCTGCTCAAAAAGCGGGAGGCGCTGCGTCCTTGGCCCACCACCGAGGAGCACGTCGCCGCCCTGCCGCAGCGCACTCTGCCGCCCCGCCGCACCCTGCGTGCCCGGTTCGAGCGCTGGGAACAGGTGCCGGAGCGGGCACTTGACGGGGTGGAATATCTCATTCTGCCCATTGCGCAGGCCGACCGTGTGCCCCGGGAGTGGCGGGCAAAGACCCTTCTGGAGCTGCCCCGGGTCATGTTCGGTGCGCTGGAGCAGGACACTGCCCGCCGCATTGCTGCCACGCAGGACGCGGGCTTTGCCGGATACGAGGTCAGTAACATCGCCCATCTGCGGCTGTGCCGCGGCCTGCCCATGACCGGCGGCTTTGGACTGAACATCACCAACAATGTGGCGGCACAGTTCTATGCAGAGCAGGGACTTTCCAGCCTGCTCATCCTGCCGGAGGTAAAAGACAGCGATATTGCGTCCATTGCGCCCACCCGGAACGGTAAACCGGTGCCCACCGGCGTGATGATCTACGGTCATATGCCGCTGATGCTCACCCGCGCTTGCCCGCTGCAAAATATCCATGACTGTGCCCACTGCGATAAGACCGGCGTGCTGACCGACCGCAAGGCCAAAAAGTTCCCGGTGCGGTGCGGCCTTGGAGTGCGCACCATCTATAATCCGGTGCCCATCTACATGGGCGATAAGCCCGGCGCACTGGCGGTGGACTACGGCGTGGCCTACTTTACGCTGGAATCCCGCGAGGAAGCGGCGCAGATCTTGGACAGCATCCGCACCCACGCCCCCTTTGAGGGCGATTTTACCCGCGGTCTGTATTTTAAGGGTACAAACTGACAAAACACCGGAAGTGCCCCAAGCTTTGCCTGTGAAAAAAGAAAAACGAAACGAGGTTATACGATGGAACCCATCACTGTAAAATATAAGGTACTGGATGCCCGGGCAAAAGTGCCCGCCTATGCCACCCCCGGCGCAGCTGCCGCTGACCTGTGCGCTGTGCTGGACGCACCACTGACCGTTGCCCCCATGCAGCGGGTGCTGGTGCCCACCGGCCTTGCCATCGAGCTGCCCGGCGCCCATAGTGTGGCGCTGGTGTATGCCCGCAGCGGCTTGTCCATCAAGCACGGCCTGTGCATGGCCAACGGCGTGGGTGTGGTGGACAGCGACTACCGCGGCGAGCTGAAGGTGCCCATGGTCAATCTGGGTGCCGAGGCTTATACCATTCAGCCCGGCGAGCGGGTAGCGCAGCTGTGCATCGCCCCGGTGTACACCGCCGCCTTTGTGCCCGCCGAGGAGCTGGGCGACACCCAGCGCGGTGTGGGCGGCTTTGGCTCTACCGGAAAATAACCCTCTTCGTCAATGCTTCGCATTGACACCCGAGAGGGGAGAATTTAAAAGAGTAAACCGATTGATGAAAAAAGCTCTCCCCTTCGGGAGAGCGGTCACCGCAGGTGACTGAGAGGGTTTTATGAATCATTTGATCTTGGCCTCCGGCAGCCCCCGCAGACGGGAGCTGCTTTCCCTGTACACCACCGATTTCACGGTCTGTGTCAGCGATTTTGATGAGAGCGCCGTCACTGCCCCCACTCCGGCGCAGCTGGTGGAGCAGCTGGCCATCGGCAAGTGCCTTGCAGTGGCAAAACAGCACCCAGATGCCGTGGTCATCGGCTGCGACACCGTGGTGGACGTGGACGGCGCTGTGTTCGGCAAGCCCCACGATGCCGAGGACGCCAAGCGGATGCTGCGCGCGCTCTCCGGCAAGACCCATCAGGTGCACACCGGCGTGTGCATTGCAAAAGGGGACAGGGCAGAGCATTTTGTGGACAGCTGCAAGGTGACCTTTTTCCCGCTGGGGGAGGAAGAAATCGCGTTCTACACTGCTACCCCGGAGCCCTACGATAAGGCCGGTGCCTATGCCATTCAGGGGCGCGCGGCCCTGTGGCTGGACCGCATCGAGGGCGACTATTACACCATTATGGGGCTGCCGGTCAGCCGCACCGTACAGACGCTGGCGCATTTTTTGTGAGAAAAATGGAAAAATGATAGAAAACTTGCCGAAACGCTTGAGAAATGGAGCACTTGCGGCTATAATAGAACCGTGTTATTCTGCGCAGGAGGGACTGTTTGCAGCAGGCCGTCCGGCATTCTGGGATAGATTTAAGGAACGATCGTAAGGAGATTTGGAACAATGAGTTTTCTGTCAAAGGACGTTGGCATTGATTTGGGTACTGCCAATACTCTGGTCTACATGAAGGGCAAGGGCATCATCATGCGCGAGCCCTCGGTCGTGGCGGTGGACACCAAGACCGACGAGGTGCGCTGCGTGGGCGGCGAGGCAAAGGCTGTCATCGGCCGTACCCCCGGCAGCATCGTGGCGGTGCGTCCCCTGAAGGACGGCGTTATCGCCGATTTCGACATCACGGCCAATATGCTGGAGAACTTCCTCAAAAAGGCCTGCGGCAACAGCATGTTCTCCCGTCCCCGGGTGGTCATCTGCATTCCCTCCGGCGTTACCGAGGTGGAGCGCCGCGCTGTGCGCGAGGCTACCCTGAAGGCCGGCGCCCGTCAGGTGTCTGTCATTGAGGAGCCCATGGCAGCTGCCATCGGTGCAGGCCTGCCCATCAGCGAGCCCACCGGCAGCATGATCGTGGATATCGGCGGCGGCACGGCGGAGATCGCCGTCATCTCTCTGGGCGGCATCGTGGCTTCCCGCAGCGTGCGCATGGCCGGCGATATGTTCGATCAGGCCATCATCGCCTTCATCAAGCGCAAGTACAACCTGCTCATCGGTGAGCGGACTGCCGAGCAGATCAAGATTGAGATCGGCTCTGCCTATGCACTGGACCCGGAGCTGACCATGGAGATCAAGGGCCGCAACCTTGTAGACGGTCTGCCCAAGAACATCGTGGTGCACTCTGAGGATGTGCGCGGCGCGCTGCTGGAGTGTCTGGTCAAGATCACCAGCGCCATCAAGGAGACGCTGGAGCGCACCCCGCCGGAACTGAGCGCAGATATCATCGACCGCGGCATCACCCTGACCGGCGGCGGCGCTTTGCTGCGCGGCTTGGATCAGCTGATCCAGAGCGAGACCGGCATTGATGTGCATATTGCGGAGGACCCGCTGGACTGCGTGGCCAAGGGTGCCGGTGCAGTGCTGGATCATGTGGATGTGCTGCATGATGTGCTGGACACCGATGGAGGACATATGTAAGAGCGGCTCTCTGCGGAGAGTGCTGCTCAGAATGCGGAAAAGTTTCAGACACAGCAGCTGTGCGTTTTTCCGCTGCAAACACTGCATCTTGCGCGGATGGCACGGCTGTCCGCGCTTTTTTCATGCAAAGGCCTGCGGTAGGGCGCGGGCATCCCGACAGGAGGGAAGCACCCTTTGAAAGATTTTTTTGATACTTGGAAATTCAAGATTCTCGTGGCCGTGGCGGTGTTTCTGGTGGGCATCATGGCCTATGCCGGTGCCAACGGACGCCTGACCGCTGCCCCGCAGGAACTGCTGGGCGTGATCCTGACCCCCTTCCAGAAGGCGGGGGCTGTGGTCAGCGGCGGTGTGGGCGCGATGTGGGAAAAATATGCCAGCATCGACAAGGTCATGGAACAGAACGAGCAGCTGACGGCGGAAAACGCCGAGCTGCGTCAGCAGATGGTGGATTATGACCGCATCAAGGCTGAAAACGAGGCCTACAAGGCACTGGCCAACATTCAGGAAAAGAACAGCAATGCCACCTATGTGTCCGGCTTTGTCATTGGCCGCGACCCGCTGGACGAGTTCGGCGGCTTCACGCTGGACAAGGGCACCGCAGACGGCGTAGCGGTGAACGATGCGGTCATCAGTGACCGGGGCTATCTGCTGGGCATGGTGGTAGAGGCTGATCCGACCAGCTGCAAGGTGATGACCATTCTGCACCCCAGCTTCAACGCGGCGGGCGTGGTATCCCGCACCCGGGAAAACGGCATTCTGAACGGCAATACCACCTATGCAGCGGACGGCCTGTGCACCCTGACCAATCTGGAGCGCAGCACCGAGACCCATGCGGGGGATCAGGTCATCACAACCGGTCTGGGCGGGGTGTTCCCGCCGGATCTTCTGGTGGGTACGGTGCAGGACGTGGTGCCGGAGACCAGCGGCAAATCCTCCATTGCGGTGGTGCGCCCCGGTGCCGACCCCCGCACCGCCAAGCACGTTTTTATCATTACCGCGTACTAAGGAGGACACACTGCTATGGAATCTCGCCGCAGGCGCAGCCGCAGCCAGCTGCTGAAGTGGGGCTGTTATGTGCTGGCGCTGTTTGTGTGCGCCGCTTTGCAGACCACGCCCGGGCTGTTTCAGCTGGGGGAGGCAAAGCCGCTGCTGGTGCTGCCGCTGTGTCTGGCGGTGGCGGTATTTGAAGGAGAATTTGCCGGAGCACTGCTGGGCACGGTGGGCGGCCTTTTGTGGGATTGCACGGCCGGACGCACGGTAGGTATGCTGGCGCTGGAGCTGCTGTTGCTCTGCTTTGCGGTATCGGTGCTGGTGCAGTTGTATCTGCAGGTGAACCCCGGCAATTTTGCCGCAGTAAGCACCGCAACGGCGCTGGTGGTACTCTCGCTGGACTGGCTGTTTTTCTACTATATGCCGGGTTATACCGGCGCAGCGCTGCGGTATGTCACCTTTGTACTGCCCGGCGCGGTGCTGACCATCCCGGCAGCGCTGCTGGCCTTCTGGCTGGTGCAGCACATCCATGACGGGTTCAGGATCGACAACGGTGTGGTCTAGCCCGTAAAAGGAGAACCAGATGAACGAAAATGAACGCAAGGTCGTGGTGCGGCGGATGCTGCTGCTCATCGCAGTGGCCTGCATCATCATGGGGCTGTACACCTTCCGGCTGATCTTTTTGCAGCTGGTCAACGGGGACGACTTTAAGGCAAAAGCCACCAACACCACGGATTATAAGTTTACGGTCACCGCTGCGCGCGGCGATATCGTGGACAGCACCGGCAAGCACATCGCTACCACCAGCACCGGTTATAATGTGGTGCTGAACAAGCTGCAGATGGGAGATCAGGATCTGGACACCATGCTGCAGCAGATCGTGGAGCTTTTGCGCAAGAACGATGAAAAATGGCTGGACACCCTGCTCATCAGCGAGCCGGATGCCGCCGGAAACTATACCTTTACGGACAGTGCCGACAGTGCCAGCGACCAGAAAACGCTGGCAGACATGAAGGAGACGCTGGGTCTGCAGCAGTACGCCACCGCCAACGATGTGATGGAGATGCTGGTGGAGAAAAACCAGCTGGAAAGTTTCTCACTGCCGTGGCAGCGGGTGCTGGCGGGCATCCATTACGAGATGGACCGACAGGCCTTTTCCAACGTAAATAACTTTGTTATGGCTGAAAACGTCAGTCAGGTGACGGTGGCTACCATCAAGGAGCATTCCCTCACGCTGCCGGGCGTGGAGATCGTGGAGACCAGCACCCGCAGCTATGAGCAGGGCGATATCCTGCCCGCTGTGCTGGGGCGCGTGGGCAAGATCACCGCCGAAAAGTGGAAGGTGACCGACGAAAACGGTCAGGTGACCTATCCGCTCAAGGAAAAAGGCTATAACATGAACGATGTGATCGGCATCTCCGGCCTTGAGTCCGTGTACGAGGATGAGCTGCGCGGCAAGGACGGCGTGGAGACCATCACTCGTAATTCGGACGGCGTGATCGTGGACACCAAGATCACCACCGTGCCGGAGCCGGGGCATACCGTGCAGTTGACCATCAACAGCGACTTTCAGCGGGCGGTGGACAAGGCACTTGCCAATAACATCGATATGATCAACCGGGTGTACAACACCGGCGATATGAAAGCCGCTGCTGGTGCTGCGGTGGTGCTGAATGTGAAGGACGGCAGCGTGCTGGCGGCCTCCAACTACCCCAGCTTTGACCAGAACCTGTACGCCACCAACTATTCGGAGTACAACGCCGACCCCAGCCTGCCCCTGTTCAACCGGGCGCTGCAGGGCCTGTACACCCCCGGCTCCACCTTTAAACCCGCGGTGGCAGTGGCGGCGCTGGACAGCGGCCTCATCAACCAGTACTCCACCGTCAACTGCACCGGCGTGTATACCTATTATAAGGACTACCGCCCCCGCTGCACCCGCCACGGCCACAGCGGCAACATTGATGTGGTCACCGCCATCAAGTGGAGCTGCAACATCTTCTTCTACGATGTGGGACGCCGCCTGACCAGTGACGTCTACGATGCCTACGCCTACAAGTTGGGTCTTGGTCAGCGCACCGGCGTGGAGGTAAACGAGGCTCTGGGACGCCTGACCAAAAAAACGGATAAAAACTACACCTCCTCGCTGGATATTCAGGCTGCTATCGGGCAGGGCAACACGGTGGTAAGCCCCATCCAGCTGGCTACCTACGCCGCTACACTGGCCAACAACGGCGTGCGCTACCGCACCCACTTCGTCAAGGCCATTCTGGATACCAACACCGGCGAGGTGCTCAGTGAGACCCAGCCGGAGGTGATGGATATCATCGAGGGCAACGGCAACACCTTTGAGCTGGTGCGGCAGGGCATGAAACAGGTGCCCAGCACCATCAGCGGCAAGATCTCCAGCTACCCCATTGCCATCGCCTGCAAGACCGGTACCCCCCAGCGAAGCGAGACTTATGCCTCGGGCAAGCACTACCTGAACGCCATGATGATCGCTTACCTCCCGGCAGACGACCCGGAAATCGCCATCGGCATCACGGTGGAGTACGGCGGCTACGGTGCCCGCACCGGTGATCTGGTGGTAGATATCGCCAACGCCTACTTTGCCATGAAGGACGGCACGCTGGAGGTGGACCCCTATGTGGACCCGCGCACCGTGGCACAGGAGGACGCCGCAGCATCGGATACCGCCGCCCAGACCGCTCCGGATGCTGCAAATGATGCACAGACCGATACCACAGCCGCAGAACCGCAGCAGACGACCGCGCCCGTAGGGGTGACAGAGGAAGAAAACAACGATGCAATGCTTGCGCAGTAAGGCGCAGCTGCGTGCAAAGCAGTGAACTTGAACGAAAATTTGAATATTGTGTCCAAAAACCTGTTGTAAATGAGTTGCGTTTGTGATATCATGTATAGCAAAGGAAATTTAGCAAGTGTTTTATATACAAATGTTTCAATAGAGGAGAGATCTACAGATGACGATTGCCCTGATCGCGCATGACTCCAAAAAGGAGCTGATGGTTCAGTTCTGCACGGCGTACTGCCGCATTCTGAGCCAGCATAAATTGGTGGCGACCGGCACGACCGGCAAAATGATTTCCGAGGCCACCGGCCTGCAGGTACAGCGTTTTCTGGCCGGGGTGCAGGGCGGCGACCAGCAGATCGCGTCCCGCATTGCCTGCAACGAGATCGACCTGCTGCTGTTCTTCCGCGACCCCATCAATGCAAAGCCCAGCGAGCCGAATGAGATGACTCTGTTGCGCCTGTGCGATGTGCACAACATCCCCATGGCTACCAACATCGCCACCGCCGAAGTGCTGATCCACGGCCTTGAGCGCGGAGATCTGGACTGGCGCGATATCGTGCACCCCCAGAACTAAAGTGTGTAAAAAAGAAGCGCTGCATCGTATAGATGCGGCGCTTCTTTTTGCGTAGAAAGCGGTTAGCTCAGACCGTTCCGTTCACTTTAAAATCCTGTGCCATCTCCTGCACATCGGCGGCGGTAAACTCGCCCAAGGGCAGCAGCAGCCGGGCAAGGGTATCCTGCGGCAGCGCTGCCAGTGCGGCGCTCTCGTCCAGCGCAGCGTCCACAGCGGGGCAGACGGTGTGCACGCCGTCGCTGCCCAGCTCCACCCGGGCGTGGTGCCCGGTGGCAATGTACTGGATGCCCAGCTTGTCGGCAGCGGTCAGCAGGGCGGCAAACCGGGCGTCGTTGCCGCTGCCCAGCACCTCGGCGGGCTGGTCTGCCAGTGCTTCTGCCTTGAGCACGATGCACTCAATGCCAAGAGCCTCGGCAGCCTGCCGTGCGGCTGCGGCCCACGCGCTTTGGTCAGCGGCCAGCTGCACCACAGCCCCGGCCACGCCGAAGCCTTGCTGCTGCAAAATGCGCACCACAACGCCGCAATCTACGGAGCCGTCCATGCTGACAAGCACCTTGTCCTGTGTTTCGTAGGTGTCAAACCCGTTCCCGGGCAGAAAAGTATCGTTCATCGTCCCTGTCTCCCGCCATGTGCCTGGCTCTGGGCGACCGCAAGCTGGTCGCAGCGTTCGTTCTCCGGGTGGCCTGCGTGGCCCTTGACCCAGACGTAGGTGATCTTGTGCCGGGCTTCCTGCTCCAGCGCCTGTGCCCAGAGGTCCGGGTTCAGGGCAGGGGAGCCATCGGCTTTTTTCCAGCCCCTGCGCTGCCATCCTCTGGCCCAGCCCTTCTGCAGCCCGTTGATGACATACTGGCTGTCGGAGCAAAGGCGGACTTCGCAAGGCTCCTTGAGCTGGCGCAGGGCCTCGATGAAGGCCGTCAGCTCCATCCGGTTGTTGGTGGTGGAGGCGTCGCCGCCGCTCAGCTCCTTCTCGTAGACCTTGCCGTTAAAGCGGTAGCGCAGCACTGCGCCCCAGCCGCCGGGGCCGGGATTGCCGCTGCACGCGCCGTCGGTGTAAACTTCAACCTGTTTCATGCGTTTCTCCTGAAATAAAATTCATACCTCTATTTAGAGCCATTTTGGCCCGTCTGTCAAGAGGGCAGGGCATAATTTGCCGCCGTCCGGCCCAAGCTTGGATTGACAAAAGAGGCGAGAAATACTATACTTGTTGCAACGAAATGCGTATAGGGGCGTGCCGAGGGTGCGCTCACAGCGTTCCTGCCGAAGCGCCGCGGTCGCATCGAACAGATGGACTGGATGGGCAAGAGGCTTCCTGCGGAACAGACAGTGCGGCAGAAAACCACACTGATAAAATAATTTCTATACGATGCATCCGACGGAAGCAGATGCGTTTTTATGCTTCCCCTAATGCAGGACAGGCGATCTTTTGCAGATGGGCCTGTGCTTTGCTGATTGAATTTTTGGAGGTTTTCGATGGCACAGACAAAAGAACAGAATCACGCACCCACCCCGGCTCAGGCCAATGCGGCCCCGCACTTCCCGCCGGCCCCACTATACCCGTCGGCCCCGCCGCCCCCAGCAGCCCAAGGAGGCTGCAACGCCCATCCATATCTATCCGCTGGGCGGCCTCGGCGAGGTGGGCAAGAATATGACGGTCTACGAGTGCTGCGGCGACATGATCATCGTGGACTGCGGCCTCGTTTTCCCCGACAGCGATATGTTCGGCGTCGATATGGTCATCCCCGACATGACCTTCGTGGTGCAGAACAAGGATAAGATCAAGGGGCTGCTCATCACCCATGGCCACGAGGATCACATCGGCAGCATCCCCTACCTGCTGCAGAAGTTCGACCTGCCCATCTACGGTACCCGCCTGACCTGCGGCCTCATCCGCAACAAGCTGGAGGAGTTTGGCCTTGCGGGCAAGACCAAGTTCGTGGAGATCACCCCCAAGCAGAAGATCAAACTGGGCTGCTTTACGGTGGAGCCGATCCATGTGAACCACTCCATCCCGGACGCCGTGGCCTTCGCCATCGACAGCCCGGCGGGCACCATCATCCAGACCGGCGACTTCAAGATCGATTACACCCCGCTGGCCTGTGGCCCCACCGACCTTGCAACCCTGTCCGATTACGGCCAGAAGGGCGTTCTGGCCCTGCTGAGCGACTCTACCAACGCCGAGAAGCCCGGCTTTACCGCCACCGAGCAGAAGGTGGCCGCCAGCGTCCGCAATCTCTTTGCCCGGGCGCAGAACAAGCGCATCATCATCGCCTCCTTTGCGTCGAACATCTACCGCGTCCAGCAGATCATCGACCTCGCCGTGGAGGATGGCCGCAAGGTGGCTTTCAGCGGCCGCAGCATGGTCAACAACACGGCCATGGCGCAGGAGCTGGGCTATATGCACATCCCGGAGGGCACCCTCATCAGCATCGACGAGATCAACCAGTACCCGCCCGAGCAGGTGGTGCTGGTGACCACTGGCAGTCAGGGCGAGCCTCTGAGCGCGCTGAGCCGCATGGCTTCCTGCAGCCACCGTCAGGTGCGGGTCGGCCCCGGCGACTTCATCATCATCTCGGCCAAGCCCATCCCCGGCAACGAGAAGAGCGTGACCAAGATCGTCAACGGCCTGCTCCTGCTGGGCGCTGAGGTCATCTACGAGGGGATGTACGATGTCCACGTCTCCGGCCACGCCTGT
>OHJJ01000660.1_pt1 | contig 15383 bp, 9 predicted proteins | sample 1568551 | NCBI WGS metagenome assembly OHJJ01 (sample SAMEA3879505, study PRJEB24766) | human gut metagenome | biome: human-associated habitat; feature: feces | place: USA | collected 1985/1987 | reverse complement strand
AAGCCTCCGCGGAGATCGTAACGGAAGAATTACGCCTGATCGAACGATTCTTCCTCCCGATCAAACGGATCGTGAAAGAAGGATTTTAGTGTAATATTATCCTTTCTTTCCTATGCGTTTATCACAGATGTCACGAGTGACAGAGTTCGCCGCAGACTCTAGTTCCACGATATCCACCATCATAGCTGATTTCATGGTTGATAGCATCTGGCGATCCATATAGTTCAGTAAGGCGACAACCCATAGTAAACCGACTACGATCCAAGGATATAATTTCTTATTTTTCATTTGATTGAGGAAAATAAAAAGGAAAACAAAGCCTTAGAAACATCAGGAGCCACGGTTGTGACCCCTGATGTCAATTGACCAATTTTCAGTATTTTAGATAAAGTTATTTAGAAAGAATTTCGTCGCAGAGTAAACTACATTTGAGAAGCATTCTAGGAATGTGGAACGGACCTTTGAATAGATTGCCTTTGGCAGATTGAGAGAGACTACCATCGAAGTGTAGGTAGCCATACCATTCCCCATATTCTTTGTCGGGGAGATGATTAAATGTGTAATCGTTTATTAGTTTGTGCATTTCGAGATATTTGGCGTCGCCAGTCGCTTGGTAGGCGTAAAGCGTAGCGATAACCGCCTCGCATTGTGGCCACCAGAACTTCATGTCGTGCCAATACTCTTGGGGAGGGAAGTTTTTGCAATCCTTGAAATAGTTGATTCCGCCGTACGTCTTATCCCAGCCCCAGTCCCAAGACCAGTTGAGGATTTGTAAGCCCATCTCTTTCAGTTGAGGGTCCCATCCTCGGTATTTGGCCTCTTCCAAGATAAACCATGCGGTCTCGATGGAGTGGCCGGGATTGATGGTACGCCCGGCGATAGAGTCGATAAACTCACCGTTGGGTCCTACTGTCTCCAAGATAGCCTTGAATTCGGGATGCATGAAATCACGGCGTAGCTCGGCTATGGAATCATCGATTTGTTGTGTAAGTATGGGATCGTTTATGGCCTCACGGATGCGTGCCGCCGTATCGATCAGTATCATGCAGAAAGAATGGCCTTTCGCCACGAGACCTTCACGAAATTTAGGCTCCAATAATCCCGGGGTATTCTTATAGTGTAATACTTGCTTGAATAAGTTCACGGCCTTCTCAGCATAGCCTTTGTCGCCTGATGCCAATGCATAGTGGGCCATAGCGATCGCCGCAAAAGTCTCGGAGAATACGTAACGGCGTTTACGTACAGGGATGCCTGTCGCTGTCACCTCGAAGAACATACGTCCGTCCGTATCAAAACAATGTTTCTCGATGAAATCGATACCGTTTTTACAGGCTCTCAGCCATTCTTCGTTCTTCTCAATGTGATTATAGGCATATGCCAAGATAAAGGCGAATCGTCCTTGGAACCAAACGGATTTAGTGGAGTCCATCAGAGTACCATCCCGGTCTACGCAAGTAAAGTAACCGCCGTTCTCTTTGTCCAGTCCGTATTTCATCCAAAAAGGAAGAATATTGGAAAGAAGCTCATTCCGATAGGTCTTGCCCCAATAAGCTAGATATTCCGATGGATTAGATAAATTGTCAAACGCTGCCATACCTTAGAATTTATTACATCTTTCAAAGAAATTGATAGCCTCTAATTCCGCTTTCATTGCGGCCTCTTCTTCGTCCGTCATATTCCGGAACGGGGTACGGTTCTTGCCGAGATCTAATCCGATCAATTTCATGATGCGTTTTCCTCCGACGATATTACCACGGTAATTGCAGATAACGTTAATAACCTCCTGAGAGAAGTTTTGTCTCTCGCGAGCTGTCTCTAAGTCACCGGCTGCCCAAGCCTCTAGGATACCGGTTAATTCTTTTCCGTTATAGTTTGTGGTACCACCGATACCTCCTTGCGCTCCACCCATCGCAAGGCAAGGAAGAATCGTTTCATCCTGTCCGTGCAACATGTCGAATTTACCATCCTTGTATAAACGACATTGATTGTATTCGTATAAGCTCTCGTATGTATATTTGATACCGGCGAAATTAGGGATACGCCCGTCTACTGCTTTTAAGAAATCCAGCATAGGGAGGAAAGCGTTGTTAAACGCAGGGATATGATAGTAGTAAAACGGTAAGGCAGGAGCGCCGCAAGCGATCTCCTCGCAGTACTTTACCAATTCCTCAATTCGACCGATACGAGGGAAAGGGGTAGCCATAGCGCCAATACCCCAAGCGCCGATCTTTTGAGCATGTTCCGCTAAATTACGGCTAGACTTAACGCATGTGCTACCTACGTGCACGATTACCTTAAAGCCTTCCGGAGCTGCTTCCATCCATTTCTCGGCCAATTTCATGCGTTCTTCCTCTGTCAGCATATAACCTTCTCCGGAAGAACCATTGATGAATACGCCTTTCAGCCCGTTTTTCACAAGAAGTTTCGCATAATCTTCAATGGGCTCGTAATTAACTTCCCCGTTCTCGTAGAACGGAGTAAAGGGAGCATCGATCAATCCTTTAATTTTATCCATATCTGCGTTATTTTTATGAGTTTTAACCTCTGATTTTAATTATGCTGCAAATATAAATAAAATATTTTAATAATATAGTGGTGTTTTATCGAGAAAATGAAATAATTATTTATTTTTTATTTAATTCCTTTGAAATACATATTAAATCATACCTAGAATTTTAGATCGAGATAGCAGGCAGGCTCCTAATATACCCGCTCTTTCACCTAATTTGGATACTTTGATCTGAGTATCACGGGTTACCAAGTTCAAAGAGTACTTCCTGACGGCACTTTTAATAGGTAGGCTTAAATATTCTCCCGTCTGCGACAAGGGGCCGCCCAGTACGACCAGTTCCGGATTGAAAATGTTCATCAATCCGGCTATTCCTTTACCTAGATTAAAACCGATCTCCTCCAGTATCTCAATGGATAGCATATCCTCTTTGTGAATGGCGTCGATCAAGTCAGAGAGCCCGATGTATTCCCCGGCATCGATTTTACTGGCCAATATGGTGTTGCTACCCTCTTTATACCGCTCAAGGAGGGTACGGTATAGGGCAGAACCGGAAGCTCCAGTCTCGAGGCATCCTTTTTTACCGCAATGGCAAAGAATCTCATTCTCGAAGAAGCTGAAGTGCCCAAATTCTCCGGAGAAACCTGATTTCCCGAAATAAACCTTGCCGTCTATGATGATACCGATACCTAATCCCCAAGATATATTGATGAATAGGATATTTTTCTCTCCTTTTACGACTCCTTGAAGATATTCGCCGTAAGCCATGGAACGGGTGTCATTCTCTATATAGATCTTTATATGTAGTTTTTCCTCAAGGATTTGAGACAAGGGCTTCTCCTCAAAGTAAAAAATGCTATAGCTATATCCGGCGAAAGGATTTACCCGTCCGGATATATTAATGCCAATGCTTAATATCTTTTCCCTTGGGATCGGCAACGAGTTTATAAATTCATTGATACATTCGCAAAGATGGTCTAAAGCGGCTGGTGTGTTTTCGAGTGTATAAGGGATATTCTGCTCAATGCGGATCTTATCTCCTTTAAAATCTAATATGGCTAGATTCAGTTGATCTTTCAGTATATCTACGCCCACAAAATAGCCGGATACGGGATTGAGCCCGTAAATACTAGGTTTACGCCCTCCGCTAGTCTCTTGTTTTCCAAAGTCGAGTATATAACCGTCCTCTTGTAATTCGCTAATTAGCTTAGTGACGGTGGGGATACTGAGATTCATTTCTTTACATACCTCCGCTATAGTAGCGTCTCCATTGGCCATATAATAATGTATGATCTTCTTTTTCAGAAGGCCACTGCGAGTATTGTCATCGGACGAGAGCAAGAACTTAGTTGTCATGGTTATACCTTTATTGAGTGATTAGGGCAAAGGTACAATAAGTTTTTTCAAAAACTAAGCGTAATAAAATAAAATTTTTTCATAAGGAGCTATCTTAATTGTAAGAATTTGTAATAGAAGTTGAATGACATAGTCTGCGGCGAACTTCGGACGTTTGATGGCGGTCTTCCTCTGGATCTACGGATTCATGAGCCCTGTGGCCGGTATGGTGGCAGACAGGGTAAACAGGAAGTGGCTAATCGTGGGTAGCTTATTTGTCTGGTCCTTCGTGACTTTGATGATGGGGTATTGCACGGATTTCAATCAGATCTATTACCTACGTGCCTTGATGGGGGTCAGTGAGGCCCTGTATATTCCTGCCGGATTATCGCTTATCACAGATTATCACCAAGAGAAAACACGCTCATTAGCCGTAGGTATCCATATGACAGGTCTATACGTAGGCCAAGCCTTGGGGGGATTCGGAGCTACGGTGGCCAGTGCTTATACGTGGGAAACGACTTTCCATTGGTTTGGTATCATCGGCATCGCTTATAGCGTGGTCTTGATCATCTTCTTACACGATAAGAAAGATCATGTGGAAGCCGTAAAACTGGAAAATTATCCGAAAGAGAATCCGATTTCCGGTGCGTTTAAAGGATTAGGGATGTTATTCACGAACATCGCTTTTTGGATCATTCTTCTTTATTTCGCCACGCCGAGCTTACCGGGTTGGGCGACAAAGAACTGGCTCCCTACCCTATTCGCTGAAAATCTCTCGTTGGATATGTCCGAGGCCGGTCCGTTATCTACATTCACGATCGCTATCTCTTCCTTTATAGGGGTAATCGCCGGAGGTATTTTATCCGATAAATGGATCCAGCGGAATGTCCGGGGACGTGTATACACAGGCGCCATCGGTTTGGCATTAACGATACCCTCTCTCCTATTACTAGGATTTGGGCACAACTTCCCGATGATTATCGGCGGTGGTCTTTGCTTCGGTATCGGTTATGGTATATTCGACGCCAATAATATGCCTATCCTTTGCCAATTCATCTCCCCCCGTTATCGGGCTACAGCCTATGGAATTATGAATATGACCGGTGTATTTGCCGGAGCCGCCATCACGGATATACTAGGAAAATCTACCGACGCTGGTAATCTTGGCCATGACTTCGCCATGCTAGCCGGATTGGTACTCATCGCACTTTTAATCCAAGTGATCTTCTTACGTCCGAAAGTCGCTAATATGACCGACGAATGCTAATTAATCTCATCCAATAAACTAAATAAACAACAAAAAAGTAATTCATTATGAAGAAGAATCTACTGCTCTTAATGCTTGCGCTCCTACTTCCGGCATTTATGTACGGACAAGAGCAGACAGTCTCCGGAACAGTGCTGGATACCTATAACATGGGTGTCCCCGGTGCGTCTATCGTTGAAAAAGGCACGACAAATGGAACGATTACCGATTTCGACGGTAATTACACTCTCACCGTATCCAACAAAAACGCCACATTAGTATTTTCTTTCATTGGGTACAAGACACAAGAAATTCCAGTAGCTGGGAAAGCCAAAGTAGACGTGATCCTACAAGAAAACGCCGAACAGCTAGACGAAGTAGTGGTAACCGGTTACGGTGGCTCACAAAAGAGAGCGACCTTGACAACCTCTATCTCTAAATTGGATAACGCCGTACTGGAAAACGCAGCGATGTCTAACGCCGGACAATCCTTGCAAGGAACCGTATCTGGTTTGCGCGTCGTAAACACGACCGGTCAGCCGGGAGCAAACCCAAATATCGTACTTCGTGGCGGAGCTACCATAACAGGTAAGGATAATGGCGCATTGGTCGTTGTAGATGGTATCGTGCGCAACTCATTGGCCGACATCAACCCCTCCGACATCGAGTCTATCCAAGTATTGAAAGACGCAGCCTCAACCGCTATCTACGGTGCCCGTGCCAATGGTGGCGTAATCTTGGTTACCACGAAACGTGGTAAAGAAGGATCCGCTTCCGTCTCTTACAAGTTCAAGGGAGGTGCCAACTTTGCTCGCACAGGTTATGATTACTTAAACGCTCACGATTATATTTACTACAATCGCTTAGGATACCAAAGAACTGGACGTTCAGGCATGGATAACCAAATGGGATACGGTATCGGGAATGACCTATTTGATATCCGTTATTTGGATGACAGTACCAAAGGCCTCTTGGCAGAAGGTTGGCAACAAATGCAAGACCCAACCGATCCGAATAAACAAATCTTATTCAAGGATTACTCAGGGCAAATGAAAGACGCAGCCTTCCAAGACCCTTCTTTCACGCAAGATCATTATATCAATATCACAGGAGGTAACGACAAAGGTACATTCGCAGCCAGCTTAGGTTACTACAAAGAAGACGGTCTCATTAAGGGAACCAGCTACGAGCGTTTCTCCGGGACATTCAATGGATCCTATAAGATATTTCCGATCTTGACAGTCAACGCTGGAACGACTTATACATGGTCTCGCCAGCCGGGTCTTTGGATCGGATCATATGAGTTCTTCTATCGCACAATGAGCCAACGCCCTACATGGAACCCATACATGGAAGACGGATCTCCCGCTTCAGGCTTCGGCACGGGTGATGGAAACCCTCTTTACTACAAAGATAAATTAACGAATACGAATGGAACCCGCCGCTCTACCTATAATATCGGTTTTGATCTAGAGATCATCCCGAAGAAATTAATCTTGAAAGAGAATAGCGCCCTATACCACGTAGACGATCAAACAGATAAGTTCGAGAAATCTTACCAACAACAAAACGCCACTAGCCCGAATCTTACCCGTAAGGCTGAGGCCAAATATATAAAGCAGAACCAACAGCAACATAGTGTTACTTTGACGTACACAGACACATTCAAAGAAAAACACAATCTGGAGGCAATGCTTGGTGGCGAGTATTTCAATTGGCATCAATATACGCTGAACGCAAGGACCGAAAATTCTCCGTCGGATGACATCCCTACTTTGAACGCTGGTAGTAATCGTACCTATACCTATAGCTACAAGGAAGGCTATCGTATCCTTTCTGGCTTTGCCCGTGTAAACTATAACTACAATTACAAATACCTATTATCGGTCGTAGCTCGTTATGACGGAATCTCCAAGTTGAGCGATAACCGTTGGGGCTTCTTCCCGGGTATCTCCGCTGGTTGGAATATCATGGAAGAGGAGTTCTTTAAGGAATCGAAGTTGGTAGATGTGATCTCTAACCTGAAGCCTCGTATCAGCTACGGCGTGAACGGTAACGTAAACGGATTAGGATACTACGACGTATATGGCAGCTATGGGCAGAAAGACGCGAACGGATCGATCATAACAAACTATGATGGCTCTGTAGGTTTCTATAATGACAAATTGGTAAACGGTGGATTACGTTGGGAGCAAAGTAAATCTTTCGAAGTAGGTTTGGATATAGGATTCTTCAACAATCGCCTGAGCTTTATCCTAGACTATTATAATCGTACGACTTCCGATTTGTTGACAGATTTGGATTTACCCAATTACACTGGTTTCAACAGCATCAAAACCAACTTGGGAACTTTACGTAACCAAGGTTTCGAGATGGAAGTAAAAGCGAATATCCTAAACAACGTAAACGGATTCAGTTGGGATGTATCAGCAAACTTATCTACGGTAGCGAACAAGATTGTCAAGCTTCCGGCCAATGGGAACGAAAATAACCGCCAAGGAGGTTACCAAGTATACGACCCGCAAAAGGGTGAAGTCGTATGGGTTGGCGGAAAACAAGAAGGTGGTAAGCTGGGTGATTTATTTGCCTTCAAGCAAGATCATATCTTCAAGGATTGGGATGACGTGAAAGCGAATGCCAATAACCGCTACGACGCAATTGGAGAATTGTATGGCCCCGCCGCATGGGAAGCTTTAAAGGATAAGGCAGGTAAGCAACCGATCGAGCCGGGTGACGTTTGTTGGGCCGACTTGAACAATGATGGCGTAATCAACAATCTAGACCGCGTGAAAGTAGGTAATCTTTTCCCGACAGTAACCGGTGGTTTCTCCACGACATTAGGCTATAAAGATTTCTCTTTATACGCTCGTTTTGATTATGCGTTAGGGCATACGCTGTATAACGACTTAGCCGCACGTTCACTTGGACAATATCAAGGTTCGTTTAACATCATCGATATGGTGAAAGACAGTTGGTCGGAGACAAACCAGAATACGGATATACCTAAGTTCTACTATGCCGATCAGTTGAGCAAGAAGAATATTACTCGCTCCAACAATGGTTTGACAGCAGTTGACAACAACAGCTCCCGCTTCTACGAAAAGGGTGATTATCTAGCTTTACGTGAAATCACATTGACTTGGAACCTACCGAAGAAATGGATTAACAAAGCCTTGATGAGCAATGCCTCTGTTTATGTAACCGGACAAAACTTGTTCTACATCACAGGATATACCGGTGTATCTCCGGAACCGGCGGTAGATACTACCTATGGTCAAGGTCTTGATAACGGTAGATACCCAACTCCTAAAACGGTTCTTCTTGGTTTATCCGTAACATTTTAGTCAAACCCATTAAAAAAGACAGACATTTATGAAAAAGATAATTATAGCCATGATGGCAGCAGTCTCATTACTGAATTTCAGCGGATGCGACTCCTTGGACATGGAACCCGTAAGTAGTATTTCCGACGCAAACTATTGGAAATCCCCGGACCAGTTTAAGGCATTCAACATAGGTTTACACGGATTGCTCCGTTCACAATCCAGTTATAACATATTCGTATTGGGCGAACCTCGCTCGGACATCTACGGAGATCAGCCGTTCGGAGGCGAGGCTACCCAAGGCGTAGAGCGTTTCTCATACAATACGATCAACGCAGAGTTTACAGGAATCAGCAACTTCGCTAATTTTTATACGACACTGAACCAAATCAACTTGATGATCCGTAGAACGAACGAGACCGATTTATTAGGCGAGGCCGAAAAGAACTATTACTTAGGGCAGGCTTACGGTTTACGCGCCTATATCTATTTCCATTTGTTACGCTCTTGGGGAGACGTTATCATTACTACGGAGCCAACCTTAGGTAGCGAATTGGACATCTCTCACCTTGATAAGGCCGCTTCTCCAGCGAGTGAGGTGATGGATCTGATCAAGAAGGATATCGATGCCTCGGAAAAAGCTTTTGGCGGAGATTATTCTTATAAACAAGGAAAGTGTTATTGGTCTAAACCCGCTACCTTGATGCTGAAAGGTGAGGTTTATCTATGGAGCGGACGCCAGATGGGTGGCGGCACGGGCGATTATACCGTAGCCAAGACAGCCTTGCAAGATCTTCAACAAAACGGCAACTTAAAGCTGCAAGAGAAATTCACGGACGTTTTCTCTTTCAACAATAAGGAGAACAGCGAGATGATCTTCGCACTCCATAGTGGTAAGGAGGATGATTTCATGATGTGGAGAGACTATAACTGGCGTAACAATATGGTACCTCAACGTGAGTACATGGCAGGCTACTGTGACGAGACAGGAACTCCATTCCTTGAAATACCGGGATACAACCTACAAGGCTTAATGCGCTACCAAGTAAAGAAAGATCATTACCTAAAATCATTCCGCGAAGGTGATACCCGCTTGAAAGGTACCTTGAAGGCCGTTTATAAAAAGCACGAAGACGGCACCTTGGAGTATATCGCACCAATCCAATACAAGTTCCAAGGAACCACCTTGGAAGGTAGTAACGAGAGAAGTTGGTACGATGATTATCCTATCTATCGCTATGCGGATGCCTTGCTATTATTAGCCGAGGCTAAGGCCTTGCTCGGAGAAGATCCTTCTACAGAGATCAACGCCGTTCGCGAGCGTGCTTACGGTTCCGAATATTTTAACGCACATAAGAACGAGGTGGCTTATCCGAATGACAAAGGAAGTTTCTATAACGATAACCCGTTTGAGGCGGGCGACGAGAATGTGATGGAAGCTATCCTTAAAGAGAGACTTCGCGAGTTCTTCTTTGAGGGTAAACGTTGGTACGACTTGAGACGCTTCGGTAAGGATTATGTATTAAAATATACCACAGCACAAGAATCACGTTTATTATGGCCGATCAATGAAGGGGCATTGACAAACAACCCCGCATTGAAACAGACTCCCGGATACTAATCGTACATAGGTTTAAGGCGATTGGATATAACTAGGTTTTTGGCACGAATTCCAAAGGGGCTTTGTTCATATGAATGAATATCGCTACCTTTGGAATTCACATATCTATTAATTTCAACCTACAAACAAAAAACATCATGAAAAAAACTTTCCTGTATTTCTGCCTTCTTTTCATCGTACAAACGGCTTTTGCGGCAGACAGTCTTTATGTGCGAGAGCAACAAATCCCCATCTTGATAGACCGGATCGACAATGTACTTTACGAGATGCGGATACCGGCCCAAAAAGGGGATGTATTAAACGAGATCACGATACAGATCGGAGACAATGTCGACCTGTCGGACATCCAAGCGATACGTCTATTTTATAGCGGAGTGGAAGCTCCATCCCGCAAAGGGGAACATTTCAGTCCCGTTACGTACATATCCAGCCATATACCGGGAAATACCCGTAAGGCTCTTGAATCTTATTCCGTACGGCAAGATGAGGTTAGCGCCCCCTTGTCGCGCACGGTAAAACTAACCTCTAAGCAACCGATGCTTAAAGGCATCAACTATTTCTGGGTAAGTATCCAGATGAAGCCAGAGACTTCCTTATTGGCAAAAGTAGCGACCACGATGCCTAACGCACAGATCAACAACAAACCGATCGACATCACTTGGAAAGGAAAGGTGGACGAACGCCATGTAGGTATCGGGGTACGCCAAGCCGGGGATGACGGATCGGCGGCCTTCCGCATCCCGGGATTAGTGACGACGAATAACGGAACATTACTTGGAGTCTACGATATTCGCTATAATAGCAGCGTGGACCTGCAAGAGAAAATCGATATCGGAGTAAGCCGCAGTACCGATAAGGGACAAACTTGGGAACCGATGCGAGTAGCCATGACTTTCAAACAAACGGATGGCCTGCCCCACGGACAAAACGGCGTGGGAGACCCATCGATCTTGGTAGACGAAAAGACCAATACGATCTGGGTAGTAGCCGCGTGGACGCATGGTATGGGTAACGAACGGGCTTGGTGGAACTCCATGCCGGGAATGACACCGGACGAGACCGCCCAACTTATGCTCGTGAAAAGTGAGGACGATGGTAAGACGTGGAGCGAACCGATCAATATCACCTCCCAAGTAAAAGACCCGTCTTGGTATTTCCTATTGCAAGGCCCGGGACGAGGCATCACGATGCAAGACGGTACCTTGGTCTTCCCGATCCAGTTTATCGACGCTACCCGTGTGCCCAACGCCGGCATTATGTATAGCAAAGACCGCGGGAAAACATGGCACCTGCATAACTTAGCCCGCACGAATACCACAGAGGCGCAAGTTGCCGAGGTAGAGCCGGGCGTATTGATGTTAAATATGCGTGATAACCGGGGCGGTAGCCGTGCCGTGGCCACCACAAAGGATTTAGGCAAGACATGGACAGAGCATCCTTCCAGCCGTAGCGCCTTACAGGAATCCGTTTGTATGGCCAGCTTGATCAAGGTAAACGCCAAGGATAACATCACCGGCAAGGACCTTCTACTCTTCTCCAATCCGAACACGACGAAAGGGCGTAATCATATCACGATCAAGGCGAGTCTGGACGGTGGACTTACTTGGCCCACGGAGCATCAAGTCTTATTAGACGAGGCCGAGGGGTGGGGATATTCCTGTCTTTCGATGATCGATAAGGAAACGGTAGGAATCTTCTACGAGTCAAGCGTAGCACATATGACCTTCCAAGCTATCAAATTACAGGATATCATTCATCAATAATCTAAGTATATGCGATATATACTGCATTTTGCAATTGTTTTAAGTTTCTTGTATTCCGGGCCTCTGATGGCCCGGAATCCTGTTTTATTGCCCTTGCCCCAAAAATACGTCCGGACAAACGCTTCGTTCCATCCGAAGGAAATCGCAGTTTCTTCCGAAGGGAAACTCCGTTCCATCCTAATGGAATTCTTGGAGGAGCTGCCGGTAAGCGTCCAACCGGACAGCCGATACAAGATAGAGGTTTCCTTGGTTGACAAATTGGACGGAATCCCCCTCAACTCCGAGGAGGCTTATCAACTAAGCGTCTCTTCCCGGGGGATAACCATCCGGGCGGTATCCGAGCAAGGAGCTTATTGGGCGATACAAACCTTGCGCCAACTGACCGAGCGGCAAGGGAAGCGATATTCCATCCAAGGTTGCGAGATCACCGACTGGCCTGCTTTCCGCATACGAGGATTCATGCAAGACGTAGGGCGGAGCTATATCTCCATGGAAGAACTGAAACGGGAGATCGAGGTACTTTCCCGCTACAAGATGAACGTATTTCATTGGCATCTCACGGAGAACCAAGCTTGGCGTCTGGAGAGCAAGATCTTTCCGATGCTGAACGACAGCTGCAATATGAGCCGTATGCCCGGAAAATATTACACGATCGAGGAGGCAAAGGAGCTGGTTCGCTTTTGTAAAGAACATAACGTACTACTCATCCCGGAGGTAGATATGCCGGGACATAGCGCCGCTTTCATACGGGCCTTCCGTCATGATATGCAGAGCAAGGAGGGTATGGCGATCTTAAAACTATTGATGGATGAGGTTTGCGAGGTATTCGAGGAGGTTCCTTACTTACATATCGGTACGGACGAGGTAAAGTTTACCAATCCGAAGTTCGTACCCGAGATGGTCGCTTATATCCGTGCGAAAGGGAAACAAGTGATCTCTTGGAACCCGGGATGGAAGTACAAACCGGGTGAGATCGACATGGAGCAAATGTGGAGTTACCGGGGAAAAGCGCGACCGGGCATTCCTGCGATCGACTCCCGTTTCCATTATATCAACCATTTTGATACGTTCGCCGACTTGATCGGCTTATACAAAAGCCGTATTTACAATGAACCGCAAGGAAGCCATGATTTGGCGGGTACGATCCTTGCCGTATGGCACGACCGGGTCGTACAGCCGGAGGACAAATTGATCCGGGAGAATAATTTGTATCCGAATCTATTAGCGATCGCCGAACGTTCTTGGTTGGGCGGCGGCTATCAATATTTCGATAAGAACGGAACGATGCTGCCTATCGATCCCGATAACGAGGAACATAAGGCATTTGTCGATTTTGAGCGGCGGATGTTATGGCATAAAGAACATCATTTCCAAGGATACCCGTTCGCCTACGTCAAGCAAACCAACGTGAGATGGCGTATCACCGACCCTTTCCCGAATGATGGGGAACTGACCCGTTCTTTCCCTCCGGAAAAGTCGCTTCAAGCGCAATATACCTATGAAGGGAAAAATTACGGTACGCACGACGCCATCGGTGCCGGTATCTACCTGCGCCATGTCTGGGGACCGCTGGTTCCCGGTGCCTATAAAGACCCGCAACCGAACCATACCGCTTACGCATGGACTTGGATCTATTCGCCCAAGGCGCAAGAGGTAGGTACGTGGATCGAATTTCAAAATTATAGCCGTTCTGAAATGGATCTACCTCCAATGCAAGGAAAATGGGATTATAAAGAAAGCCGTATCTGGGTAAATGATCAAGAGATAACGCCCCCCGTATGGACCGCTACCCACCGGGAGAAGTCCAATGAGATCCCACTGGGGAACGAGAACTGCGTAAGCCGTAAACCAACCCCGGTCCATCTGGAAAAAGGCTGGAACAAGGTGTTCATGAAGCTTCCGGTCGGTACGTTCAATACCCCCGAGGTCCGTCTGGTGAAATGGATGTTTACGTTCGTTTGCGTCACCCCGGATGGAGAGAAAGCGGTGGAAGGACTGGTTTACTCTCCGGATAAACAACTTAAATAACGTCTAATTCGGTTGAATGAAATGAGAAAAATAATAGGAATCTTATCCATCTTCCTCGCTTTCGCATTTATGAGCCAAGCGCAAAAGATCAAGGTGGCTTGCGTAGGTAATAGCGTGACCTACGGCTACGGAATCAAGAACAGGGAAACAAACTGCTACCCGGCCCAATTGCAACAGATGCTTGGAGATGCCTACGAAGTGGAGAACTTCGGGCATAACGGGGCTACTTTATTAAACAAGGGATATCGTCCTTATACCCAACAAGAAGCGTATCAAAAGGCACTGAGGTTTGCCGGGGATTACGTGATCATCCATCTGGGATTGAACGATACGGACCCTCGGGCATGGCCGAATTACCGGGACGATTTCGTTCGGGATTATCTTTCCTTGATCGAATCCTTCCGGAAAGCCAATCCGAGATGCAAGGTATGGGTTTGCCGTATGACTCCGATATCTCACCGCCATTCTCGTTTTAAATCCGGTACAAGAGACTGGTACTGGATGGAGCAAGCGCTTATCGAAGAAATCGCCCGGATAGCCGGCGCAACCTTGATCGATTTGCAGGAAGGATTATATGACCGTCCGGATCTATTGCCCGACGCATTGCATCCCAACGCTGAAGGTGCCGGTATCTTGGCCCGCACCGTTTATGGGGCGCTAACCGGCGATTACGGAGGATTACAGCTTCCTGCCATCTATTCGGACCGGATGGTCTTGCAACGGGATCAACCGCTTCCTATATCTGGTATCGCCAACCAAGGGGAGAAAGTAACCGTTACCCTCGCCGGACAAAGGAAGGAGACCGTAGCCGGTACGAACGGGAAATGGACTGTCACGCTCGACCCCTTACGGGTAAGCGGGAAATCCTATACCTTAACGGTTTCTACCCCCAGCCGCACGCTGAACTATCGGGATGTAGTAGCCGGGGAAGTCTGGCTATGCTCCGGACAATCCAACATGGCGTTCCGGGTAAACGAGAGCGTAAAGGAAGAACAACAGCAACAATTGGATTACGTGAAACAACACTCGCAAATCCGTTTATTCGACCTAAAGCCCCGCTGGGAGACCTACGCCGTGGAATGGGACGCTTCCGTACTGGATTCATTGAACCGCCTGCAATATTACCACGACACCCAATGGGAAGTATGCGACACGCGGAATACCGCACGCTTCTCGGCCATAGGATTTGCCTTCGGGCGTATGCTGGCCGATAGCTTACAAGTACCCGTAGGATTGATATTGAACGCTGTTGGCGGCTCGCCTACAGAGGCATGGATCGACCGGAAAACACTGGAATTCGAGTTTCCGGATATCTTACAGGATTGGACGAAGAACGACTTTATCCAAGATTGGGTACGTGAACGGGCGGCCTTAAACATCAAGCAAGCATCCAACCCGCTCCAACGCCATCCGTATGAGCCTTGTTATCTGTTCGAGGCGGGTATCCAACCCCTTCATCAATATCCCATCAAAGGGATTATTTGGTACCAAGGAGAATCGAACGCCCATAATATGGAAGTACACGAACGATTATTCCCGCTATTGGTGAACAGCT
>OHJJ01000633.1_pt1 | contig 15944 bp, 15 predicted proteins | sample 1568551 | NCBI WGS metagenome assembly OHJJ01 (sample SAMEA3879505, study PRJEB24766) | human gut metagenome | biome: human-associated habitat; feature: feces | place: USA | collected 1985/1987 | reverse complement strand
ACAACGATCTCGCCGGGGCGGATGTCGCGCTCAAACTCGGCGCCGATGGCGTTGAGCGCGCAGGATTCAGATGCGAAGACAACAGAGCCGTCCTTCAGATGCCCCATGCAGAGGGGACGGAAGCCGTGGGGGTCGCGCGCGGCAATGAGCTTCGTCGGCGAGGAGAGGACGAGGGAATACGCGCCCTCGATGCGGTCCATCGCAGCGGAGACAGCCTCTTCGATGGAGCCGCGGTTGAGTCTCTCCTGCACGATGATATAGGCGATGACCTCGCTGTCGGTCGTGGTCTGGAAGATGGAGCCGCGACTTTCAAGCTCCTGCCTCAGCTCGCGGGAGTTCGTCAGGTTGCCGTTGTGCGCGAGCGCCATACGGCCCTTGAAGTGGTTCACTAAAATGGGCTGGACGTTGCGCTTGTTGTCGCTGCCGGTCGTGCCGTAGCGCACATGGCCGACGGCGATGGTACCCTTGCCGAGCGATTTGAGCTGCTCGGGCGGGAAGACCTCGCTCACAAGGCCAGTGTCGCGCAGCGAGCGGAACAGGCCGTCGTCGTTGACGACGATACCCGCGCTCTCCTGTCCGCGGTGCTGGAGGGAGTAGAGCGCGTAGTAGGCATAGGACGCGACGTCCGCCTCCTGAGGCGTAAAGATGCCGAACACGCCGCATTCTTCGTGAATGTGGCGCGCCGGGATGATGTTGTGATTCTCTGTCATATTTGATCTTACTGTGCGTCGTGAGCCATCAGGCGCTTCATGACTTCGGCGTAGGCGTCTTCCACGCCGCCGAGGTCACGGCGGAAACGATCCTTGTCCAGTTTTTCGTGGGTCGTCTCGTCCCAGAGGCGGCAGGTGTCGGGGCTGATCTCGTCGGCGAGAACGATCTGGCCGTCGACGGTCTTGCCGAACTCGAGCTTGAAGTCGACGAGCGTGACGCCGCACTCGCTCCAAAATGCCTTGAGCGTGTCGTTGACGGCGAAGGCATACTTCTTGATGAGCTCGATCTCCTCCCAGGTCGCGAGCTTGAGGGCAACGGCGTGATAGGCGTTCATCAGGGGGTCATGCAGATCATCGTTCTTGTAGGAGAACTCGATCGTGGGCTCGGAGAAGACGATACCCTCCTCCACGCCGTAGCGGGAGGCAAAATGACCGGCGGAGATGTTGCGGATGATGACCTCCAGCGGGACGATGGAGACCTTCTTGACGAGCGTGTCGCGCTCGCTGAGCTCTTCAACAAAGTGGGTCGGGATGCCGGCCTTTTCCATCTTGGCCATCAAACGGTTGGTCATCTGGTTGTTGATGACGCCCTTGCCGACGATGGTACCCTTCTTTGCGCCGTCAAAGGCGGTGGCGTCGTCCTTGTAGGAAACGATGACGAGGTTGGGATCTTCGGTGGCGTAAACCTTCTTGGCCTTGCCTTCGTAGAGCTGTTCTTTCTTTTCCATGATGACTGTTCTCCTTTTATTTTATATTTTTGTTGATTGATATGGATGGATGGTTTCTCAGTTTTTGTAGCGCTCGCGAAGCTCTTCGTCCGCCTTCAAGACAGCGGCGGTGCCCTCGTCACGTGCGGCCTGGAGCTTGTGGGCAAGGCCCTCGTCGCTCACAGCCATGATCTGGACGGCAAGGATGGCGGCGTTTTTCGCCCCGTCGATAGCGACGGTGGCAACGGGGATGCCGCTCGGCATCTGGACGGTCGAGAGCAGCGCGTCCATGCCGTCGAGCTTCGCGCCGCTGCACGGCACGCCGATGACGGGAAGCGTCGTATTCGCGGCCATCGCGCCGGCCAAGTGCGCGGCCATGCCCGCGAGCGCGATGATACAAGAAAATCCGCTCTCCCGTGCCGACGCCGCAAATTCTCTTGCCTCGTTCGGGCACCGGTGGGCGGATAACACGCGGACCTCGGTCTCGATCCCATATTCCTTGAGCGTCTGGATCGCCTTCTCGGCGACGGGCAGGTCGCTCGTGCTGCCCATAATAACGGCTACCTTTCGCATAGTTCTGCCTCCTTAAAAGCAAAAATGGACGCTCCACTGCCTCGATGTGCAGTTGAAGTGCCCAGACGGTCGGCTGCTGAATTTCAGCAAGAAACGCTCTCTGCTCCCCTGTGGTGACCCACGTTTCCGTCAGTTACAAAGAGCTCAACTTGACAAGCAATATGGTATCACAGAGGGCTCTTTTCGTCCATGCGGCAAAAGAGAGAAAGGCTTCGCCCTATTTATCAGTTTTTTGATAATAATCTACATATCTATAAGTTATGCTAATACTTATCAGTAAAAATCTGCCGTTTCGGCAGCGCAAATAAAAATCGGAAGGCCGCGCACTCCCCGTACGCGGCCTTCCATCGCATCGTGTTTTCAAAAAGGCAGGCATCCGCCGATGGCAAGACTCAGCAGGATGACCGCAAGCGCAACGAGCACAGGTGCTTTCCGCCTGAGCTTCCTCATCGCGCGCTTTTCGTCCACAGAGGAATCCTCACTTTGCAAGCTCCTTGCCCAGCGCGCGGCAGGCGTCCAGCGCGGCGTCATCAGGCGCTTCGCAGCAGGTCACGCTCTCGCACACAAGGCGGATGCCGGAATCATCGCAGTCCTTTTCCCAGCCGCGCATCCACTCGCCATCGCCCCAGCCGTAGGAGCCGAACAGCGCGGCGCTCTTGCCGCCAAGGCTGCGCTTGACCTCGTCAAACATGGGCTGGAACTCCATCTCCTCGAGCACTTCGCTGCCCATGGCGGGGCAGCCGAAGGCGATCGCGTCGTAAGCGCTCAGCTCGCTGGCCTTGACCTGGTCAGGGGTCAACATCGTGACCTGCGCGCCCGCGCTCTCCATGCCCTCAGCGACGGCCTTGGCCATGGCCTCGGTGTTGCCCGTGCCGCTCCAATAAACAACAGCAGTCTTTTTCATATTAGTATATTCCTTTCATAAATCAGTATCTATCACACTGCCACGGCAAGCTGCTCGATGCCCGAGCCGGCCTCCCAGAGTGCGCAGTAGATCTCCGTGCATTTTTTGAAGCGGGCGAACAGCTCGCGCGCCTTCTTCTCGTCGCCGTAGACCTTCCACAGCCCCGCGCATTTGAAGTTGCAGGCGCGGTGGTCGATGAAGCCCTTGACGTCCTCCGGCGGATACGAGAGGAAAAGCCCGACCTCATGGGGGAATTCGCCGCCCTCGCGGAATCGGCGGATGAGGTTTGCGATGCAGCGTCCGCAGTGGCCGCTATTGTAGCCCGCGTGGTGCAGGATCTCGGCCGCCTGTTCGTTCTCCAAATCTCTACGCAGCTCAGAGGGGCGGTACAGGTACAAAAGGACCTGTCCTTTCAGAAAACGGATCGGCAGCAGACACAGGCCCTTTGGCACAAGCAGACGGTTCAGGCGGCGGATGTCCGCAAAGAGCGCTTCCTTATCTTCGCAAGGACAAGGGAAGAGGCTGCCCGTTTTGATACCTGCCAACGTCGGCGCACCCTGCCGCACCAGGATCTCTTCAGACATGCCCGTTTCCCTCCCCTTTGGTTTCGGTGGTGGCTCCCCCAGAAGTTAGATTCCTCTAACTTTTAGGAGCGGCGTCCTCGCTCTTGACGTGTCTTAGGATACCCGAAAAGAAGAGCCCCATCCGCTCCAAATTGATCGGATGAGGCTCCAAAATATTTTATTCTGCCTTTTCCGCCGTCGGCGCACAGCTGTCGCTGTCCGCGCCCGCGCGGTACGCGCTCGGCGACACACCGATCACACTGCGGAAGGCCTTGGCAAACTTGCTGGCGTTGTCATAGCCGAACTGCCCCGCGATATCGAGCACCGTGCGGTCGCTCGTGCGCAGGAGCTGCGCGGCACTGTGCATCTTCTGCGCGCGCAAAAACGCTGCGGGTGTCATGCCGTACACACCGCGAAAGCTCGCGGCGAGCTGCGAAGGCGACGCACCAAGCTCCTGTGCAAGCGCGGAGATCGTGACGTCGTCCTCCGTGCTTGCAAGCAACGTGTCGCGCGCCGTGCGCGCAAGGCGCACCTGCGCGGCGGTATAGCCGTGCTTTTCGTGCGCCACGTCGAGGGCACTCAAAAAGAGCAGAAGTTCAAGCACCTTAACCTTAAAGTAGCCGCGGCGGATGCCGGCGGGCACGGCGTAGAGCTCAGAGAAGATGTGCTCCACGCGCGCCGACGAACGCGAGACAAAGCACTCCGAGTCGGCGAAGAACTTCTCCGCCAGCACGCTGGGGCGGACGTCGACATCCTGCAAAATGCAGGACAAACAGTCAGGTGCGAGGGCGGGGTCGAGCGTGACGGTGATGCCGTGGTAGTGCCCCGTGGGGAACTCCACCTCCCCCTCGATGGCGGCGCGGCGCACGACGGAGAGGTCGCCGGGGGCTAAAAAGTAATGCTCGCCGCCGCAGCAGTATTCCGCGCGTCCCTCGCGGCAGTGCTGGATCTCGATGAGTCCCGCCGCGCCCGGCTCTGCCAGACGGTAGGACGGCGCATGCACATCGTGATAGGCAAGCTCAATGCCGGGGAAAACGGGATAGGATGTGATGCGCACCTCGCCGTCCGTCTCTCTGAGGCGGTAGACGGTGCGTTCCTCGTTTTGCTGCAAAATTTCTGCGTGGGCGCTGCATTTCTTTACCTGAGACTTTGGTTCGATCAAGGAAGCTTCCCTGTCCTTTCTTCTATACATAAAAATAGAAAACGCCGCAAAGCGCAGATCCCGCGCTTTGCGGCTTGTGGCTGCTGATCAAACGCATTCCTCCGCGAGATCTGCGTTTTCCTCCGTCGGCTTCCCCTCCAGCAGCTCGGGGTGCTTGAGATAGCGGCGCACGCTCGCCCAGAACAGCGCGTACTCGTGTCCCGTGCAGATGCGCTCATCCATCACGACGGAGAGCGGGATCATTTTTTTATTATACTCCCCGCTCCTGTAATTGGCAATAGGCTTGCCCATGCTGACGAACACACCCGTCGTGCCGAACTCGTAGCAGTGGTGGAAGATGGAATTTGTGTTGATGGAGGCAAGGTTCGTGATAAAAAGACTCGTGTGGAACGGGCTCAGATCAATGATCTTACGCGGCAGCAGGCCGCAGCGGTCCATCAGCTTGACAAGGCCGAACAAAAGCCCCGGCAGGATGGGGATGGCGAACAGAAAATTCGCGAATTTATCCGTATTGTTGTTGTGCGCGGCCACCTGATTCTGCGCGACCGCCTCCTCGATCTTGCGGTTGATGGAGAAGATATCGTCCCCGTCCTCGAAGAACACCTTGATCGACGTCTCGTCCGCGCGGCCGTCGGCGCGCGTTTTCAGGATGACGAAGCTGACGCAGAAGTGGTTGCGCTGATAAATCTTGCTGTTCATGATAAAGCGGTTGATCTTCGGATTTTCCTGATACGCCTTGAAGTATGCCGCCAGAATGAGCGTCATATACGGGATGTGGACGCCTTCTCGGCGCTTTTCCTGAATGTAGCGGCGCAGGACCTCCATATCAGCGTATTCGGTGATGAAATTCTGCGCGTCGTAGCGCCGCGGCATGACATAGGGCAATGCCGAAACGATGGTGGACGCCTCTTTCACTCGGGTTCCGTCGGGACGCATGGCAAGTTCCTCTTTTCTTTGAGTTAACCCCATCTTACCCGCTTTGCCCGCGTATTGCAATCATTTTCTTAGCGAATCCTTTATTAAGAATTGGTTAAGTCTCGTCCTCTCCCCAGTCGAGCGAGACGTCGACAACGCGCAGAAGTCCGGAAAGCGTCGGGGGCACATAGGCTCTGGAGAACAGATCGTCCTGTGCGCAGAGCGAGCGGGCGCTTGTGCCGTCCGCACTCGTCTGCGTCACGACAAGGATCTCCGCGCCGTCCGGTGCGGCCAGCGTCTCGGGAAGAGCGTCAGCGGCGTATGCCGCGCGCGACAGGACATTTTTATCGCTGTCCATCCAGACGAAGTCGACCGATTCCGCCGCCGTGTGCGCCGCGAATGAAACGCTCACCTTGATCGAGCGGCTCTGCGCTTTGCCGTTCACGCTCCAGTCGCTCGACCGCTCGGTCGAGATTGTCCGCGTCTGGTTCAGGTTTGCGCCGGGTGTCCTGTAACATACGTTCGTGCCGTTGGCCTGCGTGCACTCGGCATAGTAGTCCCCCGCAGACGTGCGGTAGACATAACATTCGTACAACTCTACCTGTCCCAGCGCGTCGAGCGCGATCTCTCCGCCCGTCTCGTAGCTGCTGCCGTTGTCGTCGACCTTGATGTGCATTCCGCTGCCCACCACCTCGTCGGACACCGCCGCACCGACGGAATAGTTGAATTCAGAGTCCTCTTCGTAATCCGGATCGTCGGGCTCAAACGCTGTGATGGTCACAAACACCGGCACGCCGGGCACGCCGAAGTCGTAATCATCGCCGTTCTCCGTCGCGTAGCGCCTGCCGTCGAAGGGTTCAAGGGCGAAGAAGTATCCGACCCATTCGTCGTCCATGGTCTCCTGCGCCGCAGCTTCGATCCGCTCAGGCTTGTAAAGCGCAAAACTCACACCGAACACCACCGCGAGCGCCAGCGCAAAAGCGATCAGCCGTTTCATGCTGTTCCCTCCCCCCAGTTGACCTTGATGCTGATTGAGCAGAGCTTCCCGTCCTGATAGCGGAAAGTGTCCAGATTTGAGTAAGCATACGGCGCACTGTCATTGCTGCGGCTGCAAATGTTGTATTCCGCCGTCTCTCCGTTCCAGTCCGTGCCATAGCTCGTGCCGATGAGATACGCCGCGCCGTCCGCGGCAGTGATAGACTCGGGCAGCGCGTCGGGCGCGAACTCCTCGAGCTTCAAGAGATCGTCGTTTTCGTCCATGTGCGCGACGGTGAACTTTGTCGGCGTCGGACGGGCAGCAACGGTGATGGCGACTCTGACCTTCACACGCTCGGACTTGCCGCCGATCGTCTCGGTCTTATCGCTCGTGAGCGTGTGGGTCATGCTGGCGCCGTCCGCGCCGGACATGCCCATGCTGTTGCCGCGCGTCAGGTAAATGCGGCCATCCGACGTCTGGTAGATGGGATAAAGCTTGAAAATCACTTGTCTGTCGCCGCAGGCGTAGACCTCGCCCGAGAGGTCGATGTCCGTCGTACGGACGCCGTTGTCATCGTCGATACCGGCCTTCCCCAGCGGCGCACCGAGTGCGCCGAAGATCCTGATATTCGGCGACTTGGCGTCCTCCTCACCATAGCGCGCATCCGGCTCCATCGTGCAGTAAATGCCGCCGCCGCGGTCTTTGAGCGCCCACCAGTCTTCGTCCGTATCCATATAGAGCCGCCCGGCCTTCCAGACGAATTCGCCCGCGGCCGAGACCGCAAGATCACCGCCGATGTCGAGATCCTCTTCCGAGACGAAAGCCCCGATGAGCGTGCCCTCTTCCTCCTTGTCCGCGGCGGACTGCACCGCGCCGCCGTCGAGAAAGGCAATGAGAAAGACCGCCGCGAGGATCGCAGCAAAAATCAGTATCGTTTTCGTTTTACTCTTCATGCTCTGCCTCCAATTCTCCGTCGCATTGCAGAATGTCGCCCACATTGCACTCGAGCGCGCAGCAGATGCGGTTGAGCGTCGCAAAGCGCACGCCCTTGGCCTTGCCGCTGCGCAGAATGGAAAGATTCGCCTCCGTGATGCCGACGGTGGCACAAAGTTCCTTGCTTGTCATGCCGCGCGCTTTCAGCACCTCGTCCAAATGTACCGTGATCGCCATGGCAGCACCCTCAGATAAAGAGGTCGTTGTCCGCCGCAAGGGCGACGTTCGAGGCGATGAGCCGCGCACCGAGAAGCGCGGCGAGCACGAAGCACAGCTCCAGAACAGGAAGAGGAATCGAAATGCTTGTGCTGAGGATGAGCGGCGCGCAAACCGCCTGTAAAACGTTGACCGCGAGCGCAAACAGCACGCTGATCTTGAGCACCTTGACACACCATTCGGCGAGCTTTGGCGCGTAGGCGGCGCTCTCCTGCGTAAATGCGCCGTCTTCCATCGTGTCGAGAAGGCCGATGGCGAAGTACGCCGTCGCCGCGGCGAGCAGCGTAGGAAGGACTTCCGCGGCAAAGCGCAGGGCGAGGACAACATAGCTGAACACAAGGCTCTTCGAACCCGTTATGTCCGTTGCCACAGGCAGGACCGTATCGTCTGTAAAGGCGGTGTTGCCCGCCTTGAGCGCGTCGACGGCAGAAAACAGGCCCGCAAATTCGGCAAAGCAGACCTCAAAGACGAAGTACGCCGCCGCGAGGATAAGCAGCGCGCGAAATAGCTTCAAGAGCTCCTGCGTATCGCCGCCGGAAAACCGGCGCAGCAGCCGCAGCACGACCCAGCCCGCGAGCAGCGCGAAAACGAGCCACTGCCAGGCAAGGCGCGGGAACAGCGCCTCCGCCGATGTGCTCCAATAGGTGGTCCAGCCGTGCGGAAAGAGCGCGCAGGCCGCGGCAAACGCGATGAGCACGAGCAGCGCGTCCTCGGGCTTCAGCTCCCGCCGCGCCGCGATGTGCACGAGCGCATAGAGCGGCAGCAGGATCACCGCGGCATACAGCGTGAACGCCAGCGCGAAGCCAAAGCGTCCCGAGGCGGCCAGCGCACTCAAACCCTGCCCCACTGCGCTGCCGGGGAATCCGGCGACAGAAAAGGCGTCGCCCTCGAAAAGCCACAGGGCGAGCGCAAGCAGCGCGCAGATGAGCGCCTCCGCCAAAAGTAAGGTCTTGATCCGGTCACGTTTCATATCGCACCTCCAGAATTATTGTTTTGCGATAATTTCTATCGTCAGCGTAGCAGAAGAATTATCGTTTGTCAATAATTTCTTCATTTCCTTTTTGTTTTTCAAAGCGCGGCACAGTTGTTTTTAAATAAATGATAAGTTTGCTTTTTTCTATTGATTATCCCCGCACAATAGACTATACTGTAGCTGTCATATCATGCAATTTCTGTTGCTATTGCTCAAAAAAGACAATCAGGAGGACACCAACAATGAAGTACAATCGCACCTACAACTTCTCTGCCGGTCCCGCTATGATGCCGGAGCCCGTGCTGGAGGAAATCCGTGACGAGATGATGAACTACCGCGGCAGCGGCATGTGCGTCATGGAAATGAGCCACCGCTCCAAGGTTTTCCAGCAGATCATCGACGAGGCCGAGGCTGACCTGCGCGACCTGATGGGCATTCCCGACAACTACAAGGTCCTGTTCATTCAGGGCGGCGCTACGCTGCAGTTCGCGGCTGTGCCTTGGAATCTGATGAAGAACGGCAAGGCCGTCTACGTCGAGACCGGCGCATGGTCCAAGAAAGCCATTGCCGAGGCCAAGAAGTACGGCGAAGTCATCGTCGCCGCTTCCTCCAAGGACAAGAACTACAGCTACATTCCCGACTGCTCTGATCTCGACATTCCCGACGATGCCGACTATGTCTACATCTGCGAGAACGAGACCATCCACGGTGTGACCTGGCAGCAGCTCCCCAACACCAAGGGTCACGTCCTTGTCTCCGACCAGAGCTCCATGTTCCTCTCCCAGCCCTGCAATGTCAGCGATTACGGCATGATCTATGCGGGCGTGCAGAAGAACGTCGGCCCTGCCGGTATGGTCATCGCCATCATCCGCGAGGACCTCATCCGCGAGGATCTCGATCCCAAGATGCCCATCTACATGCGCTATGACACCCACGCCAAGAACGACTCCATGTACAACACCCCGAACTGCTGGGCGATTTACTGCTGCGGCAAGGTGTTCAAGTACCTCAAGAGCATCGGCGGTCTCGAGGTCATGCATCAGCGCAACATCGAGAAGGCCAAGGTCATCTATGACTTCCTGGATTCCTCCAAGATGTTCCATGGCACGGTTGAGCCCGAGTTCCGTTCCCTCATGAACATCCCCTTCGTCACCGATTCTGCCGAGCTCGACGCCGAAGTCGTCGCCGCTACCAAGGCTGCCGGTTACGATAACCTCAAGGGCCACAAGAGCGTCGGCGGTCTGCGCGCCAGCGTTTACAACGCCATGCCCATCGAGGGCGCTCAGGCTCTCGTCGAGTTCCTGAAGAAGTTTGAGGCCGAGCACACCAAGTAATTGCTTTTTAAAAGGGGGATCACATCCCCCTTTTAGATACTCCCTCACCGGCGAAGCGTTCACCGGTGCCGCCGCCAAAGGCGGCTGGGCCAATGTATTTTTGTGACGCACATGTCGTCACAAAAATGATTTAATATTATTTAAGGAGAATTTCGTTATGCGTATTCTTGTTACCGACGGTATGGATAAGGGCGCGATCGAGAAGGTTCGCGCGATGGGTCACGAGCTCGTTGAGCAGTTCTACGAGCCCGACGAGCTTGGTAAGGCCCTGCGCGACTTTGATGTCGCCATCATTCGCTCCAAGACCAAGCTGCGCGCCAAGCAGATCGACGAGGCCAAGGGCAGCCGCTTCAAGTGCGTCATCCGCGCCGGTGTCGGCCTCGACAACATCGACGTGCAGTACGCCAAGGACAACGGCATCGAGGTGAAGAACACCCCGAAGTCCCCCTCCGAGTCCGTTGCTGAGCTCGCTATGGCTCACATGTTCTCCTGCGCCCGTTACATCTCCATCGCCGGCCACTCCATGCGCGAGGGCAAGTGGGAGAAGAAGGCCTACGGCAAGGGCATCGAGCTGACCGGCAAGACGCTCGGTATCGTCGGCTTCGGCCGCATCGGCCAGAAGCTCGGCAAGATGGCCAAGGCCATCGGCATGAACGTCATCGCGTTCGATATCTTCCACATCCCCGGCATCGAGGAAGAGCTCGGCATCCCCTATGTTGAGATGGACGAGCTGCTCGCCAAGTCCGACTTCATCTCCGTCCACGCTCCCGCTGTCGACGGCGGCGCTCTCATCAACGCTGAGCGCATCGCCAAGATGAAGGACGGCGTCGTCATCATCAACACCTCCCGCGGCACCAACGTCGACGAGGCTGCGCTTCTTGACGCGCTCAACAGCGGCAAGGTCCGCGCCGCCGGTCTGGACGTCTATGCCGACGAGCCCGCGACCAACGTTGCGCTCTACTCCCACCCGATGGTCTCCTGCACGCCGCACATCGGCTCCGCGACCGTCGAGGCTCAGGGCCGCATCGGCGAAGAGCTGGTCGAGATCATCTCCAAGATGTAATTTATCGCTCACGCGAATGACAAAAAGAAAGAGCCGTCTTTCGACGGCTCTTTCTTCTTATCCTCGTGCTCGGCACGGCATATCTCCACGTTCTTTTTCATAGGATACACCAACAAAACTGTGCTGAGGTGTACGATATGGAGCGCAACCAGAACTATGTGGAGCTGTGGGGCGTCGCCGCAGGCGAGCCCGTCTTTTCGCACGAGAACCATACCCGCCGGTTCGACAAATTTCCCCTGCGGGTCGAGCGCCTGTCAGGCCAGAACGACGTGCCCGTCATCGTGGCGAGCGAGGCACTGCTGCGCGTCTGCCCTGTGGAGGAGGGACAGAGCCTTCGCATCGTCGGGCAGCTGCGCTCGTTTAACAACAAGAGCGGGCAGGGCAACCGGCTCGTCATCACCGTGTTCGCCCAGAGCATCGAGCCGGGCGACGGCTCGTACTTTAACCGCATCCTGCTCTCGGGCGCGCTGTGCAAAAAGCCCGTGCTGCGGCGCACGCCGCTCGGCCGCAGCATTTGCGATGTCATTCTGGCAGTCAACCGCCACTACGGGCGCGCGGACTACTTACCCTGCATCGCCTGGGGACAGACCGCCGTGCAGATCGCGGGCATGGACGTCGGCGAGCGATTGGCGCTTGAGGGCCGCGTGCAGAGCCGGACTTACACCAAGCTGCTCGAAAGCGGCAGTGAGGAACGCACGGCGTTCGAAGTGTCGATCATGCAGCTTTTGGATGAAGAAGAAACGGAGGAGACCGCCTTATTATAGGCGGTCTCCTCCGTCTTTTGCTTATAGCCCGCTCTCCTATTCAAATAATTTATCAGTGCATCCCTTTACAATTTTAAGGCGCAGTGTTAGAGTTTTTCGTGCTATATATTCTATTAGATTTTTGAAATTTAAAAACGAAACACGGAGAGAGAAATGGCAAGAATTTTTTTACTCAAGGGTGACATCGCCAACCCCGGCTATGTAGACATTCCCGACGAGGCGACCACCATCCGAGAGGCGATCTACGGGATCGGCGGCGGCATTCCGAATGGGAAAAAGTTTAAGGCGGTGCAGATCGGCGGCCCGAGCGGCGGCCTTCTCGTCGAGGAGCATCTCGATCTGCCCCTGCACTTTCAAAAGCTCAAGCCCTACGGCGTGCGCCGCGGCGACAGCGTCATCACGGTGCTCGACGAGGACCGCTGCATGGTCGATGTCGCGTGTCGCTTTATGCAGTACACGCAGACAGAGTTCTGCGGCAAGTGCGTTCCCTGCCGCGAGGGCACAAAGCGCATGAACGAGCTGCTCTGGGCCATGCGGGACTACCGCCTCAGCGAGTCGGACTTTCATATGCTCACCGACCTTGGCGAGATGATCTCGATCACGGCGTTCTGCAATCTGGGCCGCAATTCCTACCACACGCTGGAAACGGCCATCAAATACTTTCCCGAGGAATTCAAGGATCACCTGCGTGGGGACTGCGCGCTCTGCGAGCTTGACCGCGAGCCGATCGAGCCGGGTGGACTTCCCTATAACCGCATCCGCCTCGAGATCGACCCGAGCATCTGCCGCGGATGCAGCAAGTGCTCGCGTTCCTGCCACGCCGAGGCCATCACGGGCGTCATCAAGTCGCCGTTCGTGATCGATCCGGAAAAGTGCGTCAAATGCTATACCTGCATCGAGGCCTGCCCCTTTGATGCGATCCAGGAGGTGGAGATCGATGGCTAAGGGTATCATGTATGTCGACAACATCCGCGTGGAGTTCGACGACGAGCCCACGATCATGGATGTCTGCCGCAAGGCGGGCGTGGAAATGCCGAACTTCTGCTTCCACTCCGACCTTTCCGTTTACGGCGCGTGCCGCATGTGTATGGTCGAGGATCTGGACACCGGCAAGATCGACGCCGCCTGCACGACCAAGCCGAAAAACGGCATGCGCATCCGCACCAACACATCGCGCCTTCTCAAATACCGCCGCATGATACTGGAGCTGATGCTTGCCTCGCACTGCCGCGACTGCACCGCCTGCGAAAAAAACCGCTCCTGCCGTCTGCAGGAGATGGCCGTGCGCTTCGGCATCCATCACGTTCACTTCAAGGATACGCGCGAGCATGTACCGATGGACTTTTCAAGCCCTGCGGTCACATTCGACCTCAACAAATGCATCCTCTGCGGCGACTGCGTGCGCGTGTGCGAGGAGATGCAGGGCATGGGCATTTTGAACTTTGCCTATCGCGGCAGCAATTTGCAGGTCATGCCCGCCTTTGACCGCAAGCTCGCCGAGACGAAGTGCGTGAGCTGCGGCCAGTGCGCGGCAGTGTGCACTACCGGCGCCATCACGGTGAAAAACGACATCGGCGCGGCGTGGCGTGCCCTGCACGACCCGCAAAAGCGTGTCGTCATCCAGATCGCGCCCGCCGTGCGCGTGGCCGTGGGCGAGGCGTTCGGCTTTCCCGCGGGCGAAAACGTGCTCGACAGGCTCGTCACGGCGCTCAAGCTCATGGGCGTGGACGAGGTGTACGACACGACGTTCGGCGCGGACTTTACGACGATCGCCGAATCCGAAGAATTCCTCGAGCGCCTGAAAAACGGCGGCCCGTTCCCAATGTTCACCTCCTGCTGCCCGGCGTGGGTGAAGTATCTCGAAAACGAGAACCCCAAGTATTTGAAGAACATTTCGACCTGCAAGTCGCCGATGGAGATGGTCGGCGCGATCTTCCGCGACAAGTACGGCGCGAAGGACGCTGCCGATGGCCGCACGACCTATCACATCGCCATCATGCCCTGCACGGCGAAGAAGATGGAGGCCGCGCGCCCCGAGTTCATCCACGACGGTCGACCCGACGTCGACCTTGTGCTCACCACGCGCGAGGTGATCGACATGATGCAGGAGACGGGCATCCAGCTCGGCGAGCTGGAGCTTGAGTCCCCCGACCTGCCGTTCGGCCTCGGCTCTGGTGCGGCGGTCATCTACGGCACGAGCGGCGGCGTGGCCGAGGCGGTCGTGCGCCACTGCCTGCCGGATAAGAGCAAAAACGCCCTGCGCGAGATCAGCATCCTCGGCCTGCGCGGTGACGCGCCGATCAAGGAGGCGAGCGTGACGATCGGCGACACCGAGCTCAAGCTCGCGGTCGTCAACGGCCTTGCCAACGCAAAAAAGCTCTTAAAGGAAATCGACGAGGGCAAGAAGTTCTATCACCTTATCGAGGTGATGACCTGCCAGGGCGGCTGCGTCGGCGGTGCGGGCCAGCCCTACGGCCTCAAAAAGAGCAAGGAAAAGCGCGGCGACGGCCTGCACCTTTCCGACAACGCGGCAATGTTCAAGCGCGCGGAGCGAAACCCCGTGGTCGCCCAGATGATGGCGGAATACGGGGAAGAGCGGTGCCATGAGCTACTGCACGTGAGTTACACAAACAAGTGACATAAGTCACTTGCTTGTGTAAAAGATTCACTGCGTTCTGTGCCTCGCCCTTGGCTCGACACTCACTCCGTGCAAAGTGTATTTACTGACGCACATGTCGTCAGTAAATACGGATTAGAAAATGTTTTGCGTCTGCGGACGCGAAATGAGGTGCGAATATAAAACAGGAGCTGAATGCCTTGGCATTCAGCTCCTGTTTTGCTTGCGTTCCGTTTGGATCAGTCGAATTCCAGCGCGGTGGCGCGCAGCTCGCTCACTTCGCCGACGATGGCGCTCCAGGGGGCGAAGGTCTGGAGCTCGCGAAGAAGCGGCTCTGCGTCCTCGCGCGGGAGCGCGACGAGAAGGCCGCCCGAGGTCTGCGGGTCGGCGGCGAGGTCGAGGAAGATCTGCTGCGCCGTGGGCAGCACCTTGAGATGCGGCTTCACATAGTCCATGTTGCGGTAAGCGCCCGCGGGGATGATGCCCATCTCAGCCATATCGCGCGCCTCGTCCATCAGGGGGAGCGTTGCGCCGTGCAGGCGGATGGTAACGCCGCTGCCGCTCGCCATCTCATAGCTGTGACCGAGCAGGCCGAAGCCCGTCACGTCGGTGCAGGCGTGGACGTTTTTAGCGCTTCGCACGGCATTGCCCGCCTTTTTGTTGAGCGTCGCCATGTGGGCATAAACCGCGTCACGGGCGGCGGGGGAGATGAGGTCTGCTTTGATGGCGGTCGTGAGCACGCCGCTGCCGAGCGGCTTGGTGAGCACCAGCACATCGCCCGGCTGCGCGCCGACATTTTTGAGGATGCGGTCGGGATGGACGAATCCCGTGACGCACAGGCCGTACTTTGGTTCGTTATCCTGAATGGTGTGGCCGCCCGCGATGACGCATCCGGCCTCGACGGCTTTGGCATGCCCGCCCTCCAAAATGGCGCGAATGTCCTCTTTCGGCAGACAGTTCGGCACGCACAGAAGGTTCATCGCAACTTTCGGCTCGCCGCCCATGGCGTACACGTCGCTCAGCGCGTTCGCCGCGGCGATCTGACCGAAGAGGTACGGGTCGTCCACAATGGGGGTGAAGAAGTCGACCGTCTCGATGACGGCGACCTCGTCGGAGACGCGGTACACGGCGGCGTCGTCGCTGCTGTCGTAGCCGACTAAAAGCGCGGGATTCGACACATTCGGCAAGTCAGCAAGAATTTCTGTCAGGGCACCCGGCCCCAGCTTGGCGGCTCAACCCGCCGCCTTTGTCATCTGCGTGAGACGCAGCTTGTCGTTCATGGCGCGCACCTCCTCCTTGAAAAACTGCTTTTATTGTAGAGAAGCGAAACGCCTTTGTCAACTCCGCCGTGTTTTCGCCATCAGCGCGGGAAGAGGGTGTGGAGCAGATCGAGAAGGCTCTCCCAAAGGTCTGTCGGGCGTCCGTCGGAGAGAGTCACGTCGCCGGAAAGACCGTCGCAGAGGACAAAGTAGCG
>OHJJ01000616.1_pt1 | contig 16349 bp, 7 predicted proteins | sample 1568551 | NCBI WGS metagenome assembly OHJJ01 (sample SAMEA3879505, study PRJEB24766) | human gut metagenome | biome: human-associated habitat; feature: feces | place: USA | collected 1985/1987 | reverse complement strand
CGGTCGGGCAAATCAGGCAGACCATCGCTCCCTCGAACACATCCCGGTATTCCTCTCTCATTGGCAGCCAGAGCAATAAGGCGGCAAGCACCAAACTGGAAATCGCTTGGATAAGCAATAGCCAACCGTGCCAAGGGCTGGGCATCAATTCCCGGACAGAGATCTTACAGAAGGTTAAGAGCAACTGCGCAAAAATCAAAAAGGGCGTCAGATACGCTATTAAAGTGTACATGAACGGCTTTGTAGGCTCCAAAAAAGTAACATTGGCGAAAACAAAATACCCTATCGCACCCGCGAACATGGAGATAGGGAGTGTCCATGTCTTGAAGAATTTCAACATAACGCCTATTCTTTTAATTCGGGATGCAAAATAACATCTTTCCACCGAAAGAGGCAAACAAAAACCGTTCTATTGTTGGCTCTGTCTCCTAAATTTCGAGGGAGATAAGCCCTCCTTCTTCGTGAAAAAAGTAGAAAACTGCGATACGGTCTCGAAATTAAGCGCATATGCTATCTCTGAAATACTTAATTGAGAAGTACTTAATAGCTCTTTTGCCCGAAGATAACGTAAATGCAATTGATATTGAGCGGGAGATACACCCGTATAAGATTTAAAGGTACTTCGAAACCAAGAATAACTCACATTCAAACTCTGAGCGATCGATTCCAGCGGCATAGGATTATCAATATTCCTCTTCATGATAGCTCGCGCCTCATTGATCTTCTCCACCGCATCCGACTGCCCTAAAAAACGATTCTTCTTTTTATAATATATCTCCCCCATCAGATAAAACACGATACTAGAAATAAGTTGCTGATAACCGTTTCGCTCCTTTATAGCATGAGAAACTATTTCTTCATACAAACCTATAATCGTAACATTCACCCCTATCTCATAAACAGGGTTCTCTTTTGAGAAAAATTTATTAGAAATCCAACCCTCTATTAAATTACCCCTAAAACCCACCCAATACTCGTACCAACCATTTTCCGCTGGAGAATAGGTATGCCACTCTCCCGGAAACAATAGGATCATCGTCCCTGCTTTAATCCTTTTTCGTTTAAAAGACTGGGATTCAAAGAACCCACAACCTTCAGAAATGTACACCAATTGGTACTCCGTTAAAATACGTCCTTTTTCCGGGTTGAAAGAATAAGTCTGAGGATGTTGTTGCCTAGCGGGGTAAATACTATGCGGAGGTATGGATTGATAACCGACTGTTGTAACCATCATCCCCCATAGCTCATCCATCGGACTAACATTCAGATAACGAATGTTATTATTTTGTGTACTCATAAAAAGATCTCCTCCTTGTAATATTACTAAATAGTTGACCAAAGATAATATATTTTCACACACATGGCAGAAGATATGAAGTACTACTTACTTGCCCGATGCAGTATATATCCTAAGGGGCTTAAAGTATATCTTCTACGACAAGGGAAGTTCACCTTCCCTAAACTATCACTTTTCTAAAATATAAAATCAAATAGATAAAACAAGACCAAAAGCAACCCTATATCTTTGTTGTTGGTCAAAGAAGATAATATGAAACTAAAATTCAATCTATAAAACATGGAAAACAAAAAAATAAATGTAGGATTGGTTGGGATGGGATTAAATACCTATTGGTCCCAATTTGAAGGACTCTATGAAAAACTTTGCAAATATCAGAAAAAGATAGCAGACTCTTTAACACGTCCGGATATAAGTATAATCAACGCTGGGATCTTAGATCGTCCGGAGGAAGCCAAAAACATCGCAGATGTCTTATCGCATGAAAATATAGAAGTACTTTTTGTTTATATCTCGACATATGCGCTATCATCTACGATATTACCGTTGGCACAACGTCTCAAAGTTCCCATAATACTATTAAACATACAGCCCTCTTCTCACATAGACTATACATATATTAATAGTTTAGGAGACCGAGGTCTCATGACTGGCGAATGGTTAGCGAATTGCCAAGCATGTTCCGTCCCTGAATTTGCGAATATACTTATCCGTTCCGACCTACCTTTTAAGATCGTGACCGGGTATTTGGAAGACAATGCGACTTGGACCGAGTTAAACGACTGGCTCGACGCAACCGTGGTTATGGCAGGTATGAGAGAGCATCGTATGGGTATATTAGGCCATTATTATTGCGGGATGTTGGATGTTTACTCAGATATATCCCAGCAATCCTCTTCTTTCGGCACACATATCGAACTACTGGAAATGTGCGAGCTAAAAGCTTACAGAGATGCGGTATCAGACCAGGAGATCAAAGAAAAAATAATGGAATTCCAACGTAAGTTCGAGGTAGTCGCTGAATGTGAAGAAACGGAGCTAATACGTGCTGCTCGCACATCCGTCGCATTAGACAAATTAATCAAAAGCCATCAGCTAGGCTCAATGGCTTACTATTACGAAGGTTATCCCGGCAATGATTATGAGGATATCGTAACTTCCGTGATAGCAGGTAACACCTTATTGACCGGCGAAAACATACCTATAGCCGGCGAATGCGAGGTTAAAAATGCTCAAGCCATGAAAATACTCTCCCTGCTAAAAGCCGGCGGATCTTTTTCCGAGTTTTATGCCATGGACTTTAAAGACGATGTCATATTACTTGGTCATGATGGCCCTGCCCACTTCGCCATGTCCGATGGTAAAGTAAAACTCGTGCCTCTTCCTGTTTATCATGGTAAACCGGGCAAAGGATTATCCATTCAAATGACCGTCAAAAATGGGCCTGTCACCCTATTGTCTGTTTGTGAAGGAAAGGAGGGAATATTTTTATTGGTAGCCGAAGGAGAGTCCATTCCGGGCCCTGTTCTGGAGATAGGTAATACAAATAGCCGGTATCGTTTTTCTTGTGGGGTAAAAAGCTTTATGGAAAACTGGAGCAAAGCTGGTCCGTCACATCATTGCGCTATCGGAATAGGTCATCTTGCTAGCAAACTGGAAAAAACGGGATTTTTATTAAATATTCCTGTCATAAAGATCGCTTAAGGGATCATCTTAACATCTCTAATAAAAAAGACTTCTTAGGACTGCCATATATGACTTTCCCATAGTCCTCTCTGCAAATATCATAGTTCTATCGGAACTATGTCTCTTTTATATTTCCACTTTGCAAAAATCTAAAAATATTAGTAACCACATATTAAAAAAATGATATTTAATGTTTGATAAATGATATTGTTCTTCCAATAAATATCTTTTTCATATAGCTATAATCTCATAAATACATCTGCAAGTTTCATAGTTCCGATAGTACTAATATCAAATTAGATGTTGCCTATGAAATAAAAAGTATTAGACCTTTAAATCACCTATTTTATTGGTAATCATTTTACCACCAACAATTTAATATCAATCTAATAATTTAATTATTTAAATTATGAAAAACATTCTTTTCACAACGAGGAAGAACAATGGTGTTCCAATGTTAAAAAGCACCCTTCCTATTATTCTATTTAGCATGTTCCCAGGAATTGCCGGTATTGCGGCAACGGAATCTGCGACACTAGACAATCCTTTGGTTTCAACGGTGACTCAACAAAACAAAAAAGTCAGCGGTGTTGTTTATGACACAAATGGAGATCCTGCCATCGGAGCAAATGTCATCGTAAAAGGGACAACCAATGGAACCATTACAGACATGGATGGTAAATATACGTTGGAAGTACCGGCAAATGCCATTTTGCAAATTTCCTACATCGGATACAATACCCAAGAAATACCAGTAGGTAATAAAACAACAATCAACGTAAATCTTAAAGAAGATACACAAGCCCTAGACGAAGTGGTCGTCGTAGCCTACGGTACTCAAAAAGCACGTTCAGTAACAGGGTCTATGAGTAAGCTTGATGCTAGTGAACTATCTGATATGCCGGTTTCCCAGATTGGGGAAAAATTACAAGGAAAATTCTCTGGAGTACAAATCAACCAAGCCAATGGAGAACCAAACGGCGGTTTAGTGATCCGTGTGCGTGGTGCGGCTTCTATCAATGGAGGAAACGAACCATTAGTTGTTATCGATGGTTTCCCCACTACTTCCAGTTTGGCATCCATCAGCCCGGATGAGATCGAGAATATCACTGTATTGAAAGATGCGGCTTCTGCCTCTCTGTATGGATCACGCGCAGCCAATGGTGTTATCTTGGTAACTACAAAAAGCGCTAAAGGAGTAAGCGCAGGTAAACCGCATATCGATTTCAGCGCATACTTCGGAATTGACAAGGTCTCCAATCAAGGAAGACCGGATTTGATGAATGCACAAGAGTTTGCCCAGTTCAAGAAAGAATATTATGAAGATCAAGCACTTTACGAAGGTTATACAGGAGGAGTTCCCGAATGTTATCAAAACCCACAAGCAATCGGTAAGGGCACGGATTGGTTTGATATTCTTTTGCAAGACGCAATCACACAAAACTACAACTTAGGCCTAAGCGCAGCAGGAGAGAAATTCAAATCAGCTGTCAATATCAATTACAACGCAAAAGAAGGTGTTATTTTGAACACTTACTCCAATCGTTTCGCCGCACGTGCCAATAACGTATATGAAGCATCTGACCGTGTTTCATTCGGATTAAACGTCTCCGGATCTTACACAATCGGTCAATTAACAGACGGATTAGGTGGTGGACGTTACATCATAGGTTCTGCCATGTTGATGGACCCGCAGTTGAAATACAAGAATGATGACGGAACTTATCCTATCGCCTATACGCAACCGGGTATGTTCGCCAACCCTAACTATTATCTTGTTCTTACTCAGCGCCAGAATCCATCTAAAACCTTCAGAGGTACAATCAATGCCTATACAGACATCAAGATCATTGATGGCTTGAAGTATCGTTTAAGTGCTAATGCGGATTTGGCGAACAACTCTCGTTCAAACTGGATTCCATCTACCGCAAACGGAGCTATGTTCTCCGCTCCTCCTCAACCAGCCACAGGTTCCTATCATACTTCTAATTACGTAAACTGGCTATTGGAAAACACGTTAACTTACAACAAGACAATCGCAAATGATCATAACCTTGATATTTTAGTAGGTTATACGACTCAGAAAAACACACAGGAAAACGCTCGAATCGACGCTTCCGACTATCCGGATGATGAGCTACCTTGGTTTGGAGCCGCAATCACAAGAACAGGAAACTCTGATGCTGATAAATGGGGTAGCTGGGCTATGATCTCTTATTTGGGACGTTTGAATTACGACTATAAAGAAAAATATATCTTATCTGTAGCATTCCGCCGGGATGGTTGTTCCCGATTTGGTTCGAATGCGAAATTCGCCAACTTCCCGTCCGTTTCAGTGGGCTGGATCGCTTCAGATGAGCCTTTCATGGAGAAATACGATAAAGTTAGCCATTTGAAACTTCGCGGTAGTTATGGACTGGTAGGAAACTACAACATCGGAAATTATACCTATTTGGCTTCCGTAGGCTCCTACAACTATGTGACAGATGGATCTATCACCGCTGGACGTGCTCTTTCCCGTATCGGAAACAACGAGCTGACCTGGGAGACAACCAAACAAATGGACTTCGGTGTGGATTTAGGGTTATTCAACGATCGTGTATTCTTAGTCTATGATTACTACAGAAAATGGACGGATGGTCTCTTGTATCAGATTGATATCCCCTACTCTTCCGGATTCAGCAATATTCAATCTAACATCGGTGAGTTCCATTTCTGGGGTCATGAGATCAGTTTGGAAACAAAGAATATGGTAGGAGCCTTTAAATGGAATACGCAGATTAATGTATCCATCGACCGAAACAAAGCCGCCAAATTGGGAACAAACGATACTCCCATTGGAGGCTTCAACAACCAAGAAGATTACAACCGTACCGCTGTAGGGAAACCATTAGGTATGTTCTACGGATACGTATACGACGGAGTATTCATGACTGAGGCTGAATATGAGGCAGGTCCTAAGCATGCGTCATCCATGGTTGGTACTGTACGAATGAAAGACCTGAATGGAGACAACAAGATTGACATGGACGATAGAACTTATATTGGAAATCCGAATCCCGACTTTACATTCGGCATAACGAATGAATTCTCATGGAGAAACTTTGATGCCAGCCTGTTATTGACCGGATCCGTTGGAAACGACATCATTGACGGCACATTGGAGTGGACAGAGAATATTGATGGCGTATTCAACGTACATAAAGGTGTAGCCAACCGATGGCGTTCCGTAGACAATCCCGGTGACGGACAAGTTCCCCGTACTCGTACAGGTACAACAGAGCTATTCCGTTATACAAACTCTCGCTGGGTATCAAACGGTTCTTATTTAAGGGTTAAGAATTTGACCGTAGGCTATACTATTCCCATCAAGAAGAATCCATACGTGAAAGGACTACGCATTTATGCAAGTGGACAGAACTTATTGACTTGGACAGGGTATAAAGGTATGAACCCGGAAGTCAGTGGCAAAGGTGCCAGTGGCTTATATCAAGGGGTAGACAATACCGCTTATCCGGTAGCTCGTACATTCTCCTTAGGCGTTAATGTTAAATTTTAAAAGTTAAATCAGTATGAAAAAAAGATATTTATATGTTGCAGCTTTGGCTGCATTGTTGAATTTTTCGTCTTGCAGTAATTCTTTTTTGGACTTAAATCCGGATACAGCCATTACAGCAAATACATTCTACAAAACAGCAGAGCACTTCGACCAAGCACTAGTCGCTTCTTACACAGCTTTCAGAAGCATTGCTCAAACCGGAATAATGATGGATGAAATGCGCTCGGATAATTCCTTCTATACCTTCTACTCAGGAGATAGAGGCCCATACGCTTCAACGGAGGTACTAGCCTTGTTCTTGGATAGCGGAGATCCTATTAGCTGGATAGAGACTCGATACAAAGACAATTATACTTGTATAGGTCGTGTCAATACAATCTTGAATCGTTTGGAATCCTCTGAAATGACAGATTCAGAAAAAAACGCAGTAAAAGCCGAGGCTCTATTTTTAAGAGCATACTATTATTACGACTTGGTTCAGCACTGGGGGGGAGTCCCTTTGATATTGGAGGAGGTACAGAACGAAGCTGATGCGTTTAAAGCAAAATCTTCAGCTGAAGAGGTTTATAACCAAATTATCACAGACCTTACGGAAGCGATTACGTTAGGTTTACCTGTGCCTTCTAAATTCCCGCAAAGCGGACGAGCAACGATGGGAGCCGCAAAAATGTTGAGAGCATACGCTTACATGTCTCAACCCGATCGGAATTATCCGGCCGCAGAGCAAGACTTGAAAGATATCACAAAGATGAATTATACATTGTTGAGTGATTACAATGCTGTATTTGACAAAGCGAATAAAAACAACCAAGAATCCATATTGGAAGTACAATACGCCAATGACGGTAGTACAGATGAGTGGAATCGTATTCCTTGGAATATAATCCCTAAATGTAGTAACAATGAAGTCCTTATGGGTATCGCTGGTTCCAATTATGTAGGTGCATGGCCTGGTGGTACCGCCGGAGGTTGGAATGTTCCCACGGATGAAATGATCCAATCTTATGAAAAGGGAGACAAACGTTTAGAGGCATCTATCGCAGTGGCAGAAGGAACGTTGGATGGTGATAACTTCACATTCGAAGAAGTTAAAAGCCCGATCGGTTACACGCCAGCTGCAGGAAAAGACTTCCGTTACTTTGTAAAGAAGTATTATCATCCACCTTACACCTATTCACTGAGGGCAGACGATAATTTCCCGGTTTACCGTTACTCAGGCGCCTTATTGCTATTATCAGAGGCATTGGTGAAACAAGGTAAGAACGCAGAAGCTTTGCCTTATATTAACCAAGTAAGAGAAAGAGCGGGACTTAAACCTTTAGCGTCTGTAACATTAAACGATGTTATGGATGAAATGCGCCATGAGTTGGCCTTCGAGAACAAACGTTGGACGGATTTAATCCGCAATGATCAAGCCATTGAAAAAATGACAGCATTCGGCAAGACCATGAAAGCTCTCTATCCGTGGATTTTACCTTCCGCATTCAACGTCACGAAAGAGCGTTTCGTATACGCCTTCCCGAGACGTGAAATGGACATCAATTATCTATTGGAACAGAATCCCGGATATTAATATAATTATTCCTTTTGAAGAGGGCCGGCAATAGCCAGCCCTCTCGGAGATTACACTAATTTTATAGCGGATTTATATAAACAATTTAATAGCATGAAAACACAGGAATTAGTCAAGTATCTATCTTTCGCTATTACATGCGGATATTTATCTTGGGGCTTAACGAGTTGTGATGGGCAAGAAGCCATGAGTTCCGATAATTGGGCTACATTGGAAACCGGATTTAAAGATCCGAAAGCAGAATATCGAACAGCACCTTTCGCCGTATGGAATGGTAAGGTGACAAAAGAAGAGGTAGAACGGACAATCCAAGAGTTGAAAGACGCCGGATCTGGAGGAGCATTTATACATCCACGTCCAGGTCTCATTACCGAATATATGTCAGACGAATGGTACTCTTTGTACAGGCATGCTGTCGACTATGGAAAAAAAAATGATATGAACATCTGGATCTATGACGAGAACTCATATCCCAGTGGTTTCGCAGGTGGACATGTTCCCGAACTGATGCCGGAGTCTTATAATCAAGGACAAGGTTTGGCTTTGAAGAAGGTTGAGCTATTACCCGAGAAGTTAGACAACTGTTTTATCTGCCTAAAAAAAGAGGGTGACAAATGGAAAGACATCACAAACGAAATAGACTCCTATAAACAAAAGAAAGGGGAATATTACCTGTATGAGAAAACATTTTATGGACGTTCGGATTGGTATGGTGGATATTCTTATGTAGATGTCATGGTAAAAGGCGTAACCGAGAAGTTCATCGACGTAACGATGCAAGGTTATGAGAAAGTTGCTAAAAATGAGTTTGGCAAGACCATACCGGGTATTTTTACTGACGAACCCAATATCCAGAGTTCCGGAGGTCTGCGCTGGACTCCGGATTTGTTCGACGTATTCCAGCAAAAGTGGAATTACGATTTAAGGCCTTTATTACCTTTATTAGAAGAAGAGGTTGGTAACTGGAAAGAGGTGCGTCATAACTACATGGAGACCTTGTTACAATTATTTATCGATCGATGGTCAAAACCATTTCATTCCTATTGCGAGCAAAACAATTTACAATGGACAGGCCATTACTGGGAACATGGCTGGCCTTATATGAATGACGGACCAGATAATATGGCCATGTACGCTTGGCATCAAGTCCCGGCCATCGATATGTTGTTCAACCAATTTGATGATAAAAGTCCCGTCGCACAATTCGGTAATGTACGTGCGGTAAAAGAGCTGAGAAGCGTGGCAAATCAAATGGGATATACCCGGACTTTGAGTGAGACATACGGTGGAGGAGGCTGGGATGAGACCTTCAAAGACTTCAAGCGTTTAGGTGATTGGGAATACGTATTAGGTGTCAATTTTATGAACCAACATCTTTCGCACATGACATTGACCGGCGCTCGTAAATACGATTACCCTCCAGTATTTACATATCATTCTCCTTGGTGGTCTAACTACAAGAGCTTGAATGATTACTACGCACGCTTATCTTGGGTCATGAGTAAAGGTGTACAAGACAATGACATATTGGTTATCGAACCGAACTCTACCCTATGGAGCTATTATTCTCACACAAAGAGTAGCAAGCAATTGATGGAAGTCGGGCAAGCCTTCCAGACCTTTGTGACAACTTTAGAAAAGAGGCAAGTAGAATACGATCTGGGCTCTGAGAACATCATCAAGGATCAAGGAGCCATAAAAAACGGTCAATTCGTCATCGGAAAAGCCGCTTACTCAACGGTAGTTCTTCCTCCTTTGATGGAAACTTTAAATAAACCCACATTCGAGTTACTACAAAAATTCGTTCAGCAAGGAGGTAAAGTGGTACGCTTCTCTTCTCCCAATCGGATTGATGGCGCAGAAAACGGCGAATTAGCCAAAGTGTTGAGCGCACAATCGGTCATATCCTACGATCAATTGAATGAAAAAGTCATTCAAGATGCTTTTCCTCCAAAAGATTGCAAATTTTCCTTTAAGGGAGGCGACTTATTCCATCAACGTCGTAAGTTTGCAGATGGGGAATTGCTGTTCTTAGTCAACTCATCCATGACCGAGTCCGTAGAGGGAACCATAGCCACAGTCGGCAAATCTGCGATCCGCCTAGATGCCATGGAGGGTAAGATTTATTCCTATCCTTCCGTTGTAGACAATGGGTTATTACATACAGATTTCCATTTGGAACCTGCAGGAAGTTTATTACTTTATTATTCCAACCATATATTGAAAGGATATCCGGAAGCACCCGCTATCGCCGGAAATACGAAATTGGCAGCTAGCAAAAGTGTTGAAGTAAAACGTTTGAAAGAAAATGCATTGAATATTGATTTCTGTGATGTATCCGTAAAGGGAAAAACTCAGAAAAACATTTATTTTGCACAAGCCGCCGATATGGTATTCAAGGAATATGGTTTTACAAATGGTAATCCATGGAACACTTCTGTACAATACAAAAGAAATATCTTGGATAGGGACACCTTCAAGACCGGAGGATTCGTCGCAACCTACCATTTCAACGTGAATGATAAGTTTGATTATTCTACGATGAAACTGGTAGCTGAACGTCCTGAGTTTTTCTCCGTGAAAGTAAACGGACAGCAAGTACAGGCCATTCCTTGTGAATGGTGGCTAGACCGCTCTTTCGGAGTATACGCAATCGGAAACATGGTGAAACAAGGAACCAACACGGTCGAGATGAGTGTGACACCAATGAGTATATTCGCAGAGATCGAACCAATCTATGTGATCGGTGATTTTGCGGTTGTTCCTGAAAACAAAGGATGGAGTATTAGCGCTCCGGTGGAGAAACTGACCTTGGGCAGTTGGAAAAAACAAAAACAACCATTCTATTCTTGGGATGTTTCCTATACGAAGGAATACGATGTGAAAGATACCTCCAAATCCTACACCATCCAGTTGAACGCTTGGAACGGTACGGTCACCGAAGTCTACGTGAATGGAGAGAAAGCTGGAATCATTGGGTTTGATCCGTATCGCTTGAATATAGCTTCCTATTTGAAGCAAGGAAAGAATCAAGTGGAAGTCCGTGTAATAGGAAGCCACAAGAACTTGTTAGGCCCGCATTACAACAACCCGAATCCAGGTTTAGCCAGTCCTTGGCATTGGAAAAATATCCGCAAGCAAATACCTGGATCTGACTATCAGATGCTGGATTACGGCTTGATGGAAGATTTTGACCTCGTTTATTAATAGAGATAAATGGCATCAAAGCATGATTATACCCTCCTGATTTTCCAGCAAGAACGTATAACATGTTTTGATGCCATTTTTTAATCACAATTAATTTTTTAGCTATGTTTAAACATTCATATAAATACGCCTTGATGGTATGCTTGCTGTTATTGAGCACATCACCCATATTCAGTCAAAAAAGCGATGAATTGAGACATTCATTCAACGCTCCTCCCAATCAAGCGAAACCCCGTGTGTATTGGTGGTGGCTCTATAACCGAATAAACAAAGAAGGTATTACCCGAGATTTGCAGGAGTTCAAGGAGAAAGGGATCAGTGGCGTGAATCTGATCTGCACCGGAGGATATGCAGGTGACAAAGCTTTAGAAGGAATCAAGTGGCTCAGCCCGGAATGGCGTGAACTTTTCCGGCACGCCGTCAGTGAAGCTAAACGACTAGATATTGAATTGGGATTCAACCTGTCCGGAGGATGGACAATGTTGGGTCCTTGGGTTACGTATGATAACGCAATGAAAAAAGTAGTCCAATCAGATACGATCATCGCAGGAGGTAAGAAAGTCTCCATGAAACTGGCTCAACCGGAAACCGTGGAGGGCTATTATAAAGATGTCTGGGTACAGGCTTTCCGTATTGACACCACCAAGAAGTTGGTAGACGCAGAATCTGCAAAAGACCTAACCCTATACATGAAACCAGACGGAAACTTTGAATGGAAAGCCCCCAAAGGAAATTGGTTGATCCTCCGCACAGGATATACCTTGACCGGACATACTTGGAGCCGTTGGTTCGCCTATCCCCAAGGAGACACTTTCGCAGAAGGAGCCGGATATGAGATCGACTATTTAAGCAAAGCGGCCCTCGACAACCATTTCAACCACTTGGGAACAATTATTCTCGACGAAGTCAAAAAGGCAGGAGGCAATTTAGCCTATTTCTGGTCGGATAGCTGGGAATGCGGGAAATTAACTTGGACACAAGATTTCCCTGAACAATTCATGCACTACCGGAAATACGATTTGAAACCTTATATGGCCATATTATCCGGATATATAGTTAAGGATTCTCTCTTTTGCGAACGTTTCCAGGAAGACTTCGATCGCACGATTCAAGATTGTATCGCCGATAATTACTACGGCCATTTTTACGATCTCTGCCATAAGAACGGACTGAATGTCGGCAATGAAGCCGGAGGACCTAATGACATTCCACCCCAGGATGTCTTGAAGAATCTAGGACGATGCGATATCCCTGCCGGTGAGTTTTGGGTTCATTACAAATTGCCGGAAGACGGAATGAACTCCCGGAAAAGCGCCCGGTTGAATTTGAAACAAACCGCCTCTGCCGCTCATATCTATGGTCGACGTGAGGCACAAGCGGAAGCTTTCACCCAAATGGAACAGGATCGTACCCATTGGTCGTTAGGCCCGTATGATTTGAAACCGTATGCGAATGACGCATTCTGCGAAGGAATCAACCGTTTTATGTTGCACCAGTCAACCTGCCAGCCACCCGAGGATGGGAAACCGGGTTATGAGTTTTGCGCTGGGCAGCATTTTACACCCAACCTTACTTGGTGGGAACAATCGTCCGCATTCTTCTCTTATTTGTCTCGGTGCCAATATCTGTTGCAAGAAGGTAAATTCGTAGGCGACGTATGCTATTACATTGGCGAACAGACTCCGTCACTGGTTCCTCCTCAATACATCATTCCGTCGTTAGGTTTAGGATACGACTGTGATTATACGAATGCGGAAGTCATATTAACGAGAATGTCCGTAAAAGACGGTAAGATTTTCTTGCCGGACGGCATGAGTTATCGCTTACTCTATCTCCAATATTGTGTCTCACCGGATAAGGAGATATGCGAGGCCGTTTCTCGCTACCAACAATTAGAAGTACCTACTGAAGCATCGGAAATAATGTCCCTAGATGTACTTAAGAAACTACGTAAACTGATTATGGACGGAGCAACCGTCATAGGCGCACCACCAACAATGTCCGCTGGACTGGACAACTATCCTTATGCGGACAATGAGGTACGTAAACTGGCCTCAGAGATTTGGGGAGACTTGGATGGGAAAAACATCACGGAGCGTAGATTAGGTAAAGGAAGGATCATCTGGGGCAAAACCGCACGCGAGGTTTTGCAAGCGGATGGAATCGGACAAGACTTCGCCTATCTGAACCAGACTGCTGAACCGGAAAAATTCAATTACATCCACCGTTCATTGGACGATTGCGATATATACTTTGTCATCAACCGAACAGGCAAACAAACTTCTAACCAATTTACGTTCAGAGTTCAAGGTAAACAACCCGAGATTTGGGACCCTGTGACAGGCGAGATGAGAATAGCCTCCTCTTTCACCCAACATGATGGATATACGACCGTCCCCTTAGAGTTCGTTCCGTACGGTTCTTACTTTGTCGTATTTGACAAGACAATCTCAACGGATAAGCAAGGAGAAGGCGATCGTAATTTCAGCAAGCTGGAAATAGCGCAAGATTTAAGCCACTCTTGGGAAGTGATGTTTGACACAACTATGGGAGGCCCGCAAAAGGTCTTTTTCGAGGATTTATCCAATTGGATAGATCGGCCAGAGGAGGGTATCAAGTATTATTCGGGGACAGCCACTTACCGGAAATCATTCGACCTCTCTTTCAAGAAAGGAAACGGCGAACGTATCTACCTAGACCTTGGAGATGTCAAGCATGTCTCATCTGTTCGGTTCAACAACAAAGACTTAGGTGTCTTATGGTGCACCCCGTGGCGAATAGATATCACGGACTATGTAAAAGAGACCGGCAACTTCGTAGAAATCGATGTGATTAACTTATGGGCTAATCGGGTGATCGGTGATTGGAAATTACCCAAGGAACAACGGTTTACCCGTACTCATGATGTTTTCCGTTTTGACATGTTAAGAGCTAGCACCCCGCTTACGGACGCAGGTTTGTTAGGGCCGGTTAGCATTCTAAAAGAGAAAGTATGGGATACGGTTACTCCTATTACAAAATAAATAATGATGAAGAAGATCTTATTTTTTATAATCGGGATAGTGTCTTGCTTATCTTCTTTTGCCACAGATACACGAAGCGCTACCTTGGACTTATCCCCCGCAAAGTGGATATGGTATCCCGCAGGTAGAACCTTGCAAAATACATTTGTATTATTTCGGAAAGATATCGTATTGGACAAGAAACCTCATAAGGCTATCGGCTGGATATTGGCAGACAGCCGATATCGCTTGTTTGTCAACGGAAAGCGAATCCAATGGGGGCCAGCCCCTTCCGATCCTCGCTGGCAAGAGGCTGATCCAATAGACTTAACCGCATTTCTCACTGAAGGGAAAAATGTAATCGCTGTAGAAGTTTGCTTTTTCGGTTCTGGAGATGGTACACATCCAATGGGAAAGCCCGGATTTATACTAAACCTAAGAAAAGTTGGTGACCGACGCCTCATGGGATTGTTTTCTTGCTAAAAGTTGGCGACCGGGACAATATAAACGTTGGTTCCTACGCTCCTTACAGGAAGAATTCGATGCTCGGCTATATCCATACGGATGGGATACCTCCGATTTCAAACCAGACGAAAATTGGACAAAGGCTATCCTTGTAAGCCAAGATGGCAAGGAACCTTCCGTGTGCAACAGCTCCTCCGAGTATGTCTGGGAAATATTCGGTGACAAGCAATTGTCCGAGATACGGAAAAGAAGCATTCCCTCTATGCGAGAATTTGATTTCCATGCCACTACGCTAGAAGAATCTATGTGGATCCATTGGAAAAGACCGGCGGAAGATTATTTTGATTTGTTGGTATCAGACGCTTTCGAGACAATCGATAAACCAATCACAAGATCTCTCGGGGATGGAGAGTGGGAAATTTCACCACAGGGGAACTACGCAGCTGCCCTGACATTCTCTTTTCCGGAACAAGGTGTCGGATGGCCTCATTTCACGATCGATGCACCCGAAGGGACCATAGTGGAGCTACTGGTTCATGAGGCTCATCAGAAAGGAGGCCCAGCACTTATCAACTCGCATTTCAATTCATGGTCACGCTTCATCTGTAAAGAAGGAATCAACCATTTTGAGACTTTCGATTTTGAGAGTTTCAGATGGTTACAACTGCATATCCGCAACTTCAACCGTCCCATAAAAATAGCTTCAGTGGGTATGCGCCGTCGTATCTATCCTTGGAAATCGGAGCCTACTATCGTTATATCGGATGATACCATCCAACACGTAGTCAATGCCGCCGTGAATACATTATTTAATTGCGCTCAAGAAACTCTAGTAGATGGAATGGCTCGCGAAAGACAACAATACAGTGGAGACGGAAGTCATCAACTACACGCTGTAATCCAAACACTAGGTGATATAACGTTACCGTATCGATTCGTGAACACTTTCAGCCAAGGGCTTTCCATTGACGGATATTTCATGGATAGTTGGCCCGCATGGGATCGCTTAGCTCGTACGGTTGAACGACAAATGCATTTAACAGGTTGGGGCCCAATATTGGATCATAGTATTGGTTTTTGCTTTGATGCTTTTCATTACTATATGTACACAGGCGATCTACAAGGATTAAAGGAGGTCTATCCCAGACTACTCTCCTTCTTCAGCTATCTCTATAAATTGACTGACAAATCAGAACATCTGGTTCCGGTGGAGAACTTAGGAATGTGCTCTGTCTATATCGACCATGAGGCTTATAAGCAAACGAAGCATAAGCAACTCGCACTCAATCTATACATCGTTGCCATGTGCCGAAATGCCTTATCTACATTATGCCAAGCGTTTGGCGATACTCAAAAAGCAGATGAGATCAATCAGTATGCGGCGGACATTCTACAAGGATGTATCCAAAAATTTTGGGATAAGGAACAACAAGTCTATGTAAACAATCTACCATGGAAAGACGAGGAAGGAGAAATTCGTTACTGCGATCGTTCCTTAGCGACCGCCTTGATCTTTGATCTATGTCCAAACGGAGAGACCGCAAAAGCATTGAATCTATT
>OHJJ01000598.1_pt1 | contig 16599 bp, 13 predicted proteins | sample 1568551 | NCBI WGS metagenome assembly OHJJ01 (sample SAMEA3879505, study PRJEB24766) | human gut metagenome | biome: human-associated habitat; feature: feces | place: USA | collected 1985/1987 | reverse complement strand
GTACAGAAAATGCGGTACCGCATATTTCGTAAGAAAACGTATATTATGTAGGAGCAACAGTGAAGGTACTGAACAGTTACGATATACTTTAAGGTGAGGTAGTAATGGAAAGTAAAAAGAACACTAAAAAAAGAACTCTTTCAATCAGAAAGATTGCCATGGCAGGAGTGCTTGTGGCAGTTGCCGTAGCAGGAAGCTTAATAAGCTTTCCTGTTGCCGGCAGCAAATGTGCACCCATACAGCACATGGTAAATATATGCGCAGCAGTATTTTTAGGACCTGCATGGGGTGTCGGTGTGGCATTTTGTGCGAGTATCATCAGAAACCTGACAGGACTTGGAAGCCTCATGGCATTCCCGGGAAGCATGGTAGGTGCTCTGTGCTGTGGACTGATGTACAGATTCAGCAAAAAAATTATACCGACATGTATTGCAGAGGCGCTTGGCACAGGCATACTCGGAGGTCTGGCAGCGTATCCTCTTGCAAAATACGTGATGCTTATTCAGCCGGAAGGCATGTTTATATACATAGTGCCATTCCTTATCTCTACAGTGGCCGGAAGCATAGTGGCAACAATTGTCATGCTGATTTTAAAGAAAAATGGAGCACTGACAGTATTTAAGGAAAATCTTGAGTAATATCCAGGGCTATGGCTTTATAAGAAGCTTCATGAGCTCATCCTGACAGATAGGCCTAGAGTAGTGATAGCCCTGAAAACAGGTGACGTCGAACTGCCTGAGATAGCTCTCAAGGCTATCATTTTCTATGCCTTCAATACATATCTTTAAGTCTGCGGCATTGGCAAAATTAATCATTCCGATTACAAGTGCCTGCTTCTTTTTCTCCTCGAGAATGTCTTTAACAAAGAACATATCTATCTTGATACCCTCTACAGGAAGTTCAAGCATCATCTGAGATGAAGAGCTTCCTGTGCCATAGTCATCCATAGTGATGTGGATTCCGGCTTCCCTGAATGCAGTGACGGTTTTCTTTATCATAGATATAGGCAGATCTCTGCATCGCTCTGTAATCTCTATCCACAGCTGTGAAGGTGGAAAATCATACTCTTTAAGAATTGCCAGAGTATCTTTTACAAAGTTTTCCTTTTCAAGCTGTTCTGAGGATGCATTTACATTGATGAAAAAGCCCGGTTTTATCTTTGCAAATTCACTGGCTGAGCTTATTGCAGTCCTCATGATATAATTTCCTAGCTCATACATAGCCGGGGTATCCTCAAGCCAGTCGATAAACAGTCCGGGTGGCACCGTGCCAAAAGGCTCCTTTTTCCAGCGCACCAGAGCCTCAGCACCCATTATTTCACCATTGCAAGCCTTTACAATGGGCTGAAACTCTACAAAAAAGCCATCACAGCCATTGATAACCGACTGATGAATGATTTTCATGATATCTATATGCGAGCTGCCATTGAACCTGACCATATCATTGAAAAATAACAAATCAGAGCTGTGAAGCTCCTTCGCGCGGTCTAGAGTATACTCTACCTTGCTGATGACAGTTGAGGTATCACCATCATAATCTTTGAGAATCAGACACGCAGCATATATATCAAACTCAAATTTAAAGCATTTAAAGAAATACATGGACTTTATTGTATCGGCAATTTTCTGATAGAAGGCCTCGGCCAAGGCACGGTCTGCTTCCTTTACCACAAATACAAACTTGCAATTATTCATATAGTAGGTAGCGGTGCTGCCATCCATCATGTAGATGAACTTGAGCGCAAGCTCACGCTGGATTGCAGTGTTGAAATTGGAACCATACAGTATATTGAACTCATCTATATGACCTATCTCCACCTCGATTATGGCTACAGACCTGTTTTCCATGATATAGCCGTTGATGTCTCTTTCAAACTTTGACTGACCATAAAGATATGTATATGGGTCGATATCCGGAAGGGTATTTTCGTTTCTGAGCACGAGGACATGGTAGCGGTGTCCGTCATCACCGGTAAAAATATCAGAATAAAATCCCATCATATATTCTTTGGTATGCTTTCCCATGCGGACATAAAATATATCATCCGGTTTTTCACCATTTAAGCGATAGCGGATTTCCTGCTTATATTCCGGCAGGTCAATGTCGTTGACACAAGAGCTCAGCTGTTCAAAGAAGCAGGTATGCTCGCCGGCTTCAAAGCCGAAAAAATCAGCTGTCTTGTCCGGTACGTAAGATAAGTCATTATCCAGGTCGGTGATGATAGGATATATCCCGTCTGATAATTCTGAAATTTTATCAATAAATTCCTTGTATATCGTGTGTTCTATCATAAATTAAAACTCCATATGTGTATAATGCACAAAATTCTTTTATTATTATAGCATATGTATGCATTATATACAATAAGTTAGTTGGACTCTGAAAATGATATTTAGGTATGAAGCATTAATATAAATTAATGATTTTAATGTGTCATTTATATATTTGAAGGTATACTGATGACTGAAATATACCATCAGCTGCTTCAAATGCAACGTCACCATCATATTTGCCGGCAACAGAGCGGATGGATGACAGACCTATACCATAGTCGTCCCTCTTAGAAGAACGGTATTTTCCGTTTTGGATGGTAACATGTCCGTCAAAGCTGTTGTCCATAGTAATAATAAGTGTCTTATAGTGTACGTGGGCATGCAGTCGGATAAAACGTGATGGTGTTTCGTCTGAAGAATCCAGAGTATCCATGCGTCTGCAGGCTTCTATAGCGTTTTCTATCAGATTTCCAAATACCAGGCACAGGTCATTGTCCAAGGCCGCATCATCGGTTTCCGGAACAATAAGCTTTGTCTCAAGAGAGATATTTTCATTTCTGCATATGGCACTATAGTATGACAGAATGGAATTGACTACCCTGTTTTCGCAATAGCTTGCAGGCGCAGATGGTATGCTGTGGATCAGGGAATCCAGGTATTCATTCAGCTGTTTATTTTCAGTGTTTGCGAGGCCTTTTATTGCAACCAGCTGGTGACGCAGATCGTGGCGCTGCTTCTTAAAAAGCTGTTCGTTTGTTGTGATGAGCGAATTATATTTCTTCTGCTCCAACAGGGAATGCTCAAGGAGATTCATATCAAATATGAGCCTTTCATTCTCACGTTTTATACTGAGCATATCGCTTATATTAAGCCCCATTACAATTCCCATGATTATAATGAAAAGCAGAGTTCCAATCTGGTACAGCAATGACAATGAGGCCACAAATTTTAAATGATAATTGATTATCTCGGCACATGAAGCAAGTGCCAGTATGAATACCGGAACCATCAGCCGTTTTGCCCTGCTGTTTTGGCTGCGAACAGCCTCAAGGATGATGTATGCAGTCAGGAAGCAAAGTATGAGAGGCAAAATGACATGGAACACGTACATGCTCTGGGATAGTGCAACCGTACCGCTAAGCTGTAAGACACAAGCGACAAGGTCAAGCACGGTGAGGAGCTTCGCGATAACTATAATTGGCTTGTCATTCTTAAAACCAACTGCAAGCCTGCAGAAATACAGCAGCGGAATCATCTGCGAGAAAAGCCCGATAAAAGCACACAGATACAGCAGTGTAGGGTTTTTGACTATGACACCTGTGTAGTTGCACTCGCCGATAGACCACATGCCGGCCATGAGTGAGAAGAATCCAAAATGAAATATCATCTTGCAAACCTCTTTATCGTAGTATAAAAGCATCAGTGAGATAAATATAAACAAAACACCTGCGGCAAGCTCAAGCAGTGCTATAAAGAATGACCATTTATCCAGCTTTAACAGAGTGAAAAATAAGGATTTGTATGCTCCGTAGATAGGAGAATATACCGTAAGAGAGCTTCTGGTAACTGGAGACAGATACTCTATGCGAAGCTCTGTATCACCCGAATGACCGTCAGTGCCTATCAGGTACCCCTCGGTTGCGGGATCCTTCATATAGGATGGATAGTTTTCGGTCCTGCCAAACTCATATATGAGTTCATCGTCCAGATAGACCTTCGCAGGGGAATAGACAGTTTTTATGTAGATTGGATCATCCTTGTTCAGATTGATATGTGTTGTGACGGTGACATGTGTGCGCGGCGAAAGGTGCTTAAAGGTATGTGGAAATGTGATTTCTTCTTTATCTGAATCCGAGCCTTCCACTACGGCATATGCAGAGCTTACTATAGTGGCTTCAGGATAGCTCGCCTGGCTCATAATCATGTTTTTTGAGGAAAGAAGCAGTATGCAAATCAGTGTAAGCAGTATAATTGTCAGATAGGGAATATCTCGTATAGCGCTAATTTTTTTCATAATCCGGGCTCCTTGCAGTGTATTACTTTTGACAGTCTAGCTCATATCAAATCAATAGGAAAGTGCCTTATTTAAGCCCTCTGGTGTGCTCAAAGTAGTATCTCTCCAGAGCCTTTTTGGCTTTGCCGGAGAGCTCTCTCTTGATAGGGATATTTGTGTCATCGGCCATCACGAAGCATTTGAGTGAAGTATCAATGCGTGTGACATACGACAGGTTTACCGCGTAGCTTTTGTGCGGCAGAAAAAACAGCTCAGCGGGCAGCTGATCTGAAAGCTCTGAAAGCTTCTCATAGCAGCTGATTTCCTCATTTTCTTTTAAATGTATGAAAATCTGCCTGGCTCTCTGCTCTATGTACATGATATCAGAAAGGGCAAGCCTCTCCATACTCTTGTTTCTCTTCACGTAAAGAGATGGGGCATCGGATTTCTTCAGCATGGCAAGGTGAAGAATGTTACTTAGCTCAGCTGAAGAAACCGGCTTTTCGATATAGCCGATGGCAGACAGCCTGTAGCTTTCCAAGGCATGCTCCGTGCTTGTTGTGATGAAAGCAACCGGGATATCGGCATCTGTCTCACGGATTATGGAGACTGCCTCGATGCCGGTCATGGAATCTTTCATGTATATATCCATGAGCAGCAGGTCATACTTTCCGTACTCATATGAGGCAAGAAAAGAATCTGCATCAGTAAAGACAGTGTATGTATTTTGGATATCGCTGTGGTTGAGAATATCACAAAGCAGCAAGGTCTCTGCAGCTTCGTCCTCGCATACAGCTATATTAAGTGTTTGTGGCATGTTTATTCCTCTATAGAATGTGAATGATTATAAATAATCATAATATAATATGAAATAAATATCAAATAAATATTGCTATTAAATATCCGAAATGCTAATATAGTTATCAGAAGTGTATTAATTATTTTAAGGAGGTTTCAGTTATGAAATACTGTACAAATTGTGGCAGGCAGTTAGCTGATGATGAGGTATGCACATGTCGTCAGCAGGCACAGCCACAGGCACCAAATCAGACACAGGACAACAATGCACAGGCAGATAATGCAGCACAGCAGGGACAGTTTAACGGACAGCCACAGGGCAACGCACAGGGACAGTTCAACGGACAGCCACAGGGCAGTGCACAGGGACAGTTCAACGGACAGCCACAGGGACAGTTCAATGGACAGCCACAGGGCAGCGCACAGTCGCAGGCGTTTGATAACTTCACACAGCAGGTGAGTGCAGCAGGACAGCAGCTGCAGAATGACAAGAATGTGGCATCTATCATCACATTCTACAAGGGTCTTGTTAAGAAGCCGGCACAGGCTGCAGCAGAGTTTGTAAAGAATGCAAATATGGCATCAGGCTTTATATTTATTGGCTTATTTGCCATAGTAGAGGTAGTGCTGTCTGTAGTATATCTGTTATCAAGCGTAATTGGCAGCATAGGCGGCTTTGGATTCTCATTTTACCCGGCGAGCTTCTTTGAGGGAATCTTCTCAGGAATTGTAGGAGAGGTGGTGAGAGTACTCATCCTGGCAGCAGTCATTCTGGTTGTATTAAATGCAGTGCAGAAGGATAAAAAGGTGACATTTGCACAGACACTTTCAGCAGCATGTCTGTATGATGCAGTATACCTTCCGATTATCCTTGTGGCAGCAATCATCGACATAATCCCATTCCAGTTCTTTGGCAATGTGAGCAGCTGGCTGCATACATTTGCGGGTGTAGTAGGATATGTAAGCATATTCTTTGGAGTAAGGGCAATAGAAGAGGATGACAATAAGCTTCCACTCGTGTGTGGACTGGCATTCCTTGCAACAGCCATTGGTTCAACAATTGTAAATGCTATTTTCTAATTTAATATTTGATTTAACATATCTGATTTAATATATCAGAAATAGCTGGATCCTGTGAGATTTTCTTGCAGGATCTTTTTTTATTTCTGGCTTCGAATAGCTATCATATATCTTACGATTTGTCAAGTACGAGTTTTGACACTTTTTGTGTAAATTGTCGTTGTTATTGCCATGCGCGGAATTGATGTATAATGATAATTAGATTAATTTGTTTAGTTAAAAACTTGCTGAATATATGAGTCAATGATAATATGAATTCTATAATAAGCAGGTTTATAAAACTCGGGAAGAGAGGCACCTATGACGCATAAAATCAAGGTACAGATGTTTGGCAATTTCAGAATGGACTATAACGGAGCACCATTTGTGGCGGAAAAAATGCATAAGGAAAGCCAGTTCAACCGCATGATGCAGGCTTTGATACACTATTCTGACTGCGGAATAGCAAAGGATAAGCTCGAGGAAATAGTGATCGGTGAGCGTGATATAGATGCACCTCACACAGCGCTAAGAGTTATTGTATACAAGACAAAGCAAAAGCTCGCACAGCTCGGACTGCCGGGAAAGAACCTCATATATTTGGAGGGAGGCATATATTACTGGACACCGGATATAGAGATAGAAGAGGATGCAGCAGAGTTTGAGAAGCTCTATAACGAGGCCTGTGCACTGGAAAAGCAGATGCCACAGGAACCGGAGAGTGCAGAGACAGTGTGTGATGAGCGGATAAAGGAAATAGAAGACAATATGCTTGAGCTGTACGTAAAAGCACTATATCTGTACAAGGGAGAGTTTTTGGCGGCATATACAGGCGAGACGTGGATAGCACAGGAGGCCAGACGCTATCACACCATGTTTGAGAAAATCGTAAATGAAGCCGCGTACATACTGCGAAAGAGAAAACAATTCAAGAGGCTGGAGAAGCTCGGAGTATATGCGGCAAAGGTCGACCCGTTCAATGAGTGGGAGGAGCTTATCATGGAGGCGATGGTAGAGACCAGGCGCTATGATGAGGCGGAAGAGCTATACACGGATGTCGTGGACTATTATCTCAGGGAGTGCGGTATTTATCCATCTTCAAGACTCTTGGAAATCCTTGAGAAATACAATAATCAGATGAATCATGCACATGAGATACTGGAAAACATCTAGGAGGGCATGAACGAGCAGGAGGAAACGGAAAGAGGCGGATATTTCTGCAGCTATCCGGTATTCAAGGGAATATACCAGGCGTCCATCCGTATTATGAAGCGCACAAGGGTACCTGTATATCTCATGCTCTGTACTCTGGAGGACGAGGAAGGTAGACAGGTACAGGGCGAGACAAAGATGAACAAGTATTCAAGGCAGCTCAAGAAGTGCGTCGGTGAATCAATCCGCTACAGTGACATATATACCTCGTATGGAAAGGTGCAGTTTCTTATCATGCTCATCGGAATCAAGCGTGAGGACTGCGAGATAGTGAAAAAGAGAATCAACCGCCAGTTCGCAAAGAAAAATCCGAGAGCCGCAGAGAAATGTCATGTGAACAGTATAGTTTGTGAGTTGTAAAGGGAATAGTACAAATTAGTTGGAAAAGCTGCAAGGTGCTGTTACATAATTAGAGGAAGATTTAATTTGATTATTTTATATATTATGGAGAAAATGTTATGAATGGTAAAGACAAGATATCAGTAATTATTCCATGCTACAATGTGCAAAAATATATTATGAGATGCTTCGATTCAATTTACAGCCAGACATATGGCTTTGAAAATCTCGAAGTGATACTCATAGATGATTTATCGACAGACAATACATGGTCTATATTAGAATCCTTACAAAGACAATACCCGGAGAATGTTATATCTCTTAAAATACAGAAAAAAGGAAAGTGTGGCGGTGCACGTAATCTGGGAATGGATATCTGCACCGGCAAATATATCACATTTGTGGATGCGGACGATTATGTGCATCCGGATATGCTCAGGGTGCTACATGACAGAATGACAGAGGACGATTATGATGTGGCACAGTGTGGTATATCGTGTTTTAAAGCAGATAAGCCAAATGTATTAGAAGTAAATGATTTTGAAATTCAAAGGCTTGATTTGGATAATGTTGATAATAGGAAAAATCTCATTATAGGTCTGACCGGATTTACTAATGTAACAGCATGGGCAAAGCTATACTCGACCAAATTCATAAGAGAACATAATCTCAGATTTATAGAAGATGTATATTATGAGGATACACATTTTTCCATGCTTTGTGTATTGCTTGCAAAGAAATATTGTAAGGTGCAATCGACATTATACTATTACTTTGAGAATACAGAGGGCATTATACGTTCTGAAATTAGCAATGCAAAGATCCGGGATGCTAAGATTATTATGGATCATATAAGGCAGGCTATTCAAAGTAGAAAAGCAGAACTGAGAAATGTAATTGAGCAGTGTCACTGTGAGATACAGTCATTTTTGTTATGGCATCAATATCTTGAGTCATACAATAGAATAGAAAATTTCCTAAAAAAAGAATTGGATATTTGCAAAGAAGAGTTCTTAAAGAGTGAACCGGATATATTTAATAATCCATATGTGAGGGCTTTTTCAGATGATGCGGTATTGAAAAGAATGTCAAAGCTGAGGGTAACTGCGAAAAAAATGGATAATGTATGGTTTTTAGATAATGCAATACATATCTGTCTTGGTATACATGATAAGGATGGAAATTACAGTGTCTGGGCTGGAACAACGATGCAATCCATTGTTGAAAATACAAAAGCACCAATAGTTTTTCATATATTACATGATGACACATTGAATGAAATGAATAAAAATAAGCTGAGTCTTATTGCTGATAATAGTGGAAACGGCATAGAATTTCATCACTTTAATCCAGACATTTTTGGCTCATTGGCTGATTCAATGAATAGATTTACAATTGGAACAATGTTCAGAATTATGTTGCCCGATATTATGCCGGATTTAAAAAAAATAATATATTTGGACTCTGATTTATTTGTAAATACAGATATTGAAGAATTATGGAACCTAAATATAGATAATTACTGTCTGGCGGCTGCTCAGGATTGTTCGACAATAAGAAATTGGGGAACTCCATACGCTGTAGCAGCAGGGCAGACAAGCCGAGACAGATATTTTAATGCAGGTGTTCTTTGCATGAATCTTGACAATATCAGGAAAAATGGAAGCCTGTTTCAACAGGTTATGGATTATCTGAGCGATAATCCACGAACATGGCTTCCTGATCAGGATGCTTTAAATGCCATATTCAGCGGAAAAACCTTATTGATAGATGAAAAATGGAATTATTTTATTGATGAGGCAAGAAAAAATAATGAGAAAGCAGAGAAAAAAATATATCATTATGCTGCAACCCTGTTGATGCTGCATACAAATAATGAAATTGACAGAGCATACTATTTTACAATACTGAGAACCCCATGGGGAGAGCAGATGGAGGATGGCTTATTGTGTAATTCTATGGGCAGAATTGTAGATAGAACAGGTATGCTGGAGAAGTTGCTAAAAAAAGCTACTCAAAACAATATACGATTCGTATTCTATGGTGGAGAGAATAGCTCTATAAGGAAGGCAATGAGGCTATTAAACAGAAATTTCGATAGCTGTGAATGGCATGAGCATTTAGAAGAGAATGAGATTATCTGTGATGATAATACGGTCTATATAGTTTCAGCGGATGCGGACGATAGTAATGGACTGGAAATACTTGCAAATGCCGGATTAGAAAATGGTAAGAATTATTTTATAACACAGAGGTTTTTACATTATACAGAGGGTGGGTTTGCCCTATGATTTTTATTACTGATGAATTGGGTAATATTGAAAAAAATATACTAGAACTGGTAGAAAATGTGGGATTTAAAGACTGTAAAACAATAGAAGCCATAGATTTGTTTTGTGGCATGTCTGAAATAAACGATGTGCTTAAGGAGAAAGACCTGTATTATGCATTCATAGAGACACCTCAATACTGGAGCATTCGTGCTGATGGGGTAAATGGTGCTATATATGATAATAAAACTAAAATGGCAAATATCTATTTTAAGAATCCGATAGAGAAAAGAATGGTCAGCAGAGTCGAGTGGATTGACAGGAATAATACAGTATATAAAGTAGATTATTACAACAAATACGGATATATGTATTGTTCGGAGAATGTGAGTGGCGGCAATGTTACAGTCAGGGAATTCTATGATAGAAATGGTGACATTAAAGTATTAGAACAGACAGGTCCAAAGACATATACCACGTTTGGCACCCGCATTAGTCCGAAGAGCTATAGAGGCTTTGCTGATTATTTGGAAGCTTATCTTAAATATAATAAAATTTATGATGAAAATATATGGCTGACAAGTGATGAGATATTAAATAAATTTGCCTGGGATTATGGTAATTTTAAAATATCATACCTGCCACAAAATAGATTAAACTCAGATTTGACAGTAATAACTCAGACTAACATAGCGTTTCGAATACTGTGCAGTGAAGAGCAGCAGGTCAATTGGTATAAAGAAAATTCAAATTATAAATGCGACAGAGTATATTCATATTTTGAAAATAATGAATTAAAATTTGGAAAAAAGGAAGCACTTACTATTACAGAATCGGATCAGCTTGAGTATATTGAACAGCTTATAAATGACTTTCCGGAAATAACTTTTCATATAGCTGCCAGTACCATTATGTCAGATAAATTAACGAGACTGGATATAAATAATAATGTTGAGTTATATCCATGTATTACGGAACAAAAGAGAAAAGAACTGTTTGAAAGATGCGATATTTATTTGGATATTAATCATTACAGAGAGCTATACAATGCAGTAAACGAGGCAATGGTTAATAATATGATAATACTAGCGTTTGACAATACAGCGCATTCAAAAGAATTATATCCAATGGGAAATATTTTTGAAAGCAGCAACTATGTGAAGATGAAAGAAACTCTAAAAAATATAATAACTAGTCAGACGATATTCAATGAATATATAGACAGGCAAAAGAAGCAATTAAAACAATTAGCTGCAAAAGTAGTTATGGGTGATACAGATGAGAGTATTTGATTTTACATTACTTAGTGGATATGAATTTTCCGGAGTCGATGTTGCTCAGGGATTTAGAGCAAGATTGTTTGCAAAAAACAATGTAAACGCTAAATTTATTTTTACAGAGCTGCCGACAATTAGGGATATGGAACTGTATGGATCGCAAAAAATAAAACGTGGTCAGATTATGTCTGCACATCTTTTTATGACCGGAAGATTAGATATGAGTTTGTCTGTGAAAAAAGAAGCTCTTTTAGAAAATGAAAAAGAAAACTATGAGTATGACAATATAGATGAGGATGGAAAGGTGATTCGTCTATATAATTCCGGTGAAAAATCAGTTGAAATATTATGCGATGAAGATGGATTTGTTATAAATGAAAGTCTCTTTAAAAACGGAAAAAAATATTTAGTAAATTATTATACAGACAGCTTGTCATATACAGAACTGTATAATTGGGATAATGATTCGAACGATGGCTTAAATCCGGAAAGGAGAATTTTTTGGAACAAACAAGGACAGATGGTTTATGAACAATGTATCTATAAAGATAATGTTGAATATCTGTTTAAAAATGGTGAAGTTATAGACAATGTAGCGTTTGTAGAAAGATTTATAAAGGAACTTAATCTTTGTGAGAATGATATATGTATAATGGATAGAGCGGGATATCTTGATTATATACAGCCTCTTTTTGAAAATAAAGGCAAATCAAAGCTGATAGCTGTATTACATTCAGATCATTTTTACAAAATATATGAGGATGAAAGCTCATTATACATGAACTATGAGTATTATTACTGGTTCAAATATTCAGAGGCAATAGATTATTTTGTTGTTGGTACGGATGAACATAAAAGAAGTCTGGAAGCATTTTTAAAAGAGTATGATTGTTTTGTTCCGCATATTGCAGCTATTCCACCGGGCGCCATACCAGAAGGCAAACTTAAAAGTAAAAATAATCGTTGGCAAGGCAGTATAATATCTGCTTCAAGACTTAGTCCAAGGAAAGGTATTGATATTCTTATTAAAAGTGTGATAAAAGCTCATGAGATAAATCAGACAATTAATCTGGATATATACGGAAGTGGCAATGATGAGTATACTTCATATTTACAAAATATAGTTAAAGATGCTGGTGCTGATGATTATATTCACTTTAAAGGGCGCTGTAATCTTGAAAAGATTTATCCACACTATGAATTGTTTGCATCCTTTTCTTTGTGGGAAACATTTGGACTTTCGCTTATGGAGGCTGTAGGAGACGGACTTGCCATGGTTGGACTGGATGTCAGATATGGAAACAGGCTTTTTATACATCAGGATGAAAATGGCTATCTGGTGGATTTTGACGTTGAAACAGATTTTCAAAATAAAGATAAGCTCTGTGAAAGAACTGCAGCAGCAATAGTTAAAATATTTGAGGATGATGACAGATTGAAGAAATTTCATGAAAATTCTTATATGATTGCCGAAGAATATAAGGAGCATGTAATAGAATCAAAATGGATGCAGCTTATAAAAAATATACTAGACCTCAATCCGTCAAACTTAATTTTATAGAGAAATGCAGTAACATGAAGGTAAAACATCCTAAGGATTATTGGCTTGAGTATGAGAGAAAAATGTTGGAAAACATCAATGAAACAACAGGCTTGTAGACAGGAGTATCAATGAAAACACACATTACTACACTAAACAACATGGCAGGAACTGCCAGTCTGGCACATAGAAGAGTATTAAAGGTGGCTCAGAGTATTGGCTGTCATGAAATGGGCTTGTCTTTTTATCCTTTAAAGCCAGACTATGCAAAGGAGATAGACAAACGTCTTGATGGGATAATAGCGCCTCTTAACTATGGGGATATTGTGATTTTTCAGTATCCAAGCTGGATTGGGGTGAATTATGATGAGAGCTTTGTAAACAAGATAAAGTCGTACCGGGATACAAAGCTGATAATTTTTGTTCAGGATATACAAAAGCTCATGTTTGATTCTGAGCAGGCAATTCTTGATATGGAAATTAAAACTCTCAATAAGGCGGATTTACTTATTTTGCCATCAAAGAAGATGCATCGCTATCTGAAGGAAAATGGGCTTGATGAGAAGCCTGTTATCTATCAGACTATCTGGGATATGCCATCAGACATTTGTTTTGTTGATCATGCTGTAACGAGATGCTTTCACTTTGCCGGAAACTATAATCGTTTTCCGTTTCTGGCAGAGTATCATGGCAAGACTCCGATTTATCAATATGATGCAAATAAGCCGGACAGAGAAAATGATGACAGCTTTTGCTGGAGAGGGTATTTTGAGCAGGAAAAGCTAATGCATGAGCTTTCCAAAGGTGGCTTTGGGCTTGTTTGGAGTGATGACGAATATTTTGACAGATATTATTCGATGAATCAGCCGTACAAGCTCGGTACAAATCTGGCAGCAGGGATACCAGTTATAGTAAAAAGAGGCTGTGTTCATGAGAAATTTGTCGAAAGAAACGGTCTGGGATATGCAGTCGATACGTTGGATGAAGCTGATAAACTGGTTCAGAGTATTACGGATGCAGGGTATATAAAGCTTTACCATAATGTGAAGAATATTCAAAAGCTGATATTAGATGGCGCATATACAAGAAAAACACTTCAGGATGCAATAATTGAGGTTTTGGAAAATGCCTGTACACCGGTTGAAAACAGATATCAAGATCATATATAGATTTAGCAGACAAATCAACAGTGACAGGATATAGTATTTGACCATGATCAGGTGTATGAATCACAGATAGTTGCTACAGTGGAATAATGGGGAAGAGATTATGAGCGTACATATTACAAAAACTTATAACATAGGCGGATTGATTGGTCTCCGTCAAAATGCAGTGAAAAACGCTGGTGAAACACTTGGCTTTAAAGAAATGAGTTTATTTAAATTTCCTGATGCATATGATAGTGATGATGAGCTTCATGTTAGGATGGATGGCATAATTGCATCACTTTGTCCTGAGGATATAGTGATTTTTCAGCATCCAAGCGGTGAGAGTCCCAGATACGATGGATTTTTATTTGAGCATTTAAGAAGATATCATGGAACGAAAATTGTTGCGTTTATACAGGAAATAGCATCCGATAGAGATGACAGTGAGTATGCTTTGAGTGATGAAATCACGCTGCTTAACCGGGCCGATATGTTTATTTTTGCCTCAGCTGCGCTGCGGGATTACTATATCGCAAATGGATTAAAAGAAAAACCTTATCTGATTCAGAATATACCGGATTATATGACAGACATTTGCGCAAATGAGCATAAAAATAAAAAACTATATATCATGGCGGAAACGAGTCAAAATGAATATCCATTGAACAATTTGAATATAGAGGTGGTGCAATATGATGAGTACCGTGCCATGGAATCTATACTCAGGTTGTCAGACGGAGGCTTTGGATTGATTTGGGATGCGGATGAGCAGGCGCTTGGACTTTATATGGCTGCCGGAATCCCAGTGATAGTTAAAAAGGGGTTGAGCTGTGAAAAGTATGTGACAGATAATGAAATAGGAGTAGCAGCGACAGATTTTGAAGATGTATACCGGATAGCTGTATCAGAATCGGAAGATAAATTGAGTCAATACTACGCAAATGTCAAAAAACTGCAAAATTTGTTCATAAATGGAATATATACCAGAAAATTATTGCTGGATACCTTGATTATGTGTGGAGAAAGGCTATAATTTGGCGGTATATAAATGTTTTTATACGATTTTAGATACACCTAGGAGTTTATATTTATAGTGTTAAAGAGGAAAACTATAGTTATATCCGGATGAAAGAGGATTAGGAAACAGATAATCAAGTATCCGGATTCATGTGAATAAGGAGAGACTATATGAATAAGAAGAAGGTTGACAGTATTTTAAAAGGTATAACCGCAGCAGGAATTGCCATGGGTGGAGTCAGCTCTATTCAGGGTGCTGATATGGTTATGGCTGCAATTAATGAATCGGCAGCAGATTCCAATTCATTAGTTGACGCAGGCTCTTTGTCTGAGAGCGAACGTACAGAGTATAGCGAGAGTACAACACAGAGCATGAGTGAAAGCGCTTCAGAGAGCACTAGCGAGAGTGAGAGCGTGAGTGTAAGTGAAAGTGAAAGTGAAAGTACCAGTGAAAGCTCAAGCATCAGCGAAAGTGCTAAGCAGAGTGATGCAGAACAACAGAGTGGTGATAATGTTGTAGCGGCTACATACACAGATGATGCAGAACAGGATACGGCTGTTTATGCTCGAATGAGTGGAATGCCGCAGCTTGCAAGTAATGATACATATAGAGATGGTTGTGTATCAAATAAGGTACATCATGTGACTAAGATTACGGAAAGTAATTATTCGCAGTATAAGGGGGATACATTGTTTGGAACAAAGTACAATTTAATCCAAACAAAGGAAAATCATTCATTTGGAAAATGGGAAAAGTCGAGTTGTAAATATAGAATTCAAAATTCTAATACGAATGAATGGGAATATTTTAATGACTTTAATTCTGTGACATTTAATTGGACAGAAGGACCTTGGTGGGATGAAACTAGATATAATAAAACAGGTGAATTGTATATATGTGACGGAAATGCGTTTGTATTAAAAGTGTCTGATAATGAATGGGTAGAATTTAGAAGTAGTAGTACAGGTGGAGTACATACGTATAAATACGCATATAAGCATGGGGATTCCATTGATTTATTGGATAGTGCAGATCCAAACTATGAGAAGAGTGAATCAGTAAGAATATCAGAGAGTTTGAGTGTTGAAGCAAGCACCAGCGCTTCAACAAGTGCAAGTGAGTCAGAGAGTATATCAGCAAGTGAGAGTGCATCAATCAGTGTAAGTGAATCAGCAAGCACTAGTGAATCACTCAGCACAAGCGAGAGCATCAGCACAAGCACGAGTCAGAGTCAGTCAACTGCAAATATAGTACCGACACCGGCTCCAACTCCTGCACCGGCAGTAGATAATGCTCCTGCACCTGCAGCAACTATCACACCGGCTGCTACACCTCTTGCAGCAGCTACACCGGTAGCTCCAGCAGCGCCTGCACCGGCAGATGCAGCAGATAGATCGCCAGCGTGTGCCGCCCCAGCCCGGCCAGCAGATGCCGACGGCTGGCCAGCGCAGTCAGCGCCGCCGTGGTCGCGATGCCCACGAGGTAGAACACGACCCGGTACTGCACCCTGTCGCCGCCCGCATAGCTCACATCGTGGAACAGCTCCGCGCTGTGGTCCATGATCGGGTCGGCCCGCAGCACCCAGAGAAAATACGCTCCATAGCCAAGCACCAGCCCCGCCGCAGCCACAAGCCGCACCGAGCGGTGCTCCGCCGCAAACGCGGCCAGCCTG
>OHJJ01000587.1_pt1 | contig 16823 bp, 18 predicted proteins | sample 1568551 | NCBI WGS metagenome assembly OHJJ01 (sample SAMEA3879505, study PRJEB24766) | human gut metagenome | biome: human-associated habitat; feature: feces | place: USA | collected 1985/1987 | reverse complement strand
TCTTTCTTCCTTTAAGCACCTCAGGGGTCCCGGATATCCGGGACCCCTGAGGTGCGATTTTTATTGGATTGTCGGGGATGGATCTCAGCGGCGTCCGCCGCCGAAGCCGCCCTTGCCGCCGAAGCCGCCGCCCCGGCTGCCGCCGGAGGAGCGTCCGCCGCCGCCAAAGCCGCCGCGATTGCCGAAGCCCCCGGACCTGGACCCGCCGCCGAAGCTGCCGCCGGGCCGGGGCCCGTTAGACCGGGGCGGACGGGGCGGTGTGGGCCGGGGCGGACGGGGACCGCCGCCCATGGGTCCACCCATGGGACCGCCGGGACCCCGAGGGGGACGGGGCGGCCGGGGCGCCCGGGGCCTGCGGCCCCAGAAAATGGGATAGTACACCGGCCCGCCCATCATAGCCGGACGCCGGCGATAGCGGTTGTAGCGCATACGGTCCAGCAGCGCCCATACCACGAATATGCACACGATCAGCAGCACCACACCGGCGATGCTGACGCCGGAGGCGCCGGCAGGCTCCTGCCAGGTCCGGCCCGGAGCCGGGGACTGACCGCCGGTACTTGAGCGGCCCAGGGTCTGGGCCAGGACCACGTCGGACTGGCGGAAGAAATCCACCGCTGCCTGGGAATAATCCCCGGCATAGTAGGGGGTGTCCAGGGCGGTTTTCAGCCGGGTCTGCTGGGTGTCGGTCATCAGGTCCGCCAGGTTGTCGCCGCAGGCCACATACCAGTCGCCGCCTTTGACCAGGAGCAGCAGCATATCGTTGGCTCCCAGGCCCCACTTGGCCCCCAGCTCCCGGGCGTAGTCCTCGCTGGACCAGCCCCGGATATCGTCCACGGCGGCCACCGCCACCACGGCGTAATATTGCTTGTTCCAGGCGGTGTTATAGTCCTGGATGGTCTGCCGGGTCTCCTGGTCCAGCAGGCCCGCCTCGTCGCAGATCCAGTTGTAATAGGACACCTCCGGCGGGGCGGCGGGCTTTTTGCTGATGCCGTAAACGCCGGAGCCGATGATGGCCAGGATCAGCACCACCAGCGCAAAGCCCCGTTTTTGATAGAATTTCATGGTGACGCCACCGGTCCTTTCGGGGAAAGTCTGTGTGCGGGCATCAGCCCCGGAGCTCCAGCAGCTTCTGCTTCAGCTCGCCCTCGATGCGGCCCAGCTCCACCTCGGCGGCCTTGCGCTTCTCGGCCCCCTCCTTCTGGATGTTCATGACCTCGTCCAGGGTGGAGATCAGCTGCTGGTTGGTGTGCTGCAGGGTCTCGATATCCACGATGGAGCGCTCGGCCTCCTTGGCGGTGGCGATGGTGCCCATCTTCAGGGTGTCGGCGTTCTTGCGCAGGAGCTGGTTGGTCATCTCGGTGACGGCGTTTTGGGCGGCGGTGGCCTGACGGCTGTGCTCCATGCCCAGGGCCAGCACCATCTGGCTCTTCCACAGGGGAATGGTGTTCACCAGGGAGGACTGGATCTTCTCGATCATCTGGGTGTCATTGTTTTGCAGCAGGCGGGTCTGGGGACCCATCTGCACGGACACCATCCGGGTCAGCTCCAGGTCGTGGAGCTTCTTTTCAAACCGGTTGCACAGGTTCACCAGGTCGTTATAGGCCTGGGCGTCCTCGGCAAGACCCGTCTGCTCCGCCTTCTTGCGCAGCTCCTCCAGCTCCGTGGACCGCACCTCCGCCAGCCGCTTCTTCCCGGCCAGGATATACATGGTCAGTTCCTTGTAATACTTCAGGTTCAGCTCATACATCTGGTCAAACATGGCCACATCCTTCAGCAGGGTGATCTGGTGCTGCTCCAGGCTCTGGGCGATTTTGTCCACGTTGGCCTCCACCTTGCCGTACTGGGCCTTCATGGTCTCCAGCCGGTTGCCGGTCCTTCTGAACAGGCCCGCCAGGCCCTTCTTTTCCTCCTCCTCGCCGAAGCCCTTCAGCTCCACCACCAGCTGGCTCAGGTCCTTGCCGATCTCGCCCAGGTCCTTGTTGCGGACGCTGTTCAGGGCGTTTTCGGAGAAGCCCGCCACGCTCTTCTGGGCCGCCGCGCCATACTGCAAAATCATGTTGGTGTCCCGGATGTCGATCTTGTGGGAGAAATCCTCCACCGCCTTCTTTTCCGCGTCAGTCAGCAGCTTTTCGTCCATCTCCACGGGCTCGATTTTCTTTTCTTCCTCCACCTGGGGGGCCTCCGGGGCTTCCGGAGTCAGGGTCAGAGTGGGCACTGCCTCGGCGGCAGCGGCGGTGGGGTCCAGGGTCAGCTGGGGGGTCATGTTATCGGTCATGGTAATCGTCCTTCCTTTATGAGTAATGGTATCTTAAAGCTCCAATTGGATCCCGTCGTCCTGGGGGCCGTCGTCAGGCTTTGCCTGGGTGCGGTGGATGGGATCGTCGCTGAGGCCCTCCCGGGCCATCATGTTGTCCAGCACCGTGATATCCGTGGAGATATCCAGGGCCTGGTCGCCGAACAGGCTGTCCAGCTGCCGCTCGAAGGCGGTGACGATGGTGCTCATCATGCCCCGCACCCGCTCCATGGTGCCGGTGATGTGCTCCCCCTGGACGCCCTGGCGGCTCATGTCGTCATAGGCCCGCAGCAGCTTCAGGGTGGTGGGCAGATAGTAGTTCATGAACTTGCGGATCTGGGGCAGCTGGGAGGGATTCTTCTGCACCTGCTGAAAAATCTTGTCGGACACCTGGGAAAGCCTCTCAATCTGGGCGCTGATGGCCGCGTCCTGGATGCTGTCGTTCAGGCGGCGCATCTCCTCCAGAGCGCCCTTGCCCTGGGCGATCATCTGGTCCAGCTCCGGATTGCCGGTGGTTTCCGGCTCCTGGGGCACCTCCTCCACGATGTCCTTGCAGAACAGCCGGGCGATGCCGTATACCACGGCGGAGGCCGCCAGGGCTATGACAAAGTGCCCCGGCCGGTACAGGGGGAACAGCAGGGCATACAGCACCCATGCAGCCGCCGCCGCATACAGCGGCGCAGCCGGTTTGTGAACGATTTTTTTCATCCCATCGCCTCCGAATTTGCGTTAAGACTATTATACCCCACAGGCCATTTTCGGTCAAGAAAAAAGCCTGTGGGGCGGGGAAAATCAGATGGCCACGGGGATCTTTTCGTCAAAGGGCAGGGGGTCGTACCCCTCCAGCCGGAAGCTGTCCCGGGTGAAGCGATAGAAATCCGTCACCTCCGGGTCCATGACGAAGGCCGGGGCCGGGCGGCCCTGCCGCTCCAGCAGCTGCCGCACCAGGGGGACGTGCCGGTCATAGATGTGGGCGTCGGCGATGACGTGGACCAGCTCCCCGGCCTCCAGGCCGGAGGCCTGGGCCATCATATGCACCAGCACGGCGTACTGGGCCACGTTCCAGTTGTTGGCCGTCAGCATATCCTGGGACCGCTGGTTCAGAATGGCGTTCAGGGTCCGGCCCGACACGTTGAAGGTCACGGAATAGGCGCAGGGGTACAGGGCCATCTCGTGCAGGTCCTGGAAGTTATACAGATTGGTCATGATCCGCCGGGAGGCGGGGTTGTGCCGCAGGTCATACAGCACCCGGTCCACCTGGTCAAACGCCCCCTCCGGGTACTGGTGCTTCACCCCCAGCTGATAGCCGTAGGCTTTGCCGATGGAGCCGTTTTCGTCGGCCCAGCTGTCCCAGATGTGGCCCCGCAGGTCGTGGATGTTGTTGGACTTCTTCTGCCAGATCCACAGAAGCTCGTCGATGCAGGTTTTGAAATAGGTGCGGCGGATGGTGAGAATGGGAAACTCCTGCCGCAGGTCATAGCGGTTGACGATGCCGAATTTCTTCACCGTGTGGGCCGGAGTACCGTCCTCCCAGTGGGGGCGGACGTTCTGGTCTGTGTCCCACACCCCGTTTTCCAGGATGTCCCGGCAGTTCTGCTGAAATATTTCATCGGCGCGGCTCATAGGCGGCCCCTCCTTATACGTTTTGGGGTTATTGTACCATAACGGGGGGTAAGATACAAGGAAATGGCAGACATAAGGAAAAGTTGTTTGTTTCACCGGGCGGCTGGTGGTATACTATATACGTATGACTATGTGAATCAGGAGGAAATGACTATGCAGTATGATGTGCTGATCGTGGGCGGAGGCCCCGGCGGGATCTACTCCGCCTATGAGCTGCTGGAGAAGCGGCCGGACCTGAAGATCGCCCTGTTTGAGGCGGGCCACGCCCTGGCCCGGCGGCACTGTCCCATTGACGGCGTGAAGGTGAAGTCCTGCGTCAAGTGCCCCACCTGCGCCATTATGAACGGCTTCGGCGGGGCCGGGGCCTTTTCCGACGGCAAATACAACATCACCAACCAGTTCGGCGGCACCCTGCACGAATACATCGGCAAAAAGCAGGCCCTGGAGCTGATGGAATATGTGGACGAAATCAACGTGGCAAACGGCGGCCAGGGGACCCACCTGTACTCCACCGGCGCAACTCCCATCAAGAAGCTGTGCCTGGAGAATGACCTGCACCTGCTGGACGCCTCTGTCCGCCACCTGGGCACGGATAAGAACCTGGTGGTGCTGGAGCACCTGTATAACCGGCTGAAGGACAGGATGGATATCTACTTCGACACGCCGGTGCAGTCCGTGGAGCGCACCGACGGCGGCTACCGGGTGGTGACGGACAAGGGCAGCTACGACGGCCGCTACTGCGTCATCTCCGTGGGCCGCAGCGGCAGCAAGTGGATGGAGCAGGTGTGCCGGGAGCTGGACATCGCCACCAGGTCCAACCGGGTGGACATCGGTGTCCGGGTGGAGCTGCCCTATGAGGTGTTCGCCCACCTGACCGACGAGCTGTATGAAAGCAAGATCGTCTACCGCACCGAGAAGTTCCAGGACCGGGTGCGCACCTTCTGCATGAACCCCAAGGGCGCGGTGGTCAACGAGAACACCAACGGCATCGTCACCGTCAACGGCCACAGCTATGAGGACCCGGCCATGCACACCGAGAACACCAACTTCGCCCTGCTGGTGGCCAAGCACTTCTCCGAGCCCTTCAAGGATTCCAACGGCTACGGCGAGAGCATCGCCCGGCTGTCCAACATGCTGGGCGGCGGCGTCATCATCCAGCGCTTCGGCGACCTGATCCGGGGCCAGCGGTCCACCCCCAAGCGCATCGAGGAGAGCTTCGTGACCCCCACCCTGTCCGCCACCCCCGGCGACCTGAGCCTGGTGATGCCCAAGCGCATCCTGGACGGCATCATCGAGATGATCTACGCCCTGGACAAGATCGCCCCCGGCACCGCCAACGACGACACCCTGCTCTATGGCGTGGAGGTGAAGTTCTATAACATGGAGGTCCAGCTGGACAAGAACCTCCAGACCTGCCACCCGGGCCTGTTCGTCATCGGCGACGGCAGCGGCGTGACCCACTCCCTGTCCCACGCCAGCGCCAGCGGCGTGTATGTGGCCCGCTACATCGCGGAAAACGCCTGAAAATTGAAAACAACACGCACCCCCGGCGGATTCCGCCGGGGGTGCGATTTTTGTTCGCTTATGCTTGTTGGCTCAGGCACGATAATCGTCGTCATCGTCCAGCCATCCCGTGCCGCCGCAGATGTTGCACTTGATGGTGGTTGTGCCGCGGCAGTAGGTGCAGTCGATGTCCTCGTTCCGGGGATCCCGGCCGGTGCCGCGACAGACGGGGCAGTCGATTATGCCGAAGCTTCTGCATTCCGGGCAACGTCTCATAGCAGATCTCTCCTCTCAGTCCTCTTCAAAGTCGGAACAGCAGCTGTTCCAGCCGGTTTCGCAGTCCCGCAGGGTGCAGTAGCCGTCGCGCGGCTGATAGAACCGGCAGTTCGCACATTTTTCCATAGTGAACCTCCTTCGTGCCTTACGTGCGCTCGAACCCTTCGTTGATCATGTCCACAACGTCCTGAATCCAGCCCTCTTCCTCCTGGGCCTGGAACTCATTCCGCCCGGGGATAAGCAGTCCGCCAATCAGTCCGGCTCTGCGCTGGCTCATTTGACGATCCTTCTGCACGTCCCGGCCCCAGAGGGGGAAGGTGACTGTGTTGCCGTTGACAATGACGCCGACCTCGCGATATTTGAAGGGGGGATTGGGATGCCGGATCACCAGCATAGGCAGCTTCTGGGCGAACAGGCCCGTGCCGCTCTTGACCTCGTCCATGGTGACGACGGCCGGGAAGCCGCGCTGCCGGATTTTATTCTCCAGTTCACGCTGGATGCTGCTGAGCAGAGCGGCGCCCTGTCCGTTGCTGATGCGGATGCCTTGATCTGCGTATGGTTGACCGGGACGCAAGGTATATGCCATGGGAATCGATCTCCTCTCTGTTATTGTCTATTATTAAAATACCATAGTATTTTACATATGTCAAGTGTTTGTTGATAATAGTATTTTAATAATGGATATTACAGTTGCTGACGGGAGGAAGTCTATGCTGAGCCAACGCATCCGCGAGCTTCGCGTGGCCCAGGGCTATAGCCAGGTGACCCTGGCCAAGCGCCTGGGCGTATCCAAGCAGGCGGTGTCCAACTGGGAAAATGACAACATTCAGCCATCCATAGAGATGCTTTTGCGGCTTGCCCAGCTGTTTTCGGTATCCACGGACTATCTGCTGGGCCGGGAGACCTCTCTGTGCGCGGACCTGAGCGGACTTTCCGAGGAGGCGGCAGGCCATGTCCTGCTGCTGATCGACGATCTCCGCCGGGCGGCAGACCTCCGGAACACCTGAAAACAACACGCACCCCCGGCGGGATTCCGCCGGGGGTGCGCTTTCTTCTACATGTATCCTCTCAGAACAGCCCGGTGATGACGCCGTTTTCGTCCACGTCGATGTTCTCCGCCGCCGGGACCCGGGGCAGGCCCGGCATGGTCATGATGTCCCCGGTATAGGCCACGATGAACCCCGCTCCGGCGCTGACCTTCAGACTGCGGACGGTGACGGTGAAGTCCCTGGGGGCCCCCGGCAGGGCCGGGTCGTCGGACAGGGAATACTGGGTCTTGGCCATGCACACCGGCAGGTCGCCGAAGCCCAGCTCCGTCAGCCGCTTCAGCTGCTTCTGGGCGGCGGGGGTCAGCACCGCCTGACTGCCGCCGTACACCCGGCCCACAATGGAGTTGAGCTTATAGATCAGGGAGGTGTTGTCGGGATAGGCGAAGGTGAACTCCTCCAGCCGGGGCTGATCGCACAGGCGCACCACCTCCCGGGCCAGGTCCCGGCCTCCCTCGCCGCCCTTGGCCCAGACCTCCGACAGCACGGCGTTGACTCCCAGCTCCCGGCACCGCTCCTGCACCAGCCGAAGCTCCTCCGCCGTGTCCGTGGGGAAGGCGTTGACGGCCACCACGCAGGGCAGGTGGAAGGTGTTGCGGATGGTGCCCACATGGTGCAGCAGGTTGGGCAGACCCTTTTCCAGGGCGGACAGGTTCTCCCGGTTCAGCTCCGCCTTGGGCACGCCGCCGTGGTATTTCAGCGCCCGCACCGTGGCCACGATCACCACGGCGGAGGGCCGCAGACCGGACAGGCGGCACTTGATGTCGAAAAACTTCTCCGCCCCCAGGTCGGCGGCAAAGCCCGCCTCGGTAACGGCATAGTCCCCCAATTTCAGGGCCATCCGGGTGGCGGTGACGCTGTTGCACCCGTGGGCGATGTTGGCAAAGGGCCCGCCGTGGATCAGGGCAGGGGAGTGCTCCAGCGTCTGCACCAGGTTGGGCTTCAGCGCATCCTTCAGCAGGGCCGTCATGGCCCCCTCCGCCTTGAGATCGTGAGCCGTCACCGGCCGCCCGTCATAGGTATAGGCCACGATCATCCGGCCCAGCCGGGCTTTCAGATCCGGAATATCGCTGGCCAGGCACAGCACGGCCATGACCTCGCTGGCCACGGTGATGTCGAACCCGTCCTCCCGGGGGACGCCCTGCATTTTGCCTCCCAGGCCGTCGATAACGTGGCGGAGCTGGCGGTCGTTCATGTCCACGCAGCGCTTCCACACGATCTGCTTGCAGTCGATGCCCAGGGCGTTGCCCTGCTGGATGTGGTTGTCCAGCAGAGCGGCCAGCAGGTTGTTGGCCGCCCCGATGGCGTGGAAATCCCCGGTGAAGTGGAGGTTGATGTCCTCCATGGGGATCACCTGGGCATAGCCGCCTCCGGCGGCGCCGCCCTTCACGCCGAACACCGGCCCCAGGGACGGCTCCCGCAGGGCGGCCACGGCGTTTTTGCCGATTTTCCGCAGGCCGTCGGTAAGGCCCACGGTGGTGGTGGTTTTCCCCTCCCCGGCGGGGGTTGGGGTGGTGGCGGTGACCAGGATCAGCTTGCCGTCGGGCCGGTCCGCCCGGTCCCGCAGCAGGCGGTAGTCGATCTTGGCCTTATACCGGCCGTACTGCTCCAGATACTGGGGGTCGATGCCGCAGGCGGCGGCAATATCGCCGATGGGCAGGGGCGCGGCCTGCTGGGCGATCTGAATGTCTGTCATGTGGCTTCTCCTTCCGTTTTCCCTATATTTCCCTATCCAGGCCCCGGAGGGCCTGTGGGGTCTATTATACGGGATAGGCGGCGGGTTGTCACCAGGAAATTGGCATTTTCGTCAAAAAAACGGGGACCGTCCCACCGGAACAGTCCCCGTCACTAAAAGGGCAGCGCCTTTTTTGACTTATCCATAATACGCCATCAGCATATCCACCACGGTGCCGTAGCTCTGGGTCCCCCGGGACTCGCCGCTGCTTTTCAGGAAGGAGTCGTACACCTTCTGGGCCGCGTCGTTTACCGGACCCTCAAATTCCGCCCAATAGGCGGAGTTGTCCCGCAGGTCCGCCACCACCGTGTCCGGCAGCAGCACCCGCACCTGCTTCCAGGCCTCCTGATCCGCCCGGTACAGGGCGTTGGAGAGGTAGGTGAACCCCATCAGCCACCCGGAGTAGCGATACGCCGGGCTCTGCGCCGTGGTGGAGGCGGCAATGGCGATGAAATTGCACTCCTGCTCCGAGGCGATGCCCCGCTGATGGGCCATCTCATGGGCAATGGTGCTGGGCAGATAGCAGGCGGGGCTGTCGATGTTCAGGTTGGCCTCCCCGGTAAAGGGGAAGTAAAATCCCGTGAAGTCCATGGCGCTGAGGGCCGTGGAAAACCGCACCCCCTTGGGTACATGGTCCTCCATCACCAGGCAGGGAAATGCGTCGTACACGCCGTCGAACACCCGCACGCTGTCGGCAAAGATGTCGTCCCGGCTCTCGGCAAAGAGGCCGTTTTCGCCCCGCTGCACCTGGTCCGCGCAGCCGGCCAGTTGCCGGGCGAAATACTCCGTCACCCGGGCCAGCTCCTCCGGGGTGGACTCCCGGGCATATACGCCGGACTGCTCCTGAAAGGACTCGGCGTAGTAGTTGACGCCCCACAGCAGGCTGAACCCGGCGTACACCGTCAGCACGGTGCACACCACCGTCAGCACGAACCGGTACACGATCCGCCCCCGGCGGCCCTTTTCCGTGATCAGCCGCCGGACGGCGGCCCCCATCCACAGCAGGATAACTCCCGCCGCTATGGCGTACAGCAGCTCTGCCACGGAGAAGTCCGCCCGGTAGCACACCGCCGCCACCGCCCGCTCCAGGGGCATGATGATCCCCCGGCTGAACCGGGTCATCAGCCCCGGCACAGTCCGCAGGGCAAAGTACAGGGCCAGCACCCCGCACACCGACAAAAGCCAGACGTGCAGCCCCCGGTGCCGCCTGAAAAAGGCCCTCATAGCTCCAGCGGGCGGCCCGTCAGATACATCACCGTCCGCAGGGCCGCGATGAGCTTGCCGCCCTCGTCCCGGATGTCCGTGCGGCTGAAGCCCATGTGGCCGCCCGTTTTCTCCACGGTGCCTACGGCGGTGAGCTTTCCCGTTCCCGGCGCGGCGGACAGGTATTCGATGCTGGAGGACACCGTGAAGGTCACCTCCTGCCGCAGGGTCAGCAGGGCCATCCCCGCCGCCACATCGGCCATGGTGAACAGCACGCCGCCGTGGGGGGTGCCCCAGCAGTTCAGGCTGTCCGGCTGCAGCTCCAGCTCCACCGTGGTCGTGCCGTCGTCCACGGCGGTGACCTTCATATGATTATACTGACTGAAGGGCTCCGCCCCGGGGCCCTGGGATGATTGCAGTAATTTCTGTCTCCGTTCTTCGGTCATATGCGCTCACTCCGCCGCTGCCAGCAGCCGGCGGGTATATTCCTCCTTCGGATGGTCAAATAGCTCCTCCACCGGCCCCTGCTCCACGATGCGCCCCTGGTGCATCACCAGGCACCGGTCGCAGATCTCGTAAACCACGTTGAGGTCGTGGGAGATAAACAGATACGAAATGCCCAGTTCCCGGCGCAGCCGGGCGATCAGCTGCAAAATCTGGGCCTGGATGGTCACGTCCAGGGCCGACACGGCCTCGTCGGCCACAATCAGCTGGGGATGCACGATCAGGGCCGCCCCGATGCACACCCGCTGCCGCTGTCCGCCGGACAGCTGATGGGGCAGCCGGTCCCGGCACTCCGGGTCCAGGCCCACCAGCTCCATGGTGCGCTCCACCCGGCGGGCGATCTCCTCCTTGCCGTACTTCCCGTAAATGCGCAGAGGCTCGGCCAGAATCCAGCCCACGGTGCGGCTGGGGTTCAGGCTGCTGGCCGGGTCCTGGAACACCATCTGGGGCCGCTTGGTGAAGTGGGTCACCGTGCCGGTATAGTCCGGCACAAAGCCCAGAATGGTCCGGGCCAGGGTGGTCTTTCCGCTGCCGGACTCCCCCACCAGGCCCAGAATCTCCCCCCGGTGCAGGTCAAAGCTCACGTCATGGAGCACCTGCCGGCGCTTTCTGCGGCCGATGGTGCCGGAGGGCCGGTACCATACGTTCAGGTCACGGACCTGCAGAACAAGGTCCTGGCTCATAGCTTCCTCCTTGTGGGAATGGCGGCGATCAGCCGCTGGGTATAGGGGGCCTGGGGGTGGAAGAATATCTGATCCACCGGGCCGGACTCCACGATGTGTCCCTTCTCCATCACCGCCACCCGGGTGCACAGCTTCCGCACCACCGCCAGGTTGTGGGAAATAAACAGAATGGACATGCCCCGCTCCCGGTTCAGCCGCCGCAGCAGTTCCAGTATCTGGGCCTGGATGGTCACGTCCAGGGCCGTGGTGGGCTCGTCCGCCAGCAGCAGTTTCGGCCGGGGCAGGATGGCCGCCGCGATCATGGCCCGCTGCAGCATACCGCCGGACAGCTCGTGGGGATACTTCCGGTATACCTCCTCCGCCTCCGGCAGGTCCACGTCCCGCAGGGCCTGCAGGGCCAGCTCCCGCCGCTTTCCCGGCGGCAGGTCCGTGTGCACCCGCAGGCACTCCTCCACCTGGGGCCCGATGCGCATGGTGGGGTCCATGGCGCTCATGGGCTCCTGGAACACCACGCAGATGTCCCGGCCCTGGATGCTGCGCAGGGTGTCGCCGCTGCTGGTCAGCAGGTCCCGCCCGTCCAGCAGAATCTGGCCCCGGAAGGCCGCCTGCTCCGGCCGCAGCAGACCGGAGATCATCATGGCCGTGACGGTTTTGCCGCTGCCGGATTCACCCACCAGGCCCACGATCTCGCCGTCGCCCACCGTCAGGTCGATGCCCCGCACCGCCTCGTGGTCCGCCCCGTGAAACTGCACGTGCAGATCCCGGATCTCCAGCATACCGTCACCTCCCCCATTCCTTTTGCTGGAGCCCCTCGCCCAGCAGGCTGACGCCTAAAATCAGCAGCACGATCACGCCGCCCACCGTCAGCATATACCAGGGGGCCCTGGCCATATAGCTCTGGGACTCCGACAGCATGTACCCCAGGGACACGTCCGGGGGCTTCACGCCGATGCCCAGATAGCTCATGCTGGCCTCCGCCAGTACGGCGTTGTTAAACCCGATCACCAGCGTCGGCAGGAGCACCTGCCGGGTGTTGGGCAGAATATGCAGAAACATAATGCGCAGATGCCCCGCTCCCATGAGCCGGGCGCTTTTGACATAGTTCATCTCCCGGTGCCGGGCAAATTCGCTGCGGATCACCCGGGCATAGCTGGGCACAAAGGCGACGCCCAGGGCTAAAATCACGTTGTACTTGCCGAACCCCAGCAGCGAGATGAACACCAGCGCCAGCAGGATGCTGGGAAACGCCGTCACCGCGTCGTTGACGCGCATCAGCGCCTCGTCCAGCCAGCCGCCGAAATAGCCGGTAAAGGCCCCCACCAGGGTGCCCGCCGCCGCGCCGATGCACACGGTGGCGGCGCTGATGAAGAAGGTGGTGCCCGCCCCGGCCAGCACCCGGCTGAAAATGTCCCGGCCGAAGTTGTCCGTGCCGAACAGGTGCCGCAGGCACGGGGCCAGGAATTTCTCGCTGCCGGACATGGCCGTGGGGGAATAGGGGGTCCACACGCAGCCCACCAGGGCCAGGGCCGTCATCAATCCGGTGAGGATCAGCCCCGTCCGCAGATAGTGATTCTTTTTTTCGTTCAGCAGCAAGGCCCGCTCCCACCTTTCTTTTCCCGATATCTCACGTCAGCCGCAGCCGGGGGTCCAGCCGCTGGTTGATCAGGTCCGCCAGCAGGTTCACCAGCACCACCCAGAAGGCCACAATCACCACCACCGCCTGCACCACGGGATAGTCCCGGTTGGCGATGGAGGTCAGCAGCATCCGGCCCAGCCCCGGCAGGGAAAATACCTGCTCGATGACCACGGAGCCGGCCACAATGTCCGCCACGGTCATGGCCAGAAACGACACCACCGGCCCCATGGCATTGCGCAGCACATGGCGGTACAGGGTGGAACGGTCGCTGTTGCCCCGGCTGTGGGAGGTGCGGACATAGTCCTTCTGCAGCTCCGACAGAATGGACGAGCGCAGCATCTTCACCGTCATGGCCACCCTGGGCAGGGCGATGGACACGGCGGGGAACAGGAAGTACCACAGGCTGCCGCCGAAGTTGTCGCCGGGAGAAACGTAGTTTCCCGGCACGAACCACCGCAGCACCAGGCCGAACACATAGGTCAGCAGGATGCCCGTTACAAAGGCCGGGATGGCCATCAGCGCCTGGTTCACGGCGGTCATGGCCCGGTCCAGCCGCCCTCCGGCGTGGCGGGCGGTGAAAATGCCTAAGGGGATGGAAAAGGCCAGGATCAGCACAAAGGACATCCCCGTCAGAAGCCCCGTCACCGGCAGCTTCCCCGCCAGCATGGACGACACCGGCATTTTATAGCTGTAGGACGTGCCGAAGTCCCCCCTCAGGGCCCCCAGCACCCACTGGACATACCGCTCTAAAAACGGCCGGTCCAGTCCCATTTCCGCCCGCAGGGCGGCGATGCGCTCCGGGGTGGCCTCGGTACCCAGCAGCTTCACCGCCGGGTCCCCGGGGATCACCTGGAACGCCAGAAACGCCAGAAAAGAGACGATGACCATGGTCAGCAGCATCAGTCCGATTTTCTTGGCCGCGTATTTCATGGTCATCGCCTCTTTCAATTCAGTATAACGTTACCGCTGGGTCAGATAGACCGTGGACAGGTCCAGCACATAGATGGGATAGAACTTCAGTCCCCCCAGATCCTGCCGCATGGCCACCAGGTCGCACAGGTCCTGGATATACACGTTGGCGGCGGTGTCCGCCAGCATGGACTCCATCTGCTTGTACAGATCCGTCTGAGTGGCCTCGTCCTGGGCGTTGATAGCCTGCTGGAACAGGGTGTCATAGGCAGAGAACTGCTGTGCAATGGCGTTGAAGCTGTTGTCTGTCAGCATGACGCCCTTGGGCGAGCCGGTGGTGCCGCCGGTGTGGACCACCACGCAGGCGTGGCCGTTATAGATGGTGTCCAGCCAGGTGCTCCATTCCACCGGCTGGATGGTCACGTTGATCCCCGCCTCCCGCAGCTGCTCGGCCACCACCTCGGCGGTGTCCATATGGGGCTGATAGTTGTTGGGAACGGAGATGGTCATGTCGAAGCCGTCGGGATACCCGGCCTGGGCCAGCAGCTCCTTGGCCTTGGCCACGTCGTGGGGATACTTATCCACCAGCTCCGGCAGGAAATACTTGGTGAATGCGGGATAGATGCTGCTGCCCACGGCGGTGCCGTGGCCGTCGGCCACCATGTCCATGATGCCCTGCCGGTCGATGGCATAGCACAGGGCCTGGCGCACCAGCTGGTTGTCAAAGGGCTTGGCCTGGTTGTTCAGATAGATGGCCTGCACCAGGTTCATGGTGCCCTCCAGCACCTGGAAGTTCTGGTTCAGCTGGGAGGCCTGGGCGGAGGTCAGGTGGGCGCACAGGTCGATGGACCCGCCGTTCAGGTTCATCACCAGAGCGTCGGCATTTTCGCAGATTTTATAGGTGACCTTGTCCAGCCACGCCGGGGCGCCCCAGTAATCCTCGAACCGCTCCATGACGAAGTCCTGCTGGGGGGTCCGGGACACGAACTTGAAGGGGCCGGTGCCCACCGGAGCCGTGTCCTGATTTTCATAGTCCGCGGGAATGATGGCGGCCGTCATATAGCTGATGAACTCCAGGTCCCGCTGTGCGATGGTAACGGCAACGGTCTTTTCGTCCAGGGCCTCGACACTCTTGACAGCAGAAAACGCCGCTACCAGAGGCTTCTCCTGACCCTCCGGCACAGCGGCGCAGCGATTGATGGAATATACAACATCCTCTGCGGTCACTGTCTGGCCGTTGTGGAACTTCACTCCCTCACGAAGCGTGAAGGTATAGGTGGTTCCATCCTCGGACAGCGTGTATTTCTCCGCCACAGCGGGGATCATTTCGCCGTCGGAATTGGGCTTCACCAATCCCTCGAAGATGTTGAACAAGACCTCTCTGGTTCCTGCGGCCACCGTCTGGTGGGGGTCAAGACTGTCGTCCAGGTCCTGGGCGATGCCAACGGTGATCTCGCCACCCTTGACCGGTTCGCCCGTTTTGCCGTTATTTCCTTGTCCGCCGGGGTCCTTGCTGCCGTCTCCGCATCCCGGGAGTACGGCGCCGACCATTACCAGCGCCAGGAAAAGAGCCAATAGTTTCTTCTTCATAGCTTTCTCCTTTTTCCTTGCCGCGACCTTGGCGGCAAGCCAGAAATAATGGTGTCAGGCGGCAGTGCGGACAGGCCCCGCCGCCCCTATTCAATTGTCGAAGTGGACTGTACCACATTTCCCCGTGGAATGCAAGGGCTTTTCGCAACTTTTCTCCCGGAATGTGAAAATTTTATCCATCTGTCGCCGTTTTCCCGGTTTTTTCCGCCGGTGGAGGGGTCTGCCTCCGGAACACAACATTGTGCACAATGACGTGCCATTTCCTCTGGGGAAAATATGGCGTCTGAGGGGGTTGTTTTGTGCAAATTGTGGTGTTATACTGTGCAATTGCGTGCCAGTATATTTTGGATAAGAGGTGTGTTTCATGGAAGCGACGCAAAAAAAGAGCGCCCTGTCCGTCAACATGACGGAAGGCTCCCTGTGGAAAAACATGCTGCTGTTCAGCCTGCCCCTGATGCTGACCCAGGTGCTGGAGGTGCTGTTCAACCTCAGCGACGTGGCCATTGCCGGCAAGTTCGCGGACTACCGGGCGCTGGGAGCCGTGGGCTCCACCACGCTGCTGGTGTCGCTGTTCACGGGACTGCTGATCGGCATGGGCAGCGGCGTCAACGTGGCGGTGGCCCGGGGCCTGGGCATGGGGGATAGGCAGCGGGTGGAAAAAACCGTTCACACGTCCTTTGTGCTGTGCGCCGCCATCGGCGTGGTGCTGTGCCTGATCTGCGTTCTGCTGGCCCGGCCCATGCTGGCCCTGCTGCACACCAAGGACGAGCTGATGGACGGGGCCGTGCTGTATCTGAAGATATACGCCCTGAGTATGCCGGCCATGGCCGTGTACAACTGCGGCAACGGCATCATGAGCGCCGTGGGCGACACCCGGCGGCCTCTGCTGTATCTGTCCGTTGCCGGTGTGCTGAACGTGGTTCTGAACCTGTTCTTTGTGATCCGCTGCCACATGGCCGCCGAGGGCGTGGCCATCGCCAGCGTCATCGCCCAGTGCCTGTCGGCCCTGCTGATCGTGCTGCACCTGCTGCGGCGGAAGGACGCCTGCCGCCTGGAGCTGCGCCGCCTCCGGGTCCATCCCCAGGAGGCCCGGCGGGTCCTGGCCATCGGCATCCCCACGGGGCTGCAGAACGCCATTTTCGCCGTGGCCAACCTGTTTGTCCAGGTGGGCCTGAACTCCTTCGACGCCGTCACGGTGTCCGGCAGCTCCGCCGCCGCCAACGCCGATACCCTGCTGTTTAACATGATGGCGGCCTTCTATACCGGCTGCGCCAGCTTCGTCAGCCGGAACTGGGGCGCCGGCAAAACCGAGCGCATTGTCAAAAGCTATCTGGTGAGTATGTGCTACGCCGCCGGGGTGGGGGCCCTGTGCGGTCTGCTGCTGCTGTTTTTCGGCCGGAGCTTCCTGGGCCTGTTTGCCAACGAGACGGAGGTCATCGACGCGGGCATGCAGCGGCTGCGGATCATGAGCTTTTCCTATGTGGTGTCCCCGCTGATGGACGCCAGCATCGCCGCCTCCCGGGGCATCGGCAAAAGCGTGGGCCCCACGGTGATCGTCATTCTGGGGTCCTGCGTGTTCCGGGTCATCTGGGTATACACCGTGTTCGCCTGGCTGGGCACCATCACCTCTCTGTATCTGCTGTATATCTTCTCCTGGGCCATCACCGGCGCCGCCGAGATCGTCTATTTCCGCCGCAGCTATAAGAAGGTCATTCTGGCGGCCCAGAGCTGGTAAAGACTTTTGCAGCCCGCTGCGCAGGGCTGGACTTGTTGACAGGTTAAAAAACCGGGACGCTGCGGCGTCCCGGTTTTTTTGCGAAAT